>Ga0126376_10000555_pt1 | contig 18495 bp, 17 predicted proteins | sample PanSoiMetPlot_15_FD_92760 | JGI IMG/M metagenome (GOLD analysis project Ga0126376, IMG submission 92760) | Tropical forest soil microbial communities from Panama - MetaG Plot_15 | ecosystem: Environmental > Terrestrial > Soil > Tropical forest > Bulk soil | place: Panama | collected 2016-02-17
ACAACGATCCCCTTGAATTTATTGATGCGCAACGATCATCTTCACGGCTTCAAGTAAGTTTTCGCAGACGAGGTCGGGTTGGTGTTTCCACGAACGGCGCTGATATTCCCACTCGCCCAAGCCGTAGCCACTCAAAACAAACGCCGAGCGCAATCCGGCATTTCGCGCGAGCTCGACATCGCCATATCGATCGCCAACCATCCAACTCGCACCCCGATCGATCTCAAACTCCTGCGCCGCACGATCGATCAATCCAGTCTTCGGTTTGCGACAATCGCATTCAACCCGGTACGGCGGTTTTCCGACCGTAGGATGATGAGCGCAGTAATAAATCGCATCGAGATGCGCATCTTTTAGCTCGTGCTTCAACTGCTCGTGAACCTGGACGATAACCTCTTCTGAAAAATACCCACGCGCGACACCGGCCTGATTCGTCACGAGAATCGCCAGCCAATCGTTGTTATTCAAGATCCTGATCGCTTCCGAAGAAAACGGAAATAGTCGAAAGCGCGACGGATGGTTAACGTAACCTACTTCCTCTGAAATCGTTCCATCTCGATCGATGAAAACCGCTGGTCTCATTTGTTCTTACGCGACAGAGTCGCACAAACTCCTCACTGTTTTTGCCAAACTGCCGCGCTTCAACAACGCATGCGATTGCTCGAAGACCTCGTCAACCGTGATTGCCGTCATGCAGCGATGATCGATCGGACAGTCGCGCAGCATGCACGGAGCGCAGTCAGGCGGATGGCGGAGGATAACCGCCTCAGGCGCAAATGGACGTGTTGTTAACGGATTTGTTGGACCAAAGATCACAATCGTGGGGCGACCGAGTGCGGCGCCGAGATGAGCCGGGCCAGTGTCGTTGGTCACAATCAGATCTGCGCGATCGAGTACGGCCGTGATCTGATCGAGCGTGGTTTTGCCAGTGAGCACGATCGGTAGCTGTCGCATGCGGCGCGTAACATCTTCGGAAACGTTCGTCTCATCTTTCGATCCGATGAGCAACACACGTCGCTTACTCTCGATCAATCGATCCGCGAGTGTCGCGTAAGACTCCGCCGGCCATCGCTTGGCGCGGCTGTTGATCGATCCGGGGCAGATAGCTACTACCGCGTCTTCTTCACTCACACCGTACGCACGCAGCAACTCCGCCGCCTGCGCTTTTCTCGCTTCTGAGATTTGTATGCTCGCATCCGGTTCGGCTTCGCAGCTCGTGCTGCGGCCAAACAACATTTGCTCCAGCGCTGTGACCAGGTACAAGTAATAAAAGACTTCATGCCGGACGTCACGCCACTCAGGCAACGGCAGCGGATGTGTTAGTAACGCTTGCCGCGACTCAGTTGCGTAACCGAGTCGAAGCGGCACGCCTGCAAGAAAGGGAATCAACGCCGCTTCAAAAGCATTCTGAAACAGCACCGCCAGATCGAACCGTCGTCGCCTCCACTCACGTACCTGCGGCATAACGGAGAACGCGCTCTTCCGATCGTAGACGAGTATCTCGTCAATGAAATCGGCTTCGGAGAAGATCCCTTTTGTTCCGGGACGAATGACGAGCGTGATATGCGCGTCCGGCAACACGTGCCTGAGTGCACGCAGCGCCGGTATCGTCATCAGAGAGTCGCCGACCCAGTTCGTACCTCGCACGACAACTCGCTTGATACTCTCAGCCGGCACGTTGCTCATTCCAAAACTTCCTACAGGATCACCCGCACACCATGATCGGCAGCGATCTGAGGGCGCCAGTCCAGCTCCTTCTCGATACGCTTCGTATCAGAAACATAACGCAGAGGGACGGGCGCCGGCATCGCCGGATCGTCCTGAATCACAGGCTCGATGTCGATGATTGTTCCGATTAGTTTCAACAGGTCACGCAACGTGACCGTGTTCAGTCGCCCGCCGCCAAGGTTGTAAAGTCCAAACTGAACCGGCGAATTTATAAACGCACGGCACGCGCGCGAAAAGTCGTCCACGTACAAAATATCGCGCACCGGATCGAGACCAGCCGGCAGTCGAATCGGCACTCGATGCTTCACCGACTCAACGTAGTGCGTAACGATGCCCGGCACGTTGTCTTCCGACGGTCGCGCAAAGATGGTTGAGAGACGAAAGATGCACGCGCGCAGATTTCGCGCATGTGCGTAATACTCAACGTAACGCTCGCCAATCAGCTTGGACCACTCAAACGCTGACTGCCCGTTATAGTCTGTGCTGGTTGTTTCGTCGACGTATTCCAAACCCTCGGCATGGCTGCCGTAAACGTCTTTGGTGGACGCGTAAATAAAGATCGCGCCCGGTTTCATGTTGCGCAGGACATTCGCGGTGCCGGTCGCGTTCGTGCGAAAGCACTCGCTCGCTCCGTCAGGACTTTTATCGAAGTGTGCGGCGAGGTGGATCACCACGTCATAGTCCGCCACTCGCTCGACTGTCTGCTCGTCGCGCACATCGAAACCGGAACGGCGGGAAAAATCGTCGGCTCCAAAGAAGTTTCGGACGAACGTGCCCAAATATCCGCTGCCACCAGTTACCAGAGTCTTCATCTCGTTAAGCCTCGATAGCCCTTTGTTGTGTTGCGCGACCACGCGCAAGAGCATTCAGCCGGGCTAACGACTCGGCATTGCCGATGGCGATCAACATGTCGCCTCCTTCAATCTTCGTTTCGCCGCTGGGATTAAAAATGATCTCACCGTTGTTTCGTCGAATGCTGACGACAACGATGTTCAACTCCGATCGGATGACCGTTTCACTCAGTTTGCGATCAACCAACGAGGAGACCGAATCGACTTCGACTTGCTCGAATCCGAGTTCAAGATGGTTAGCAGTAACGGAGTCGAGAAAATCTCCCACAGCAGGTTTCGTTAACGCCATTGCCATGCGATGTCCGCCTATGATCGTTGGCGCCACTACCCGATTTGCGCCGGCGCGAATCAGTTTGCTTTCAGCCGCTTCTTCGGCGGCCCTGGCGACGATATGGATGTTCGGGTTTAAGTCGCGAGCAGTCAAAACTACGTAGACGTTATCCGCATCATCGGGCAGGCAACTCGCGAGACCGCGCGCGTGTTCGACGCCTGCTTCGACCAGACTCTCCTCGAGCGTCGCGTCTCTGACGAGCACTGCGATACCGGCGTCCATCAGCGCCTCGACCTTCTTCTGATCGCTCTCGATCACAAGAAACAGACCGTCCACTGCTTTCAGACTACGAATCAAGTGCGATCCGACTCGTCCGGCGCCGCAGATGATAAAATGGTCTCGCAGTTTGCTCATTTTTCTTGAATGACCGTACCTTGCAAACAGTTCCGAGTGAACAATCGACTGCATCGCGCCGGTTAAAGCATAAAGCACGATGCCCACGCCCACCATCATGAACACGGTCGCGAAGACGCGGCCCGCCGTTGTTCGCGGCGCTATATCGCCGAAGCCCACGGTAGTCACCGTCTGGGCTGTAACATAAAGGCTATCAAGTATAGACCAGCCTTCCAGCAGGTGAAATGCGACCGTTCCCAGCGCGATTGCGGCCAGGACCGCCATCAAGACAAAGCGGATGCGAGCCCGACTGGGGAGAAGGAAACGCGGAAGGGGTGTTAGACTCATACCTGCGCGAGTGGCATCAAAGTCACCAGCGAGGGCAGCCACGTTAACGAATGCGGCCAGCCCTGTCAAACTGAACGTCGACAGAACCGCGGAGGGAATGTTACGTACTATCTGGAGAGGTTTAGTTTAAGATCAGCCAAGTAAATGCCAGTACGTTATCCACCAGAACAATATCCCCGCCCCAGCAATCGAGATCCCCGCCAGGTTTCATACGTGGAACAGGGTCCGGGTTTCTGGCGCCGGCTGATACGACGATTGTTCAGCGCGCCGGTCATCATTCCGGTCGTCTTTATAAGCGCGATCGTACTCGGGATTCTGATCTACTACTGGACGATTTTTTCCGGACGTATCGACAACCTGCTCGCGGGTGAAGTCTTCACGCGTACCGCCGGAATTTATGCCGCGCCGAAACAACTGACCGTCAATGAATCGATCTCAGAAGCGGACGTGATCGCGTTTTTGAAGCGCGCGGGTTATGTCGAGAAGACTCAACAGGCAGACACCAGTCGCGGACGTTACACGGTCAGTGGAAACACGCTCGACATCGAGCCGAGCAGTGCTTCGAGTGTCGATGGCGTGAGGCAGTTTCAAAACGTCCGGGTGCAATTCAGTGGCTCGGGGAAGTCGATTGGCTCGATAACGGATCTCGCGAATCGCGGTTCGCTGCGACGTGCCTGGCTCGAACCGGAGTTGATCAGTTCCGTGACCGGCACTGAGCGTGCGAAACGGAAAGTGATCGGTTTTGGCGATCTGCCGCCGCACCTCGTGAAGGCGATCACAGTCACGGAAGATCGCTCGTTCTTCGAACATTACGGCGTGAACATCCGCGGTATCGTGCGCGCGTTTGTGCGACGCGTCGACACGGATCCCAACTCACCGATCGCACGCCAGGGTGGCTCCAGCATCACGCAACAGCTCGTCAAGAACCTCCTGCTTTCGCCGGAGCAAACCTGGCGACGCAAGATTAGCGAAGCCTACATGTCGATCATTCTCGAAACGCGTTTGCGTAAAGAGAAGATCTTCGAGCTCTACTGCAACCAGGTCTACATGGGCCAGCAGGCGGGCTTCTCGATCAACGGCTTCGGCGAGGCTGCGAGTGCTTATTTCAATAAGGACGTCACGAATCTGACGCTTGGGGAGTCGGCTTTTCTTGCCGGCCTGATTCGCAGTCCAAATCGCTACAATCCGTACACGAAGGTCGACACCGCGACCGCGCGTCGTAATCAAGTGCTCGACTCGATGGTCGAGGCCGGTGCGATCACGCAACAGGAAGCGGCGGATGCTAAAGCGGTTCCGCTTCACGTCGTGCCCGCACGTGGCCGCATCGACGTTTCAGACGCGCCTTACTTCGCTGATTACGTTCAGAACCAGCTCGACAACATGATCGCGGGCAACGGCTCGGCTGAACACCTGCGCATCTACACCACGATCGACATGGACCTCCAGCGCGCTGCTTACGCTGCGTTGACCAAGCAGATGACGGCGCTCGACAAGATCCAGTCGAAACGTTTTGAACCGGGTACGTTGCAGGCTGCGCTCGTGGCGATGAATGCGAAGACCGGTGAGATCGTGGCGATGGTTGGTGGTCGCGATTATTCGAAGAGCCAGTTGAACCGCGCCACTGATGCGTTGCGGCAACCCGGTTCGGCCTTTAAGCCTTTCGTCTACGCGACGGCTCTGAACACTGCGTACGATCCGATTCCGCGAGTGATCACGCCGGCCACGACTTACATGGACGAGCCGAAGACGTTCACTTTTGATAACCAGGAATACTCACCAGGAAACTTTGGTGACACTTACAGTCACGCACCCGTTACTTTACGCGATGGGCTGGTCAACAGTCTCAACGTCGTAACGGTTGAAGTCGCGATGGAAGTGACGATCGGTCGAGTGATGAGTCTCGCTGCCAAGGCGGGACTGCCGAAGCCTCCAAGGGCGTTTCCCGCGATGGCGCTCGGCACGAGTGAAGCAACGCCGCTTCAGATCGCATCGGCCTACACAGCCTTCGCGAATTACGGCACTCGCACGAGTCCGATTGCAATCAATCGCATCACGACCGGCAATGGCGTCACGATAGCCGCGCCTGTTCCTGAGAAGAACGAGGTGCTCAAGCCCGAAGTCGCTTACGTGATGACCTCGTTTATGAAGGACGTCGTCAACCGCGGCACGGCCGCGAAAGTGCGCGCGCGTGGTTTGAAGATGCCGCTGGCGGGCAAGACCGGCACTTCTCGCGACGGCTGGTTTGCCGGTTACACGCCGAATCTCGTTTGCGCGGTGTGGGTCGGTTTCGACGACGGTTCGCAACTCGGTCTGACCGGCGCCAATTCCGCCCTGCCGATCTGGGCTGACTTCATGCAGGTCGCGTTGGACCAGCATCCCGAGTGGCAAGGAGATTGGGAGATGCCGGCGGGTATCGAGCAGGCCGAGATCAATCCGAAGACTGGCGAACCGAGCGCACCCGAGGACGTCGAGAAGCGCGTCGAGTTTTTTATCGACGGCACTGGTCCAAATCATAATTCCGAGACGCCGGTCGAGGAGATGACTCCGCCGGAACTGCCCGAGCCATCGCCGCCGATGGAGCAAGTGAATCCGGAACCGATACCGAGTCCGTCGCCGTCACCCTCGCCTCGTCGAGCGCCGCCGTTACCAGGCACCGGACTCGAAGGCACGATCACGTTGGATATCGATCCGACCACCGGACTGATCGCAGTCGAGAGTTGTCCGATAATCCGGACCAAGACGTTTGTGCTGGGCACTGAGCCGAAGAAGTACTGCGGGCCCGAGTATCACAAGCGCAAGACGATCGAGCCTGCGGCAGACAGACCGCGAGTGGTCGGTACGCCGCCTCGTTAACTGAGATTTGCGAGCGCTGCGTGGAGTGTTTCGATCGCGAGTGCCGCGGCGTGATGCTTTCTTGAAGGCAGACCGCCGACTGCGTTGACCAGGTCGGAACGCGTCAGGCTTTTTGCTTCTTCGATCGTCTTTCCGCTAATCAACTCTGTCAAAATCGAACCGCAGACAAGTGTGGGTGGGCAGCCGTAAGCAAGATAGCGCACGGCGTCGATGCGATTGTCTTTGACGATCAGAGATAGACGGAGTCGATCGCCGCACACGGGATTCTTTTCGTCGGCGATGGCGTTGGCGTCGGGGAGTTCACCCGCATTGCGTGGATGAGCAAGATGATCTTTGAACTTGGATGAATAGACCACGGATTACACGGATGACGCGGATAATGGCGAGAGCATGCGGAGTCTTTCGACGGAGTGTGTGAGCACTTCAACCGCGTAATCGACGTCGGCCTCAGAATTGTCCTTCCCAAAACTAAAGCGAATCGAACCGCGCGCGAGCTCGTCATCAACGCCGAGTGCGCGAATCACGGGTGATGGTTCGAGCGTTCCCGAAGAACACGCCGAACCAGTTGAAACAGCAACACCCTCCAGGTCGAGATTGATCAGCAAGCCCTCGCCTTCAATAAACCGAAACGAGATGTTCGAGAGATGGCCCAGGCGCTGTTCTCGGTCGCCGTTCATGACGACGTCGCTGATGCGCTCGCGTACCTGAGCTTCGAACCGGTCGCGCAGAGAACGATCATGCTGCGAACGTTGGTCCAACTCTTCACGCGCGAGTTTGGCCGCTTCTCCAAACGCGATGATTCCGGGTACGTTCTCGGTCCCGGCGCGGCGTTCGCGCTCCTGGTGCCCGCCGACGTTCTGTCCGTGCAGTCTCACGCCGCGACGAACGTAAAGCGAGCCGATGCCTTTTGGCGCATACAACTTGTGTGCGGACATCGTCAGCAGGTCACAGCTGAGTTCGTCGATGTTTAATGGCAAGCGTCCCGCAGCCTGGACCGCGTCAGTGTGAAGCCACAGATGTTTCTGACCCGCCGCTCGCTTTTCGCGCACAAGTGAACCGATCTCGCTGATCGGCTGGATCGTACCGATCTCGTTGTTGGCAAGCATGACGGTTATGAGAACTGTATCCGGCCGCAACGCGCGGGCGACGTCGTCGATGCGGACGATTCCGTCAGCGTAGACCGGGAGTCGCGTGATTTCGAAGCCTCGCTTCTCGAGTTCAGCACAAACTCCACTGACCGACGGATGCTCGATCGCAGAAGTGATTATGTGACGACCGTGCGCGGACAATGCCTCGCACAAACCTCGGATGGCGAGGTTGTTCGCTTCAGTGCCGCCCGACGTAAAGACGATCTCATTTTGCTTCGCGCCAATCAGTGCGGCGACTTCACGTCGCGCGCGATCGATCGCCGCCCGCGCCTGTTGGCCAAAGCCGTGGACGCTCGACGCGTTGCCAAACGTCTCCACAACGGCTCGCGCCATCGCATTCGCGACGCGCGGATCGACCGGTGTAGTAGCGCTGTGATCGAGGTAAACTCGGCGTCTCATCGTGAATTTCAGCTTCGAATCGCCAACTCAGACACGCAAAGTGGCATCTGAACGGCAGTTTGCCATAAAGATGCAGAAAAAGCACAAAATGACTCTTTGCCGGACCCCACAGAATTTCGTATTCGTTTCTGATCTTTTTGTGCTTCTTTGTGGGAAATATCGGTGATAGCATTCCTACGCTACGAAGTTGGCTCTCCCAAAGACGCTACGGCCCAACGGGCTCGTAAATTCTTCGGAAGGACACAATATGAATTATTTTAAGCTTCCCCTGGTCGTTTTATTGAGCATCTGCGTGAGCGGCTTGCTGCCAATTGTTCCGGCAGCGGCGCAGGGCCAGACGACCGCACTGGAGCGCGGTTATCGCACGGGCTATTCGGATGGTTATAGCGCCGGAGCCAAGGACCTTTCCGTACACGCGCCGCGAAATTATCAAAACAAAGAGGACTATCAACGCGCCGATCGTGGCTTCAACGACGTTTGGGGGCCGATCGAAGATTATCGCGACGGTTACCAGCAGGGGTTTGAGGCAGGCTACACGAATGGATACGAAGGCCAGCAGTTTAATTCCTCGTTACCAACGGGACTGCACAGGCGAGGCACGGTTGCCGCTTCAAATAACAGGAGCGCACCTGGCAACAACGACAGCTCTGCCAACGCCCAACCTCCTCAGGCTAATGCCGACAACACCGCAGTTACAGCGAATGGTTCGTTAGCGATTCCGCGCGACACGATTCTTGCGCTTGAGTTGTTGACACCGGTTTCGACTGACGTCAGCCAGCGCGGCGATCGAATCCAGGCAAAAGTTATCGAACCGGCGCAATACTCAGGCTACGTCGTCGAAGGACGAGTCGCGGCACTCAAGCGACCCGGCAAAGTTAAGGGGGTCGCCGAGTTGCAGTTAGCGTTTGATCAGATTCGTTCTACCGACAATCGTTCTGCCACGCTGCACGCGGAGTTGATCGAGATCTCGCCGATGGGCGGCAGCTACGACCCGCAGGTTGATTCCGAAGGCGGCGTTAAAGGACGCGACTCGACGAAGGACGACGCGGCGAAGGTCGGCGCAGCTGCCGGTATCGGCGCGATCATCGGCGCGATTGCAGGCGGTGGTAAAGGCGCTGCGATCGGAGCTGTCATTGGCGGCGGCGCGGGCACGGCAGGTGTGATGACGCAACGCGGCAAGGACATTCGACTCGAACGCGGTCAGCATTTGAAGATTCGCACTTCAACCGATACGAATGCCCTGTGACAGCCGGACGTCTCCCCGTCATTAGTTTACTGACTGACTTCGGCACAGCCGATTACTTCGTTGGGGCGGTCAAAGGTGCGATCCTGTCGGTCAATCCGCAGGCCGCGATTGTTGACATCACGCATGAGATCGCCCCACAGGATGTGGCTGCCGGTGCGTTCACGTTGTTTGCGGCTTACAAGGCGTTTCCGGCGGGAACGACTCACCTGGGCGTAGTCGATCCGGGAGTTGGTTCGACGCGACGGCCGATCATCGTGAGTGCGAACGAGCAGTTCTTTGTTGGACCAGACAACGGGCTCTTCACGTACATCTACGACCGCGAGTCTTCACACCAGGTTTTTCACGTCACTGCCGAGAAATTCTTCCGACGGGATCTTAGTTCAACCTTCCATGGCCGCGACATCTTCGCGCCGGTTGGGGCGGCACTTTCGAAGGGCGTGAAGCCGCGTGAGTTTGGTCCAAGGATCAGCGACGCGGTGCGTCTGCCTGTTTCGCTCGAGCCGGAGATACTGAAGAACGGGAACGTGCGCGCGCGGGTAATTCACATCGATCGCTTCGGAAACTGCGTAACGAACCTCACGCGCGACTTGGTGAAATCAAACGCAACTCTCGTCATCAATCGAAAAACAATCCGCAAGTTTCGAAACTTTTACGGCGAGGATTCAACGAATACACCGTTCGCCATTTGGGGCAGTGCGGGATTCCTTGAACTCTCAGTGAACGGCGGCTCCGCCGCCAAAATCCTGCGTGCCAAACCGGGCACCGTGGTCACTCTTTTGTAGGGGCGGCCACGGAGGGCCGCCCCTACAAAAATACCTGCGAGATTTATTGTGCGGCAAGTTTCGGCTGGGTTGACGACATATAATAACCTTGCCGTGAGCTTACCTGGAGCTTTCGAGTCTTGCCTTTTTCGTCCTTCGCGTTCACGCGTACTTCGAGGCTGTGCATGCGACCGTCGTCGTTCTCCTCTTCCGCCAACGCAAAGCCCAGACTGTAACGCGCAGTCAGGTTGCCGATGATGCGCGAGAGGCCGGCACCGTAGTCTTTCACACGTCCCACCTTAACTGCCTCGCCACCAGACTGCTGCGACAGAAGCTTGGCGCTGCCGTACAAACTCAACCCCATCCAACCCGCAATCGGTTTGCCGATCGGCATCAGAAACTTGAACAACGTGCGCAGCTCCACCGTCAGCGAGTTGAAGATCACGTTATCGCGAATCAGGATCTGCTCCGTCGCGTCACGATCCTCGAAAAATATCGGCGCGATACCATCCGACACCCAGACGATCGAGGTCTGCGAGTTGGGCCGCAGCTCCGCAGCCTTACGCGTCGCGTCTTTCACTGCCGCAGCCATGTCGTAGACGTCGCCCACGTCGATCGTCATTTTGCCGTCCTTGCTGGTTCGCGACACATTAACGCGCCCATCACGCCGCGTTTCGCGCTTAACAACAGCACCGTTACGACCGCGAATCGTTTCGGTCTCCACGATGTCGTCCGGTTTGCCTTCACCTTTCGGAGTCTCGACCTTTGCTTCCGTTGACGGCGGCACACCCTCGTGAGAGACGCACATGGCCGGTACGTGCGCGAGCGCCGCAGCGAGCTGGGCGCGGTTGTTGGTGAACTCAGTCAACCACAGCCGTTCCTCGTTTTCGTTATTCATATCCATCGCCATGATCGCGACTTCATCGCCCGGAGGCAGTTTGGCCAGCTCATCTTCCATTGCTTTCAGGATCTCAGTGCGTTTGAGAAAACGGCCGGCGCCGTCTTCGCGCAGATCGAGAATGAGGACGAGGGCGAGTGGTTTGCGAGCCTGGCCTTCGCGCGTGAAGTAAGTGATGTTGCGCGGCTTGCCGTCGTCTAAAACGGCGAAGTTGTCGGAAGTAAGATTCGAAATCGGGAGATTGGTTTTCTTGTCTTTGACGAGCGCATCGAGAAACACGACGCGAGTTTTGATCTTGATCGTGTCTTCAACTTCCTGCGCATTCGCTGAGAACGACGCGAGGAGAACGATGAGTAGCAAAAAGTATTTAGCCATAACCTACTCCTGATCGTTAATCGTTGCTTCTTCTGTGATCGACTTGCCGGTGCCTTCCGGATCTTTCAACAACAGCGCCAGGTTCTTTCCTGAAACCGTTACCTGGACCACTGTGGCCTCGCGTTCCTCGATCGTAATCACCAGCACGTTGTACTTGTCGCCCGCATTCCTGAGATAGATGTAATTCTGTTCGCCTCCCTTGCCCGATAGTGTCTGAATCAACGGCATCCACGTGTCGTTCAGAGCTCCGTTCAGTGATGCGCGAAACTTCGTGAAGTCGCCGTTAAAAGCCTGATCCTCAAACACCGCGAGCTTGATGCTGCCGGCTTCGGCAATCCGTTTTGCTTCGCCGCCTCTGATCTTTGCAGCGGTGGTGCCCACCTTCATTCCGGCCTTCGCGAGAAAAGGAATGCCCTGATGCTTAACGCGGTAGAACTGCTCGATCATCTTCACGACCGACTTGAAATCATCATCGCCGGCGTGAACCGGTATCGAGAGCACGAGAAGCGCGAGCACGATTGCACTGATAGTCTTCATCGCAGACCTCACTTCTCGTTGTTCTTTTTCGTTTTTTCGATGCCCAGTTCAGGAACGCCAAGCTGCCCTTCGAGTTGGGCGAGTTTGTCGAGATCTACCGGACCGACGATGTTGACTACAGTGAGCTCCTTATCTTCCGCAACCAGTACTGCAAGTCCGCCAATCTGGTCGCCGTTGAAGAGCAAATAGACTTCGCAATTTCCGTCTTTTTTGCTCATGACGTTGACCATGCGCGTCCAGCCTGGGCGACGAAGCTGGGATCGGATCGTCTCGACGTCTGCCGCGGTGTATTGCCCTTCGCTGTCAAACTCGAAACTCTTGACGTAGACCCCCTTCAGTCCTTCAATGAGCTTTTTGACTTCTCGCTCATCCGCATCTTTATCGGAGAAGAGCTTGGCGGCCATTTTCATCAAACGCTCGTCGATATTGACGTCGACGGTCTCGTTCGCTTTGCCGGCGAGATGATCGAGGCTGCTTAATTGAAGTCGTGGATCCTGTGCCTTGACCACGAAGGGCAAAGCGATAAGCAGCATCAGCGGCATTGTAAGTTTTATTCGAGAGAGTGCTTTCATAACTACTCCATTCATCCAACTCGATGTTGATTCTTGATCTGATTTGCGGGCGTCGTGTTCTGAGTTTTGCGATGGATCAGGCTCAACTTCTCGGTAGTCAATCGCAGTGCAATCATTAATTGTTCTTTTGCCGCGAGAGCTTCTTCGCGTTCGCGTTTCGATAAAGCCGGCGCTACTGGTTTGTGTCGATGTTTGTTGTTCACCGCGATCACATCCTTAGGAGCAACTGGCGTCGGACTGATCCGTTCAGGCGGTTTCTTTTCAACTGGCGACGGCGTGGAAACTTTGGCTTGGTCCGGCTGCGGCGCGCTCTGATTTCGCACTCGCAGCCAAATGCCTGCTGCCACGAGCGCCAACAACAGCGACGCCGCAATCGCGAGTAGCGGAAAGTAATTCCGTCGCCGTGACACCGGCAGATCTTCAGGAAGCTCGAGCGGCTTGGGCTGGTAACGCAGCGTGCCGAGGATCTCTTCCAGTTTCTGTATCTCCGGATCAGGCTGACCGGACTTGTCCCACAAATAATCGTCTTTCATAAGCCCTCCATAAATCCGAGCTTTTCACGCAACTGCTTCATGCCGCGATGCAGGTTCACGCGCACTGAAGCCGCCGTGAGCCCGGTGCGCGCCGCGATCTCCGGACCTGTCATTCCTTCAACCAGCCGAAGCACGAGAGTCTCGCGATACGCTTCCGGCAGACTGCGTATCAATTCCAAAATCTCATTTGCTCTGGACTCGTGTGATTCGCTGCCGCGCAGGTCGTCGTTGATCTCCACTGTCTCCCTCGAGCGCCGGTGAAAATCCACTGCCCGGTTGCGCGCGATCATCGCGATCCACGGACCAAACGCCGCGCTATCACGCAACGTGTGAAGTTTCTTGAACGCGTGGAGAAAGATGTCCTGGACCAGGTCGTCGACTTCTGCTCGCGGCACCCTGGACAGCAGAATGCCGTGTACGAGCGGTGCATAAAGATCGTAGAGACGCGCGAATCCTTCACGGTCGCCTGACAAAACCGCTTTCACCAGCACCGTCTCGACCGCTTCTTCTTGCGGTTGCTCAGCGGCGTGTGCCTCGGGTGTCATTACCAGCATTTCGGCGGTGGCGTACATTGTGTCTCAATCGGGTGATAAACCCTGGATTCAGGACACCGATTAAGACGGGAGAGAGGTAAAAACTGTTAACAACGGCCGGAACTTACGCGTGATCGTCAGCAGGACGAATGCTTAGTACGGACGGATCGGTGACCGGGTTTTCTTCGGAAGTCAGTTTTTTTAATTCAGGGTCGGCCGAAATGATCGAAGTTCGCCAAACAAAAAGGGTGCAGAGCGAGAGCGCCAGCGCAATCGTGGACGCGATCCCGCCTTCAATGCCGTAACTGCCTCCGTTCAACCAGATGGGACCGGTATCGCTCGCTTTAAGTAGCGGGTGAGATGCGAGCTTTAAGCCGCTGACCGGCAAGCCGAAGAACCAACCCAACGCCCAGTTCCAGCTCCAATGAAGTCCCAGCGGCAACCAGAGGCTGCGTGTGCGGAGGTAAGCGATTGCGAACCAAAGGCCGGCGATGGCCGTGTTGGTGAAAGTAAACCCGGGAACTACATTGGGATTGGTGAGATGTGCGATTCCGAATAGCACCAACGTTAACGCGACGCCCAGCCACGCGAGCTTAGCGCGCGTCAACGTCTGCAAAGCATACCCGCGGAAGAGCGCTTCCTCTGCAAACGCAGCGACAATCAATATCGCAGCAGATCCGATCATCGACCTGACGATCGCTGTCCAGTCGGCATCATTGACCGAAAACCTGAGCCCACGCCCAATGATTGCAATCACCACAGCCACGACCAGCGTCGCAAAACCGAGTACAGATCCAATAATGAAATCTCTGAACCAGCCCCTGTGAAAGCTCGCTCCAAGAGATCGCCAGGGCAGCTCTTCGAGGAAGTGCGCACAGAGATAACCGACGCCCAGAGCGACGACTAGCAGCCCGCCTCTGTAAACCAATCCCAGTACAAGATCCGGATGAGGAATCGACCGGTAGCTCGAAACGAAACCGTAGAGAGTCCTGACGATCTGCTCCCAAACTATCGAGAAGAAGATTAACAGGAGGAGGAATATCGTAAGCCGCCAGCCGCTGCGGAGCCGGCCAGAGTCATTGAAGAAGATCGGGTGCATTTGGGCGTTGCATTCTAGCAGGAATCCGCGCAATCCGTGTTCATCTGCGGCTGTATGCTAAACTTTCGAACACGTCCGCATGAGCGACAATCGCGATAATTTGAGCCCGGAGCGCCGAGAGCGAATTCGACGCCGGCGCCGCGTTTTGCTTTGGGTTTTGGGCACGACGGTCCTGTTGTTGCTCGCCATCATCGTCTCGCAGCAACTGTGGCTATGGACCGTCGTCAGGCCCGAGACGCCTGCCGACGCGCTCATCCTTTACGCGCTCTCGACTCTCAACTTTGTCGCGTTCGTCGTCTTCCTCTTCATCTTCGTTCGCAACCTGCTCAAGTTGCGACGGGAACGTAAGGAGCGGGAACTCGGTTCGAAAGTTAAGACGCGCCTGCTGGTCTATTTCATCTCGATCAGTTTTCTGCCGATCACTGCGATGGCAGTCTTTTCGTACCTGTTTCTTAATCGCTCTCTCGAGAAGTGGTTCAATCCTTTTCCGGACGAGATCGTACAGCAGGCCACTGAAGTCAAACGCCTGACACTCGAAAGCCAGAATCAAACACTGCGCGACAAGGCGTCATTGCTGACGCTGCTGCTGGCGGGCGAAACGGCCGAGGAGCGCCAGGAGACGATGCAGCAGGTGGTGAACTCAGGCCAGCTTGTTCGCATTGAGATCACCGGGCCGGATGGTTCTACGCTTTTCCAGGATCCCAATCTATCTCAGGCAGACTCAGAGCAAGTCGAAAAGCTGTTTAGCAATGCGCGGCAGTTTCATGGTCCAGACGGGCTCAACCAGGTTGACGGAAAAGAGTTTGACGCGCTGGCAGTGCCGTTGAGTCAGTCGGAGATGCTGATCATTGCACCGCAGAAACGAGCGTCGAACGACCTCACGGATCTGGTCGCAGGTTCGGAACGTGATTATCAGGACCTCGTGAGCAAGCAGCGTCGTGTGCGTTTGCTCGGGTTATCAACACTCGGCTTGATGACGTTGATTCTGTTGTTTGTTTCGAGTTGGGTGGCAATCTACCTGGCGCGTGGTATCGCGACGCCGATTAAAGCTCTGGCCGAGGCTTCCAACGAGATCGCACGCGGCAACCTGGCCCATCGCGTCACGACTATCGCAGATGACGAGCTCGCGCTGCTGGCTGAGTCATTCAATCAGATGACCACACAACTTGAAGAGAACCGCAGCCGCATCGAGGCGGGCGCAGCGGAGTTGCGAGACACGAACCTCGCGCTCCGTGAACGACGCAATTACATCGAAACAGTGCTCCAATCACTATCGACCGGCGTGATCTCGCTTGACGAGAATGATTGTGTGACGACTTTAAACGCGTCGGCAGCGAGCATACTCGCACTCGTCAATAAAGCTGAAGACAATCCGAAGCTGAGCACGCTTATCGGCAGTGAAGACTGGCTGGTTATCGATCGTCTACTGCGGCGGGCTCGTCGCGCGGGCCATGCAACCGAACAGACGCAACTGGGGAGTGGAGCACTGCCTGTTTCGATGACCGCCACCGCGTTGCCTGATTCGCGCGGGCCGCGACGCGGGGTCGTTTTAGTTATCGAAGATCTGTCGGAGCTACTCGCGGCGCAACGCGCGGCGGCGTGGAGTGAAGTCGCGCGGCGCATGGCCCACGAGATCAAGAATCCGCTGACTCCGATTCAACTGTCAGCCGAACGCATTGCGAAGAGTTATCATCGCGCGACTGTCAACGGCGCCGGCAACGGCGCATCTCTCATAGCCGATGAGCGCGTCGATGAAAAACGCGTCGCAGCAGTAATCAGCGAGTGTACTGAAACGATCGCGCGCGAGGTTGCCGGCTTGAAAGCGATGGTTGATGAGTTTTCGCGTTTTGCACGTCTGCCTGCCATACGCCTCGAACAGGCAAATCTCAATGACGTAATTACTCACGCTGCTGGTCTATACCAGGAACGACTCGATGGCGTTTCACTGACCCTGGATCTCGATCGTGAGTTGCCGGCGTCGATGCTCGACATCGAGCAGATCAAGCGGGTGTTTGTTAATTTGGTCGACAACGCACTGGAGGCGCTTGCCGTAGGTTCTAACGAGAAGCAAATCACGATCGCCACGGCCCATGATTCGGAAAGAAGTGTGTTGCGCGCCGAAGTGGCGGACACAGGGCAGGGAATTGAACCGGCAGACTTCCGCCGTTTGTTTGAGCCGTACTTCTCGCGACGTGACAGCGGCACCGGCCTCGGGCTCGCGATCGTGCAGCGCATAATAATGGAGCACGGCGGCCACATTCGCGCCGAACGAAATTATCCACGCGGCGCGAGGTTTGTGATCGAACTGCCGGCAGGTTAGTAATATGTCCTATAGGACCAATAGGACTTATTCTCGATGGATTCAATTCTCATAGTCGACGACGAACGCGGCATTCGCGACACGCTGCGCGCGGTGATGGAAGACGAAGGCTTCGCCGCCGACGCGGTCGCTACCGGCGAAGAATGTCTGAAAGCGCTCGGACGCCGCGCTTACGGCTGCATCCTGCTTGACGTTTGGCTTCCCGGAATCGATGGGCTCGAGACGCTGCGACAACTGCGCGCTGCCGGATCCGATGCAGCCGTCGTGATCATTTCCGGCCACGGCAACATCGAAACCGCCGTGCGCGCCACGAAGTTAGGCGCGTTCGACTTCATCGAAAAACCACTCTCGATCGAGAAGACGGTCCTCACCGTTCGCAATGCTTTGCGGCAACAGCGGCTCGAGCTGATCAACGCCGACATGGCCGCGGCGCTGGCGCGCGAGTACACGATGGTTGGTGAGTCGGTCGCGATGCGTGCGCTGCGAAAGCAGATCTCGATCGTGGCGCCGACGGATGGTCGTGTTTTGATTTACGGTGAGTCAGGAACGGGGAAAGAATTGGTCGCGCATGCGATCCACGCTGAATCGCGTCGCGGGCCGGCTCCGTTTATCGAAGTCAACTCAGCCGCGATTCCCGAAGAGTTGATCGAATCGGAGCTCTTCGGACACGTAAAAGGCGCGTTTACCGGCGCGACCGCTGCGAAGAAAGGGAAGTTTGAGCTCGCCGACGGCGCGACGATCTTTCTCGACGAAGTCGGCGACATGAGTCCGAAAGTTCAGGCGAAGGTGTTGCGAGTGTTGGAAGAGCAACGCTTCGAGCCGGTTGGAAGTGGAACATCGGTAACCGTCGACGTGCGTGTCATCGCGGCGACAAACAAGCGTTTGGATGTCGAGATCGAGCAGGGAAACTTTCGCGCTGACCTGTTTTATCGTTTGAATGTGATCCCGTTTGAGTTGCCACCGCTACGTGAGCGTCTCGAAGACGTGCCGCTGCTGATCGATTACTTCAACGAACACTTCTCGAAGCCGTACGGAAAGAAGCTGAAGCATTTTTTGCCCGAAGCGGTGGAAGCGATGCAGTCGTATTCGTGGCCCGGCAACGTGCGCGAACTTCGAAACACGATAGAGCGAGTGGTGATCATGCATCCCGGCACGAAAGTCTCGGCAAGTGATCTGCCGCCGCAAGGCAAGGAAGAACCGCCTGCTGCGTCATTCCGGTTTCCGTCATTCAAAGAAGCGACCGAGGCGTATCATCGTGAGTTCATTCAGCGCAAGCTCGAAGAAGCGGACGGCAACGTCTCGCGCGCCGCTGAATTAATGGGAGTGGACCGCAGCCATCTCTACCGCCGCATGCGCGCTCTCGGCATCCAAAACCGCGGCGAACGCAACGTCATCTCATAATTCGCGTTATCACTACTGCCATTTAACGCCGAAGGCGTTCGCTAATTTCAGCCCAGGGTTCGAATGTAGTGAGAACCCTGGGTACGCATAAAGAAAATGTGCGATGAACCCTTTCAGAGCCTGTCGGAAAAAACTCCTCGACAGGGATCAAAGAATAAGTAAACTGCGGGCATGAGCAAAACCTTTCGTTCCTATGATCTGAATCAGCAATTGCTGTTGCCGCCGGATC
>Ga0126376_10000556_pt1 | contig 18474 bp, 18 predicted proteins | sample PanSoiMetPlot_15_FD_92760 | JGI IMG/M metagenome (GOLD analysis project Ga0126376, IMG submission 92760) | Tropical forest soil microbial communities from Panama - MetaG Plot_15 | ecosystem: Environmental > Terrestrial > Soil > Tropical forest > Bulk soil | place: Panama | collected 2016-02-17
GCTGATGGCAGCCAGAAACAACTGGCGCCGGCAGCTGTTCGGGGTCTGGCCCGCGGTCGCTTTCGCAGCGACGATGCTTGTGCTGGCCGGCGAGCGCCAGGTAGAACAGTACGGCTGGTACCGGCAGATCATCTACCCCGAGGTCTATCTCGGAGCGGGCTGGGTCGCCGCCCTGGCCGTGAGGCGTCAGTCACTCGGGCTGTTGGGCCTGACGCTGGTCCTCGGAGGCGCGACTGCGACCAACTGGTGGTTGGGTGGTCCGGCGACCGCTTGGGTGCCCAGTCCACTTGCACTGAGCCTTCTGATGGCGATGCTGATGGGCCCTGCCGCGCTGCTGGCCTACCGGCGTAATCGGCCCTCGCTGCGCCGGTGGGCAGTGGGTGTGACCTCGGCGGCTTTGCTCCTGATGCTGCTTGGCAACCTGGTCGAGAGCGTGTGGCTGGATCGCATCTTCATCCGTTTGTGACGCGACCAGCCATGGCCGGCCCGATTGCCCGGCGCGCACGCGACGTGGTTGTGATCGGGGCGGGCCCCGCCGGCCTGACGGCAGCCTATGAACTGACCGAACGAGGCCTCCGTCCAACGGTGTTCGAAGCCGACGAAGTCGTCGGCGGCCTTGCCAGAACTGTCCTGCGCGATGGGTGGCGATTTGACATCGGAGGTCATCGCTTCTTCACCAAGGTGCGGGCTGTCCAGGAGCTCTGGGAGGAGATACTCGGACCTGAGGATTTCCTGCTCCGTCCTCGTATGAGCCGTATCTACTATCACGGCAACATGTTTGACTATCCGCTGCGCGCCTTCAACGCTCTGAAGGGGCTGGGGTTGATTGAAACAGTGCGCTGCTTTCTGTCTTACGCCTGGGCACAGGTCAGCCCCCCAACGGATCAGTCGACGTTCGAGGGCTGGGTTTCCGCTCGCTTCGGTAGGCGTCTCTACGGCATCTTCTTCAAGACGTACACAGAGAAGGTCTGGGGAATGCCGGCGACCCGAATACAGGCGGACTGGGCGGCCCAGCGCATAAAGAATCTGTCTCTCTCGAAGGCGGTGACCAACGCCATCTTGCCCCGGCGCAATCAGAAGGACGTCACAAGCCTGATCGAAGAGTTCCACTATCCGAAGTGCGGCCCCGGCATGATGTGGGAGAAGGCTCGCGACATCTGCGAAGGGCGTGGCGCTCGGATCGTGATGCAGGCTCGAGTGACGAAAGTCCACCATCGGAGCCGGGAAGTGGTCGGCGTCACCGTGGAGTCGGGTGGGGTTGCCGAACGGGTCCCGGCCAGCGCCGTCATATCATCGATGCCCCTGAGCGACCTGATCGTGGCGCTGGACCCTCCAGCCCCGCACGATGTGGTTGGCGCAGCGGGTCTCCTCCGGTATCGAGACTTCCTCACGATCGCCCTCATCGTTCCCAGAGAGAAGGGCTTTCCCGACAACTGGATCTACATCCACGATCCAGACGTCAGTGTCGGGCGCATCCAGAACTACGGCTCGTGGTCACCGTTCATGGTCAAGCAAGGACGAACGTGCCTTGGTCTCGAGTACTTCGTAACGAGGGGTGACGGCCTCTGGTCGATGTCCGACGAGGAACTGATCGAGCTGGCGAAGCGGGAGCTGGCGCAGCTTGGGCTCTGTGACGAGTCGGACGTTGAGGGAGGATATGTGGTGCGGATGCCGAGGGCGTATCCCGTGTACGACGAGACCTACAAGAGTGCGCTGAGAGTCATCAGGAACTGGCTCCAGGCACACCTGGGCAATCTGTACACGGTCGGCCGCAACGGAATGCACAAATACAACAACCAGGATCATTCCATGTACACGGCTATGTGTGCGGTCGATAACATCCTGGGCGCATCAAACGACGTGTGGTCAGTGAACGTCGAGGCGGATTATCACGAAGAGCTTCGGCCGTGAAATGGGGGAGGGTCCGGCAAGCAGACCTTTCAACCGGCCGCGTCGAGGCCTGGTTCCGGCATCTGGACCGTATCCAGCCGGCTGACCACCATCGCGAACACGCGGCGCTGAGTTAGCCCGCGCCACAGGCTGAACAGTCCTCGGGGTATCTCCATGCGCTCGATCCGAAAGCCCGACCTCGCCAGAGCGGCTTTGAGCCTGCGAACGTCGACCGGGTGGTAGTGGACCGCGAGCTCGGCGTATCCCATCGCCGCGTAATACCTGGCGCTCCGCTCCGCGGCGCGGACGGCGGACCGGTGATCGACGTACATCGGGCTCTCGATTGCGACCAGCAGCCCGCCCGGCCTTAGCACCCGCGCCGCCTCCCGAACCGCGTCGTCCATCGGCACGTAGTGGATCGAGGCCGTGTAAAGAAGGCCGTCCACCGAGCCCTCTCTTAGCGGCAGCCGCCGCATGTCGGCCCGAACGCTGAGCGCCGGCCCTGGCTCACGTGGGGCGTCGAGCAGGTCGAAGGCGATGACGTCGGCCCGCGAAAACAGCTGGGCCGCCCACCCACCGCCCGCCCCGACGTCTCCCACCACCGGTCGCGGGTCGGCGGGCAGGTCGTGCTCAAGAATCGCGACCGCGCTCTTGACGGCCTCCACGCGGCGCTGCCACCTGCTATCGGCATGGTCGGGGCCGCCTCGACCCGTTGGGACCGCCCAGCCCTCCCGGACCCTGAGTGCGCGGTACCGCTCGGCAAAATGATCGGCTTCCGCACGGAGATCCTCGGGTAGAAGGTCCAACAGCCCGCTTTCGATCTCGAACAAGCGCCCGCATCCGCCGCAGCGCGTGGCGCCGAGCCGGGGTTGAGAGCTGCAGATTGGGCACCGAAGCAGGTGGTAGAGCCGATCCCGCCGGGGGTCCGCGGCTGCCACCACCCTTTCGCTAGCCGACCCGCTGTTCCCCGATGCCCAGGCGGCGGGCCAGGCGCCGGAGCTCTCTGTCGTTGCGGTCGAGCCGCTGCACGACCTGCAGCAGCAGCTCGTCCTGCGCCTCGAGGTGGCTCATGAGAGTCCGCATCTCCTCTTCGACCTTTACCTGCTGCTCGTAGTCATGCTGGGCCCGCAGGCGGTCGCGGCCGGCCGCGCGATTGAGCGCCATCAGTACCAGTGACGCCCAGAGCGCGCTCTCGAAGGTTATGACGAGGTTGAGGAGCAGAAAGGGGTAGCCGTCCCAATGGTTGGTCTGGGCAACGATGTTGAGGACCAGCCAGGATCCGGTCACCAGCACCTGGACGAACACGAAAGTCCAGCTCCCGACCACCCGTCCGAGGTCGTCCGCCACACGCTGCGGGAACCGCATCCGCCGGTCGCTCTCACGGTTGAGGTCACGCACCGGCGGATGGTCGTGCTGGTGCTTGACCAACGAGCGGGAGATGTCGTCGACCTCGCGCGTAACTGCCATGGCTGAGCCCTACTTCCCTCTCTCAACGGCTGAGCTGCTCTCGCGTCCAGTCAAGTATGGCGTCAAGCGCATACCGGCCGCTCGTGTGGAGGGCGAGCTGGAGAGCCGGTTGCCGCAGATCCGGGGTGGTGAAGAACAACGCGAGCCAGGTCACACGCGAACTGCCGCCCGACGGCGCCGGGACTGCGCGGTGTCGCCGGCAGGGGGTCATCGACCGGGCCTCGCGATCCGGCCTTGCAGGCGGACCGCGAAGGGCAGCATAGCCACCACACCGAAGATGCCAGGCGAGCGAGACCAGGAGCGGCCCAACCAGGAGGATCACGGTCACCGCCCAGGCGTTCGGCTGCCCGAGCATCAGCTGATATCCGGTCCCCCTGGCGTTCTCGAGGCCCGTGGCCAGCAACCACCAACCAGGACACGGTATAGCGAGCGTGGGGACGTCGAGCTCGGCAGGCCGGCGGGCCGGCTCCGACGGCCGGCATGGTCAGTCATGCACCTGCTGGAGGAACCAGGCTTCCTGTTCGAGGTCCCGATAGATCTCGCACATCAGGCGGCCTCTGAGCAAAACGTTCCAGTATTCGCGGCGGACCGGCTGGTTCCACCAGTCCACCTCGGCCAGCCAGTGCTGCACGGGCTGCACCGCCCCAACCAGCGGCTCGCCGCTCATGTGCCGGGGAACGCCACCGGCGTCTGTTTCGATCTCGATCGCCATAGGCGGATTGACAAGGAACGTCATCGCGCTCGCTCAGGTCACCGGTACAGGGCGCTGCTCAGGCGGGGAGAGGTGGGAAGCCGCAATCGGGCGCGCAGCGCCGCGGCGACACCGTAGCGCTCCGGCTGACGCCGGGCCGCGGCTTCCAGCGCGGGCAGCTGGGCCTGATCGCCAAGGCGGAAGTGGATGGCGCCGATGGCGCGCTGCGATCTCTCGGTTTGCATCGGTGCGGCGGATGGTGAGCTTGACGTGGACGCGGTTTAAGAGCATGCTACGAACACATGTTCGATATGTCAAGAGGGCGGCCCCCTTTGTGACCAGGGAGGCGGTGGTGGACGGAGGGAGTGAGGAGCTGGAGCGCATGAGGAACCTGGGGCGGGTGTCAGCTGCCCGCCTGCGGGCGGTCGGGATAGCGACTCCGGAAGACCTGAAGCGAGTGGGCGCGATCGAAGCCTACGTTCGCCTCAGGCGCGCCTTCCCCGCACAGACCAAGGAGACCGCGCTGTACGCCCTGCACGGCGCGGTGACCGGGGTCCGCTGGTACGCCCTTTCGGAGGAGATCAAGGCCGCGCTCAGGGACGCGGCGGCGCGCCGGCTTTGGGGGCGGGTTGAGCATCCAACCGCCGAGAATGGCGGGCGATGGCCAGAATCGTGATCATCGGCGGCGGCATCATCGGCTGCGCCATCGCCGAGCGATTGACGCGCGAGCGCCGCCACGAGGTGCTGCTGCTGGAGCGAGAAACGCTCGGCTCACACGCTTCAGGTTCGGCGGCCGGCCTGCTGACGCCATACGGTGAGCTCGATGCCACCGTCTTCGATCTGGCCACACGCAGCCTGGCAATGTTCTCGGAGGTGGTCGAGCGTGCGGAGCGATCGGGCGTCAGCGTCGAGTACCGCACCCAGGAAGTCATCACCCCAGCTCTCACGGCCGGAGAGGAGCGCCGCCTTCATCGCGGACCTGGTCGCTGGCTCGACCTGAAGAAGGCTCGGGTCGAAGAGCCGGGGCTCAGCCCTCGCGTCCGGGGAGCTGCCGTCTTCCCGGCAGCTCAAGTGACGCCGATTCGCCTCGTCCGGGCGTTGGCACGCACGGCCGCCATGCAGGGAGCTGAGATTCGTGAAGGGGCGCCGGTTGACGCCGTGAGCGTCCGCAGCGGTCGTGTCCTGGGGGTTCAGACCGCGGACGGACGCGTCACGGCCGACGTTGTCGTCCTGGCCGCCGGCCCGTGGAGTCCCACGCTGGCTTCCCCGCTCGGGATACCGCTGGAGGTCCGGCCGAGCCGAGGTCAGCTCGTAGTGCTGCGGCCGACAAGAAGCGTGCTGCGCCGAATGCTGACCTGGCGGTCCAGCTACCTGGTGCCCAAGCCTGACGGCACGGTGGTCGCGGGCAGCACCGAGGAGGATGTGGGCTTTGACGACCGCACGACGGTTGATGGAGTCGCCGGGCTGCTGGAGTTTGCGATTCGTGCGGTGCCAGATCTGAGGGGCGCCGCCGTCGAGCGAACGACGGCTGCGTTGCGGCCGATGACCGCAGATGGCCGGCCCGTGATCGGGGCATCTTCCCAGCTGCCGAACCTGGTGGTGGCGACGGGCCACGGAGCCAACGGCATCCTGCTGGCGCCTGTCACCGCCGACCTGGTCGCCAAGCACATAACATGACGGCGTGATAACGGTGCAAGCCGAACCTCAGGCCGACGGTTGGAAGTGCACCGTCCAGGTCGGGGACGGCGCGGCGAGCCGCCACACCGTCCGCGTCCGGGCCGCCGACCTGGAACGGCTGGGGCGAGCCGGCGAAAAGCCGGAGCAGCTCGTGACGCGGGCCTTTGAGTTCCTGCTAGCGAGAGAGCCTGCGAGCAGCATCCTGCGGGACTTTGAGCTGGCCGACATCTCGCGGTACTTTCCGGAGTTCGAGCGGATGATTCGCGCATGAAGTGCCCCGTTCCATGCTTCGAGTGCGGCACGTTCACGATGGAACTGGATATGGAACAGGACCACCAGCACATCGCCTGCGAGCGCTGCGAGCGGGTCTGGTGCGCGGTGTGCATCGGTCGGGTGGAGATCAGCATCTCGCCCGAATGGCTGAAGCGGCAGCGAGTTGCTCATCTGAACTAGGGGCGGAGGCCCGCCGCGCACTTTGTTCCCATGGGCAGGCAGTCTCCCACGGGCAGGCAGTTCTTAACGTGGTGTGCTGACCAACCGGCAACCTAGGGCGTACTCTCCCAAGCGGCCAAAAAGACTCCTTGGGTGGGGGTTTTGGGGGAGGGCGAGTGGCGCTAGCCGGCGCAGGCTGGTGCCCTGTCGTGGACACGCCCTGCTCAGTTCAACCTCTCGCGTCCTCCCGGCCCGCGAACTACGCAAATGTACGAATGCGGCCCTCCTGAGGCTCGGGAACTACGCAAATGTACGAATGCGCGGCTCCCGCCCCCCGCCGAGCTGCGCAACCGCCCTAATGCGGACCTCCCGCTGCTAGCTCATCCTCGAGGCGGCGGCCAATCGCTCCCGCGCTCGCAACAGGCGCCGTCGCCGGCTCATCGGGCGGCCGTCGCAGCGGGCCGCTGACCACCGCCGCGGCCAGCACCAACAGCAGCCCCGCCGCCAGCAGCAGGATCGTCGGGTCGGGCCCTATGGCCTGAACCAGCAGGCCAGTCAGCAGCTGAGCTGCGGGGACGGTGCCAAGCACGATGAGCACGATGGCGCTCTGCACGCGGCTGAGCAGGTGCCTGGGGACCGCCCGCACCTGCCAGGCGCCGATGGAGGCGTCCCACGCTGGGTGGAAGACAAACATCACGCCCAGGATGGCACCGATCAGCAGCGGGCTGGGCGCCAGCGCCAGGCTGGGTGTGAGCAGCGTCCATACGCCCAGCGTGACGATGGCCACCTGGCGCGGCGACAGCGCGGTGGCCAGTCGAGTCGCGACGAGCGACCCGGCCACGCCGGCCAGGCCCATGAATCCGAGCATGACGCCGACATGGCCGGCGTGGCGCCGCGCCGCAGGGCGGCCACTATCACGGCCAGATAGAGCGCGTTCGTCACTGAGACCAGGCCGGCGCTCAAGAGCGCGGTCGTTCGCACGAATCGATGGCGCCAGACCCACGCCAGTCCCTCCCCGATCTCCCGGTGGAGCGCGCGCGGGACGCCGCTGCGCCTTTCGTTGAACTGCCCCCTGATCAGCAGCAGGCTGACCAGCGACATCAGATAGCTGAAGGCGTCCGCGACGAACGGCAGCAGCCGGCCGAGCCCAAAGAGCAGACCGCCGAGCGTCTGGCCCGCGGCGAGGCCGGTGAACTCACGCGCGCTAAGCTGGGCCATGGCGGCCGGCAGCTGGGGCGCAGACACCAGGTGGCGAAGCGCCGAGCGCTCCCCGACCCTGAAGAAGGGATACGCGATGCCGTCCACCACGGCTACCACGAGCACCTGGGCGAACGTCAGCCAACCCGCCCAGATGCCGAATGCGAGGCTGGCCACGGCCAGGCCCCGCCCCGCTTCGCAGGCCAGCATGACGCGCTTGCGGTCTACGCGGTCCAGGATCGCCCCGGCCGGCAGCGTCAGCAGCACCATAGGCAGCGTGAAGGCGAACATCGAAACCCCAGCCGCGGCCGGAGACCCCGTGATGGTCAGCACCAGCAGGGGCGTGGCGACAGACCGGATTCGAGTACCGAGCGCCGAAACCAGCTGTCCGGCCCAGTAGAGCTGGAAATCGCGGTTTCGGCGAAGCGCCGGCGTCAGGCCGTCACCAGGGCGGGGCGCGTGCCGGCGGGGGCCGCCATCGTACGCGCGACCAGGCCCAGCTCCTCGAGGATGCCACGGGCGATACTGCCCGGAGAGCCGAATCCGGCGATCGCGCGCTGCTCGGCCTCGGCCGGCGGCACGCCCTGCCGCTCGAGGTCCGACGCGGCGTCGGACAGATGACCGGTGACCTCCTCCCGAACACGCTCCCTCAGCCCCCCGGCCACGGGCAGGCGCTCAGCCAGCTCCCTGACGTAGCGGTCGATCATCCTCATCGAACCATCGTCTCCTCCAGCACGGCGTTGAGACCCCCTGCCAGCCACTCCCACTCGTCGAGGTACTCCCCAAGCACGCGTTCGCCGTCGGCCGTGAGACGGTACACACGGCGTCGCCGCCCACTGTCGGTGGACCATTCGCTGGCCAGCAGGGAGGCCCGCTCCAGTCGGTAGAGCGCCGGGTAGATCGTGCCCTCTGGCAGGTTGAACGCGCCCTGGCTCATCTGGCGGAGTTTCGACACGATCGCGTACCCGTGCGCCGGCTGCCGGCGAACGGCGGCCAGCAGAAGGAGGTCGAGGTGGCCCTTCAGCAGCTCCGGACGCACGCCACGGCGCTCCATACCTCGTGTCATCATACTATGCAAGGCTAGGTAAACGCAGCGGGCTGCGTCGAGTATGAATTGACCCGTCGCATCGCCTGTGCAATCCTGCCCGTGACTCCGCTGTGTTGGAAGGGAGGGTTCGTATCCAGATGCGGCCGAGCGTGTGGTCACTCCCGTCCGCCGCTCTGATCGGCCTTCTGGTCGTGCCCTCGCTCATCTGGCTGACGAATGTGGGGCCCACCCGGCCAGCAGGACCGACCCCGTCACGGCCGGCCGCTTCAGCCCGTCAGTTCCAGGTCGACGGCCCGGCGCAGCCGCCGGCAGCGTTCGATCCGGGGCCGGCGGATCCCCAGCCCAACGCGCCCATCCCGGGGGAGGACGTTGCCATCCGCGCCCCCAACGGCGCCGTCTTGCTGCGCGGTTGGGACGGACGGGACTGGACCAGCTGGTGGTCCCTGGGTGGCCGGGCGGCGTCGGCACCTGCGATGTCAAGCTGGGGTCCCGGCCGCCTGGACGTGTTCGCCACCGCGGTCGACGGCGCCCTCTGGCATCGCTGGTGGGAGGGGGCGTGGCAGCCCTGGGAATGGTTGGGCGGATCGCTGGCGGGGGGCAGCACCCCCGCCGCAGTCGCACCGGCTCCGGGCCGCCTCGATGTGTTCGTGAGAGGTGTCGACCATGCCCTGTGGCATCGCTCACTCGGAAGCGGGGGCTGGGCGACCTGGGAACCGCTTGGCTGCTGCATCAGCTCCGATCCGGCCGCGACCTCCGCTGACTCCACCCAGGTCGACGTCTTCGTAGAGCGCTCGAGCGGCGGATTGTGGGACCTAACGCTCGAAACCGCGAGCGCCGTCAGCCCCGCGAGCGGCGCGAGCCTGTGGCGGCACCTCGGAGGTCGCCGGACGACCGCGACGCAGCTTGCTGCCGCCTCATCCAGCCCCGGACGCCTAGACGTGTTCACGCGCGGGGCAGCGGGTGATCTCTGGCACCGTTTCGCGGACGGCGGTCAGTGGCATCCGTGGGAAGCGCTTGGCTGCTGCCTGAGCTCCACACCCGCGGTTGCGCCCTGGGGCTCTGGCGGGTTCGACCTCTTTGGCCGCGGGCCCGATGACCAGCTCTGGAAGCGCCGCTTCAGCGGGGTCTGGGGCACATGGGAGAAGCTGGACGGTCAGCTCACGGCTGCTCCGTCGGCCACCACCTGGGCGGCGGCTACGAACGTGATCTCCAACGTGCCGTATCTCCCTCAGGTGCATACCCTGTCGTGTGAAGCCGCCGCGCTGCAGATGGCGCTGGCGCATCAGGGCATCGATGTGTCACAGGATCAGGTGCTCGACGCAGTCGGCATCGACTGGCGGCCGGCGTACTACGACGACGCCGGTGAGCTCCGCTGGGGAGATCCGTACACCAGCTTCGTCGGCGACCCCGACGGCGACGAGAGCGTTCTGAGCGGCTACGGCACCTACTTTCCGACGATTGCGCGTGCCGCCTCCGATCGAGGCGCCGGGGTCATCATGGCTGGTGAAGGCATTCCACCGGACGACGTCTATCGGGCGGTCCTGCAGAACCACCCTGTGGTGGCCTGGGTCAGCGTGGACCTCCAGTACTACTCGCCCGGCTCGTGGCGCACGTTCGACGGCCGCCTGGTCCTGTACGCGGGCCCGATCGAGCACGCGCTGACCGTTGTCGGTGTCGACGGCGACTCGGTCTACCTGTTCGATCCGCTCGTAGGCCCTGGGTGGGTCTCGAAGGCGGTCTTCGAGGCGGCCTTCGACACGTTCAACCGGATGGCGGTGATCCTGGAGTAGCCCGCGCCTCTCAGCGCGGCTGGAGGACCAGCATCACGCGCCCCTGCGTGAACTTCCTGGCCTGAGCGTCGATGGCGGTGGACAGCGTGCTCCAGGTGTAGGCGTAGTTCTGTCCCTCGACGAAGCCGGCGTCATTCGTGTAGAGCTGGCCTTTGGTGTTGTCGTACCCGATCAGCACGATCACGTGGTAGACGTCGAGGGTGCCGTAGTGGGGAGAGATCTTCTGCCCGTTGACACCGTGTGTCATGACGGGGATGATCACCGGCCGCCCCGACGCCAGGTTGCGCTCGACTGCATCCAGGTCGACCGGCATCACCGTCGGTTTCAAGCCGTACATCTGCGTCCCCACCGAGCCGATGGAGGTGAGCGGCAGGTCGAGCACGCCCGGGAACATTCGCCGTTCGACCCCGACGATCTGAGCCATCGCCCCATCAGCCTCCGCCTTCGGGATCTGCGGCCGGGTATCGCCCTTGAAGAAGTCGCTGACCATGAGGAGTGCCGCCGCCTCGCAGTACTCCTCGTGCACGTTGCCGGCGCCCCACTGATTGAACGGGGACTGCGGCGTGTAGGGGACCTTGATGAACACTGAGGCGGGCAGCGGCGTGGGGGCGGGCGTCGGGGTCGGGGAGGCGGAAGGTTCCTCCAGCTGGGGCGGAGCCTGGTAGACGACCGCCGCCGAGGGTGGAGGCTGGGGCGCGGCGGCCAGGAAGTGACGCCACAGCCGGTAGCCGGAGTAGCTGCCACCGCCCAACAGGACGACCACAGCCAGCGCCACGGCCACTGCTTTTCCGCTGAGCATTGTGCATACGATAGTCCGGACGTTGAGCACTCCCGCAACCCAGCTGGGCTCGAGGGCCGTCGTCAATACGACGCTGGTGCTGGCGGCGCGGGTCGTCTCCAGGCTGGTTGCCCTGGTCATGGTCATCGTCCTCGCCCGCCACCTCGGCGATGATGGCTACGGTCGCTATACGACGCTGATCGCCTACAGCGCGCTGGTCAGCGTCATCGCCGACCTCGGTTTGAGCCCGCTGTACACACGTGAGACGGCTCGCCAGCCCGGCCGGCTCCCCGACTACCTGGCTACCCTGCTCAGCGGCAAGGTTCTGCTCGCCGCCGCCGCCACGGTGATATTCGCGGTTGCCCTGGCGGTGTCCGGCCTGGGCGGGCTGGTTGCCCCAGGCGCCGCCCTTCTGGTGCTCACCACGTACGCCAACCTGCTCCGCAACACGTTCTACGCACTCGGCCGCCTCGAATTCGAGGCGATTGCCATCCTGGCAGAGATCGCCATCCAGGCCGGGTTGATACTGGCAGGGGCCCGGACAGGAAAGGGGGTGAGCTTCTTCGTCTGGGCTTACGCAGCCTCATTTGGCTTCACGTGCCTTTACTCCCTGACCGTGATCACGGTCTTCCGGCTCGGGCGGCTGCGCCTCGGCTTCGACCGGGCTTTGTTCTTCGGCTGGCTGCGACTCGGCTTCCCGTTCGCGCTGGGTGCGTTCCTCACCAACCTGTATTTCCGCGCCGACGTCCCGATCCTTCTGGCCTTCAGGCCGTTCCACGAAGTCGGCTGGTACCAGTTCGCGTACAAGCCGTTCGAGTCGCTGCAGTTCGTACCTCTTGCCGTCCAGGCGGTGGTGTATCCGCTGCTGGGCGTGTACTTCAGGCAGTCGAGGGCACGGTTGGGAGTCGCCTACGCGCGCTTCTTCAAGGTCCTGGTCCTGCTGGGCTGGCCGCTGACGGTCGGCACCTTCGTGCTGGCTGCACCGGTGGGACGGCTGTTTCAGCTTTTTCCCGAGTCCATACCCTCGCTGCGCATCCTGGCGCTGGCCATCGTCTTCCTGTTCGCGAACTCGGCCTTCACGGCGATGCTGTACGCGGTCGATCGCCAGGACCTGTTCGCCTGGGCCACAGGCATCGCGGTGGTCGTCAACGTCGGCCTCAACCTCGCCTTCATTCCGTCCTACGGCTACCTCGCCGCCAGCGCGATCACGGTGGTCACCGAGGCGGCGTTCTCGGTGGCAGGCTGGTTTTTCGTCGCCCGCACCGAACGCCTTCCCTGGCTGCGCGTCACCTGGCGGACGCTTCTCGCCGGGCTGGTGATGGGGGCCGTCCTTTACCCACTGTCCAGACGGGCGATCTACGTCTCGGCACCGGTGGGCCTCGTCGCGTACAGCACGTCGCTGTGGGTGCTGCGCGCGGTCAGGCGCGAAGAGCTGGATCTCGTGCTGCGGGGCTTCGGCCTGGGCCGGCCAGCCTGAGGACGACCCGTGCGCGTCATCCTTCGGCCCAGACTTCGGGTGAGATGAGAGAACTCAGAGTCACAGCCAACGATCTCAACTTCCGCTGCCTGGCCGCCGGGCCTGAGGCGGGAGAGCTTGCGCTGCTGCTGCATGGCTTTCCGGAAGGCGCCGAGTCCTGGAGCGCGCAGCTCGAAGTCCTGGGTGAGGCCGGCTTCCTGGCCATCGCCCCTGACCTGCGCGGCTACGGCGGGACCGACTGCCCCGCAGGTGAGGACGACTACCGGTTGTCACACCTGATCGACGACGTCGATGGGTTGATCGCCGCGTTCGGCCGCGACCGCTGTCACCTTGCGGGACACGACTGGGGCTCCCTTGTGGGCTGGTCGTTCGTGAGCTACCGCCCCCATCGTGCGCTGACCTGGAGCGCCCTCTCGGTCGGCCATCCCGACGCGTTCGCCGAGACGATCAGAGACGACGCCGACCAGCGGCAGCGGTCCACCTATATCGAGTTGTTCCTTCAGCCTGGGAAGGCGGAGGAAGTGCTGTCGGAAGGGGATTTCCACCGCCTGCGTGGCATGTACAGGGCCGCCGGCCCGAACGTGATCGGCGCCGCCCAGATTGAAAGATTCGTTCGGTCCCTTGCGCGGCCGGGCCGGCTGACCGCGGGGCTCAACTACTATCGCGCCAACCTGGGCGGCGAGGCCCGGCGCGGGTTCCCGCCGGCGCCGCACCCGATAGCCGTCCCCACTCAGCTGATATGGGGTGACCAGGATCCAGCGCTGGGTGCTGGGCAGGCCCGGTTGACGCACAGGCACGTGACGGCTGACTATCGGCTGGAGGTCCTCGAAGGCGCGGGACACTGGCTGCAGTTCGAGCGACCGGCTGAGGTGGCCAGGCTGCTCCTCGAGTGGATCCGGATTCACTGACGTGCGGCGGGGGCCTCGCGATCTCGCTGCCTGTCCACACACGCTCTAAGATCCAACGGTGGACATGCCAGACTCCGAGCTCCGCACGACGCGACGGGTGCGCGTGGATCGCAGGCGCGGCGTCTCCGGGCTTGGCCTGGTTCTCGTGATCCTGGGCCTGCTTGCGCTGGCCGTCGCCTATTCCAGGGTCCCGCCTGAAGTCTTTCGCTGGTGGCCGGCGATCCTGATTGCGGTCGGTCTTTTTGGTGTCTTTCGGCGGCCCGGCTGGGTGGACGAACTGGACGTGCTGTACGGCCAGCAGCTGGCCCGGACACTTGACCGCCCGCGACGTCTGTTCAGCGTGGCGCTCATCGGCCTCGGATGCGCATGTCTGGTGTTCACAACCGGTCTACTGGACACCCGGGTGGTCGGCCCCGGCATCCTGATCGCGCTGGGCCTGCTGCTGGTCTGGCGCCGGCTACGCTGACGGCCATCCCTGGCTCGGACCGGGAGTGGCTCGCCGCATTCGAGGCGGCCGGCACCAGCGTTCGCGCTTCCATAGGCCATCTGCTGGGCACCGAAGCCGGGCGGTCGGAGGTTGGGATCGGAGCCGGCGGCGACCGGACGGTTGAGCTGGATCGGCTCGCTGAGGTGGCGGCGCTAGCTGAGCTGACGCGCTTTGCCCGCTCCGGTCATCCATGCTCAGTCCTATCCGAGGAGGCGGGTCCGGTAGACCTGGGAGCTGAATATCCGAGGGTCGTCCTCGACCCTGTGGACGGCAGCCTCAACGCCAAGCAGGGCCTACCCCTCGCCGCGGTCATGCTGAGCCTTCTGGAGGGCCCCAGCGTAAGCGACATCCGGCTCGGTTGGGTGCTCAACCTCGTCAGCGGGGAGCGGTGGCACGCCGTGAGGGGCGGCGGCCTGTACCGCAACGGGGGCGCGGTCACGCCGCTGCCGGCCAGGGGCCGGCCCGGCCGGATCGGAGTGCTCGGGATCGAGAGCTCACCACGTGACCTCTGCAAGATTCAGCCCTTGATCGAGCGGGCATCCAAGGTCCGCCTCCTCGGTTCGGTGGCGCTTGCTCTAGCTCATACCGCCTCGGGCGGCATAGAGGTCTTTGCAGCGCCCATTCGAGCGCGTATCTTCGATTTGACAGCCGGTTTGCTGATGGTCGCGGAGGCCGGCGGAGCGATCACTGATCTCGAGGGCGGGCCGTTGAAGGAAGCGATCGTGGCTCTTGACACCAGGACCACGCTGCTGGGGTCGGCCGACCCCGCCCTCCACCGGCTGGCTCTCGAAGCGCTCCAGTAGGCACCCGCGGACACGACGCAAGGTGGAGGTCCTGATTGGCAGGACAGGCCGGGCACATCGCACCATTTAGCACGCGAGACGGAATGAAAGAGGCCAATTGCCCAGTCGTGATCGAGCGGGTCGAACCCGAGATCGATCGCGGCCGCTACCCGATCAAGCGGGTGGTTGGAGAGTGGGTAGTCGTCGAGGCAGACGTCTTCACCGGCGGTCACGACGAGCTGGCTTGCGTCCTTCGCTATCGGGCGATCGACGACCTCAACTGGCAGGAGACGCCCATGCGCCCAACGGTCAACGACCGCTGGCGGGGCGAGTTCCGGGTCGACAGGCTCGGGCGGTATCTCTACACCGTGGAGGGCTGGCTGGATCGGTTTCACACCTGGGCGCGCGATCTGGTCAGGCGCCTGGAAGCGGGCCAGGATGTCACGGTCGACCTCCAGATCGGCACCCAGCTGGTCACGGCCGCCGCCGAGCGAGCCGAAGGCCAGGATGCCAGAGCACTTCGCGAAGCGGCCCGCTCACTGACCACCAAACGCGGTGAACGGACCGCGCTCTCGAGCGGGCTGGCACAGCTGATGGCGCGCCACCCTGGTCGCTGCTTCGCCACCCGCTACGAGCGCGAGCTGGAGGTGATCGTCGACCGGCCCCTGGCGCGCTTCAGCGCCTGGTACGAGATGTTCCCCCGTTCGGCCGCACAAGCGCCAGGTCGTCACGGCACCTTCAACGACGTCGAGGCCCGTCTCGATTATGTGGCCGACATGGGCTTCAACGTGCTCTACCTGCCGCCCATACACCCGATCGGGCGGTCCTTTCGGAAGGGCCCCAACAACGTCATCAAGTCGACACCTGAAGACCCGGGCAGCCCGTGGGCGATCGGTGGCGCGGAGGGCGGCCATAAAGAGCTCCACCCGGAGCTGGGAACGCTGGACGACTTCCGTGCCCTTGTAGGGGCTGCCAGGCGTCGCGGCCTCGAGATCGCTCTGGACCTCGCCTTCCAGGTCTCACCAGACCATCCCTACGTGACCGAGCACCCGTCGTGGTTCCGCGCGAGGCCCGACGGCACCATTCAGTACGCCGAGAACCCGCCCAAGAAGTATCAGGACATCTATCCCTTCGACTTCGAGTCGGAGGATTGGCGGCTGCTCTGGCAGGAGCTCGAGAGCGTGGTCCAGTTCTGGATCGACCAGGGCGTACGCACCTTCCGCGTGGACAACCCGCACACCAAGCCCTTCGCCTTCTGGGAGTGGCTGATCGGGGAGATCCGTGGCCGCAACCCGGATGTCATCTTCCTCTCCGAGGCGTTCACAAGGCCGAAGGTCATGTACAGGCTGGCAAAGCTCGGCTTCAACCAGTCGTACACGTACTTCGCCTGGCGCAACGAGGGCTGGGAACTCCGCCAGTACCTCACTGAGCTGACAAAGTCCCCGGTCCGCGAGTACTTCCGGCCGAACCTCTGGCCGAATACCCCGGACATACTGACTGACGCGTTGCAAGCCGGTGGTCGCACTGCGAGCGCGTTGCGCTTCGTGCTCGCCGCGACGCTGGGCGCGAGCTACGGCATCTATGGGCCGGCCTTCGAACTGGCGGAGGTGACGCCGCTGACCCCGGGGCGCGAGGAGTACTTGAACTCGGAGAAGTATCAGATCCGGCACTGGGACCTGGAGCGGCCGGGCAGCCTGCGCCCGCTGATCGCGAAGGTCAACCGCATCCGCCGCGAGCACCCGGCGCTGCAGCAGGACTGGACCCTTCGCTTCCTCAGGACCGACAACGAACGGTTGCTGGCGTTCGCCAAAAGCAGCCCCCTCCCTCCCGCACCTCAGGAGGAGGGTAGAGGTGGGGGAGAAGTCGACGTGATAGTCGTGGTCGTCAACCTCGATCCCACCTGGGCGCAATCGGGCTGGGTAGAGGTTCCGGTGGTGGCGCGCGCCGGGCATCCACCATACGGCGTCGAAGACCTGCTGAACGACACGCGCCATACATGGCGCACGGACGGCTGGAATTATGTCGCCCTGGATCCCGCAGCCACGCCCGCCCACATCATGCGTGTTCCACGCCCGCTAGTCCCGGAGACTCCCGTTGGCTGACGACGCGACCTGGTACAAGGACGCGATCATCTACGAGCTGCACGTCCGAGCCTTTCGCGACTCCAACGGGGACGGCGTCGGCGACTTCGCGGGGCTGATCGAAAAGCTGGACTACATAAGCCGCCTCGGGGTGACCGCGATCTGGCTGCTGCCCTTCTATCCATCGCCGCTGCGCGACGACGGCTACGACATCGCGGACTACGACGGCGTCCACGACTCCTACGGGCGGCTGGCCGACGTGCGGCGACTGGTCAAGGAGGCCCATGCACGCGGTCTCCGCGTCATCACGGAGCTGGTCTGCAACCACACGTCCGACCAGCACCCGTGGTTCCAGCGGGCTCGGCGCGCCCGGCCGGGCACTGCGGTCCGCGACTTCTACGTCTGGAGCGACTCGGACCAGCGCTACCCCGACGTCCGCATCATCTTCAAGGACACCGAGACCTCGAACTGGTCCTGGGACCCTATCGCCCAGGCTTACTACTGGCACCGCTTCTACTCTCACCAGCCCGACCTCAACTTCGACAGTCCGAATGTCCGGAAGGAGGTCTTGAAGGTCGTCGACCACTGGCTGAGCATAGGCATCGACGGCCTTCGCCTCGACGCGATCCCCTACCTCTATGAGCGCGAGGGGACCAACGGCGAGAACCTGCCCGAGTCGCACCGGTTCCTCAAGGAGCTGCGGGCCCACGTTGACGCCCGCTACCCCAACCGGATGCTTCTGGCTGAGGCCAATCAGTGGCCAGAGGACGCCGTGGCCTACTTCGGCCAGGGGGAGGGGGATGAGGCCCATATGGCGTTCCACTTCCCGGTCATGCCCCGTCTGTTCATGGCGCTGCGGATGGAGGATCGCTTCCCGATCATCGACATCCTGGCCCAGACGCCACCCATACCGAGCAGTGCCCAGTGGGCGCTGTTCCTCCGCAATCACGACGAGCTGACGCTGGAGATGGTCACCGACGAGGAGCGCGACTACATGTGGTGGGCCTACACGCAGGACGCCGAGGCCCGCCTCAATCTCGGCATCCGCCGCCGCCTGGCCCCGCTCCTGGGCAACAACCGCCGCCGCATAGAGCTCATGAAGGCGCTGCTGTTCTCGCTGCCAGGCACGCCGGTCCTCTACTACGGAGACGAGATCGGCATGGGCGACAACATCTACCTCGGCGACCGCAACGGCGTCCGGACGCCGATGCAGTGGAGCAGCGACCGCAACGCCGGCTTCTCGAGCGGCAACCGCCAGCGCCTGTATCTGCCTGTCATCCTCGACCCCGAGTACCACTACGAGGCGGTCAACGTCGAGGCCCAGGAGGCCAACCCTCAATCCCTGCTGAACTGGATGAAGAGGCTGATCGCGCTGCGCAAGCGCTATCAGGCTTTCGGCCGGGGCAGCATCGAGTTTCTGCACCTGGAGAACCGGAAGGTGCTGGCCTTCGTGCGCCAGCACGGCGATGAGCGAATCCTGGTCGTAGCAAACCTCTCCCGCTTCGCACAGTTCGCACAGCTCGACCTCTCAGCCCACGCGGGCAGTGTGCCTACGGAGCTGTTCGGCGGCACTGAATTCCCTGTGGTCAGCGACCAGCCGTACCCCGTCATGCTCGGTCCTCACGCCTTCTACTGGTTTTCGCTGGAGCCTCAGCGCGTGGATCTGACCCAGCAGGCGCGGGTGCCGGAGCTGTCGCTTCGGAACGCTGACCTTCAGCGTGCCCTCCCGGCGTACCTGGTTCAGCAGCGCTGGTTCGGGGCTCGCAGCC
>Ga0126376_10000557_pt1 | contig 18469 bp, 18 predicted proteins | sample PanSoiMetPlot_15_FD_92760 | JGI IMG/M metagenome (GOLD analysis project Ga0126376, IMG submission 92760) | Tropical forest soil microbial communities from Panama - MetaG Plot_15 | ecosystem: Environmental > Terrestrial > Soil > Tropical forest > Bulk soil | place: Panama | collected 2016-02-17
TCGGCATGTGGGCAGCTGCCAGTCCGCGTTATGACAGTCTCGTGCGCGGAATGGAACAGGCGCACTCATGGGCTACCGACGGCCATAAGTGGCTGAACGTTCCCTACGACTGCGGATATGCGTTCGTTGCTGAGTCGGACGCGCATCGCGCCTCGATGAGCTATCAGGCGAGCTATCTCACGCATCAGGAAGTTGCGCGCGATCCACTCGACTGGAATCCAGAGTTCTCGCGTCGCGCTCGCGGATTCGCCAGCTACGCCGCTCTACGCGAACTCGGCCAAACTGGTGTTCGGGAGCTCGTCGAGCGCTGCTGCGACTGTGCCGCGCAGATGGTCACCGGACTTGGGCAGCTGGAAGGAGTAAAGGTGCTGGCCACGCCCATCATTAATCAAGGACTCGTAACGTTCCCCGATCCCTCGGGAGCACTTTCAAACGAGTGGACCGACAACGTGATAGCTGAAATAGCAGCCGAGGGCACCTCATTCTTTTCTGGGACAACAACTGTAAACGGATTCCGTGCGATGCGAATCAGCGTTTCGAACTGGCAGACTTCATCGGAACATGTAGCCAGAACCATTGCTGGGGTCGAGCGCGCACTTACGCGAATGCGCAGTCGTATGGAGGAGCAATCAACCACGGCACAACGATAGGTTCTCCCATAATGGGAGAGCACCAGCCGGTCTCATTAGCAATCCGCTACTTGATATCTCGGATTCGCGCGCCTATCTTGACGCGAAGCGGTATCGGTAGCTCCGAGTATCCCGCCTTCGCCGCGATCTGCTGGCCATCGGAGAGCACCCAGACGAGAAAGTCGCGCAAAGCTGAGGCTCGATCGGCATTCTCCATACTCGTGCGCAGATAAAGCCAATCGTAGCTGGTGATGGGAAACGAGTGCTCGCCTGGAGGATTCGTCAGCGACGCAGAAAACTTATCGAACGAAGGCGCTTCAACGGCGCGACATGCTTCCGCGAGACTCTCCGATGAGGCTTTTACGAAGTGGCCGGAAGAATTGAGGACTAGACCGAACGGGATCTTAGACTCAATCGCATACTGAGCCTCGACAAAACCAATTGAGCCCGATTCGGATCTGACAGTTTCGATCATTTCAGAACTGCGCTCCGCCGGCTTGCCTACCGGCCACTTGGGAGACGCGCTAATCCCAACTTCACTGCGGAACCTCGGACTAATTTTCGAGAGATACTCCGTGAAGATGTAATTAGATCCCTTTCCTGCCGGACGATTTATTACCTTGATCGGCACAGCCGGCAAGGCGACTCCGGGATTGAGCTTCTCTAAAGCCGGAGAATTCCAAGTCTTGATCTTACCCAGAAAAATTTCTGCCAACACCTCACCGGAAAATCGCAGTTCGCCACGAACCCCGGGAATGTTGTAGACGGGAACGATTCCGATCACAACCGCAGGGAGCTGAATCAGTCCAGCCTTGGAGCGCTGCTGCGCCGTTAAAGGAACTTCCCCGAGAGCGAAATCGCCGCTTCCGTGAGAGATGGCAGCAATGCCTTCGTCGGTGCCGATGGCAACATATCTAACCTGAACATTGTGACTATGCTGGCTGTACAGCTCGGTCCACTTGCTGACGAGTGGAGCGGGAACCGTGGAACCGGAACCCACCAGGACCATAGCCTGCTGACAGATTCCCGGCGATGCGCCCCAGCCGAGTAGGAGAGCTGTTCCAATGCCAATTCCGAGGAGCTTTCTCATTTTCAGCCATGCTTACGTCTCTGCACTGGTTCGTCAAGTACCACAATGGTTCAGCCCGCTGTCTGGGTTCCTAGATAAACTCCTCACGCCCGCACCCGACTGTTGACCTAATGCACTCGAACTGAGAAACTAAGCTTTCGGTAAGGAAAACGACCGCCCGAGGTAACCGCCGTTCGGGCGGTTTTCTTTTTGGAGGAAAAATGCGTTCAATCGTGCTTCTGATGTTTGTTGCGGTGAGCTATGCCCAGACGCCGAAGCCTGGCTCGACTCATGTCCGCCGCACCGGACAAATCAGCCTGCATGGACCAGTTGAGAAAGTCTTCCCACTATTTGGACCTGTGGACGAAGCCAAGTGGGCTCCAGGCTGGGAGCCTTCCATCAAGTACGGCAACAATGCCGAATTAGGCACGGTGTTCACAACTAAGACTTCGACGCATCCAGCCATTTGGATTGTCACTCGCTATGACGCAAAGTCCCATGACATGCAATACACCACAGTGTTCCCGGAGGATCGCGTAGTGCAGCTCGACATCGCGTGCACCCGTGCAGATGCCGCTGAAACTCGCTGCGATGTCGCCTGCGCGATCACGGCGTTGAGCGGCTCGGCAACGGCAGCAGTCGAGCATTACACGCAAGAAAGACATGATGAGCGCGTGGCCCATTGGCGAACGGCGATCAATTACTACCTCCAGACCGGCACAAGGATCGAGCACCATGAGTAATCGCCTATTTCTCGATGAAGTTCGCCGATTCGAACGCTGCGAGTATGCGCTAGAGGATTTTCGCCACAGCGAACATCTCAAAGTCGCATGGACCTACCTCCAGCTCTATGGCTATGACGTGGCAGTCTCAAAGATGCGGGCAGGACTGCAGCGCTTCAGCGCCCACCATAACAAGAGTGGCTACAACGAAACCATCACGGTGTTCTGGATGCGAAAGCTGCAGCAACAATGCGCCGAGGATCTTCGCGAAATGCCGAAGGAAACACTCTTTCTGCACTACACGCCGGAGCGCGTAATCCGCGATGAGGCTAAGAAGCAGTGGATTGAACCGGATCTACTGCCAATCTAACCAGCGTGTCCGCGTTTGTCGGCAGCCTGTTTAGCCCGTACTTCGCTGGTAATACGCTCGTGCTTTTTCTCGATTGCCGCAGATCTTCATGTCGCACCATCTTCGCGAATGGTTCTTGCTCTTGTCGAGGAAAAGCCAGCGACAGTTGTCGGCGCGGCAACGACGCACGAAACACAACTCCGGCGAGGTTAGCAGTTCTGCGGCAGTGGCGGCCACGCGCCAAAGCAGGCCCTCGCCTGAGTTCGCTTCTTTTTGCCAGGTCCATGCAAAGGAGCTGTCATGTTTCTGAACGGTTCGGTGCGCTGCTGCTGTCGTGAGCCAGCTATTCAGCATCGCCAAATCCTCGGGGGCCACTCGGCGGCCATCCGCGGCTGCGGCAAATATTCTCTCGACGCATTCGCGCATCTCTCGCGCGGACTGCAATAAGTCATCGGCGCTCTTCTTGTGGACCTTGCGACCAATCTCTTTCCTCTCGGTGATAGTGACCAGCTCGGACTCCGATGCGAATTGCACAAGGTCCTCAACCGACTCCAACAGCTCAATTGATTTCTCTGGCTCATAACGAAAATCGAGTGTATTGGCGAAATCCAGCGCGGGATGACCGCCGATCAGTTGAAAACGCTTTGGCATGTCAGTTGCGGCGTAGAAAAGTCCATTATAACCTGCAAAACTACTTTTGCTGGCAACTCTTCGCTCTATGATGTATAACCATCTAACAATATTATGACGGTTATACAATCGAAGCTCGACGCATCTGTCTTGCTCGCCTTCTTTGCGATTTACGTCTTGTGGGGTTCAACTTACCTTGCAATTCGCGTTGCCGTGGAGTCGGTGCCACCGCTCTTCGCTGCGGGAGTGCGCTTCATGATTGCCGGAGCCGCGCTGTACCCCTCCGCGCGGATGCGGGGAGAGAAGGCGCCAACTCGAGAGCAATGGCGCAACCTGGCTTTGCTTGGAGCCTTGATGTTTCTGGCGCCCTATGGGGGATTGTTCTGGGCTGAGAAGACATTACCGTCAGGAATTGCAGCGGTACTCGTCGCCACAATCCCGCTTTGGACCGCATTGCTTCAGATCTTCGTCTTTCGCCGGCAACGGATGCATTGGGCGTTGCTGGCATCCATCGTGCTGGGAGTCGGCGGCGTGATGGTGCTTGCGTTAGGCCGAAACGAAGGTCACCTGAATTGGCCTGCATGCCTTGCCATTCTGGGAAGCGAGATTAGCTGGTCGCTGGCAACGGTTCTGACGACGTTCGTCTCTCTTCCACGATCGAAGCTAATCAGCTCCGGAGCGCAAATGCTGTTTGGAGGAGCCATGCTTCTCGTCTGTTCCGCAATCTTCGGTGAGCTACAGCCGCTGCCTCACGTGTCGCTCAGGGCAGCCAGTGCGATCGCGTATTTAATCGTCGCAGGGTCCCTGTTTGCTTTCACGGCGTACATCTGGCTGCTCGGTCGTATGCCGGCAACCACGGTTACGAGCTATGCATACGTGAATCCGGTCGTCGCGCTTGTAATCGGACACTGGCTCGGCAGCGAAGCGTTAGGGCCTAAGACCATTGTCGGTTCTACGCTGGTGCTCGCCAGCGTCGCTACGCTGATGAGGAGGTCAGGACATTAGTTGGCTGTGGCAAAGCACTAGATGTTCTGACCACACTTACACGATTGTCGTGATACAGCGCGCCGCCCATGTCTGAGTCGCGATCGTTAACAGTCGCGTTGACCGTCGCGGGTTCCTTCGAATCACCTGGCCAGCGCCCTTTTGAGCTTGCGACAACGCCAGGACGAACGCAATCGCTTACTTCAGCTACGGCTACGAACGAGCCTCGTGTATTGGCGACGCGCACTTCGTCTCCCGTCGTAATGTGTCGCGGAACTGCATCGGCGGGATGGATGAGTAGTGTCGGGGCTCCCGCACGCCGCTGTTGTCGGGGAACGTTGGCGAAAATCGAATTCAGGAAGAAGTGGTTCGCTGGAGTGATCAGCGCCAACGGACTCTCCAACGCCGTGTCCTGCTGTGCGGTTTCGTGCGAGGGGGTGTAGCCGGCGACTGGATCCAGTCCGGCTTGCGCCATCCGGTCCGACACAAATTCGAGTTTTCCCGACTTGGTCATAAATCTGTTCGCAAACGGCACGAACGGATCCGGATAGTTCAGGCGAATCCAGCCGCGCGCCTTCAGCGCTTCGAGCGTGACACCTTTCAGAGACGGATGCCCGTTGTCCAAAGCCTGACGCGCCAGCGTATCGTCGCTGTGATACAAGGCCGGCTCTTCAAGGCCCATCTTTCGCGCGAGGCGCCGGAAGATCTCGGTTGTCGGCAGGCATTTACCTGGAGGAAACACGGCAGGTTCATTCCAGGCTATGTACAGGTGGCCGTATGCGATGAGCAGATCGTGGTGCTCGATTTGCATCGTGGCCGGGAGCAGGATGTCCGCATAGCGCGCAGTGTCGGTGAGGAAATGTTCGATCACGACCGTGAGCAGGTCGGCGCGAGAAAGGCCACCAAGAACCTTGTTCTGATTTGGGACACTCGCCGCAGGATTGCTGGCATACACAAATAGAGCCTTGACCGGCGGGTTGTCTGCCTCGAGCAGCAGTTCGCCGAGACGCTTCATATCCAGAGCGCGCGTCTGTCGAGTCCTGAGATCATCACGCCACAGCGCGGACCAGTTCAGGCCGAAGAAGCCGCGTGTGTCGTAGAAGACACCTCCTCCCGGATAACGCCAATCGCCAGTAACACCGGGAATGCATGTGATCGTACGCACCGCCATTCCGCCGCCGCCGTGGCGTTGAAGACCGATACCAATGCGGATGCCCGTTGGCCGTGTTTCGGCGATGCGCTTGCCCAATTCAACGATTGATTCTTGCGGAAGTCCCGTGATTTTAGCGGCACGTGATGGGGGAAACTCGAGAATCCGCAAACGAAATGCTTCCCAACCGACGGTGTGGTCAGCGATGAATGTCCGAGCTTCTCTGCCTTGGCTCAGCACCACATTCAGTAGCGCCAGCGCAAGTGCGGCATCAGTTCCGGGAATGGGCGCCAGATGCCAATCGCTCGCGGCCGCCGTGCGCGTGCGAATCGGATCGATCGTTACAACAAACGCGCCGTTCTTCCGCGCCTCGAGAACCGGCCGCCAGAAATGCGGATGGGTCGACAACACATTCGCGCCCCAAAGCAGGATCAGCTTTGAGTATCGAAAGGATTCAGGATCCATTCCCACCTTGTTATCGCCGAGCGTGTAGCCAGTCCCGAATCCGCCTGCCATTGTGCAGAGCGTGTAATCATTGCGCGAAGTGCCGAGCACGTTCCAGAGTCTGCGGCCGGCGCTGTAAATGCCCTGGATCAGTCCCATGTTGCCGCTGCCCGCAATGGGCCATATCGCTTCCGCTCCATATTTCTCGATTACATCGCGCAGCCGTGATGCGATCTGCCCGAGGGCCTCGTCCCATGAAATGCGGACGAACTCGCCGCGCCCCTTCCCTCCGACGCGACGCATGGGATACAAGAGACGATCGGGTAGGCGCGTATAGCTCAAGTAGTCCACCACCTTGTTACATAGCGATCCGCGAGTGAAAGGATGTTCAGGATCGCCCCGAAGATCGACTGCTTCACCGTTTTTCACGGTCACGATCCAGCTGCAGGTGTCGGGGCAGTCGAGGCCACATGCACCGCGGATTATGCGAGTTTCATGATTCGGCGTCATCGACATCTGTGCAGTTAGTGTGTGGGTTCGGGCGTGACGTTCACCAGCATGTTTGGCCGCAGGTTCAAAGTCTCGACCGTCATTTTCGAAATGAGACTGTTCAATTTTTCAGGAAGCGGCTGATCAGCGCGCTCATCCAGGATGTTTGCCAAGCTTGCCCGGGGACGGATACGGAGGTAGCGCGGCGCACTGCCACCAACGACCAGCCGATACCAGAGCGTCTCTGCTTGCAGCTTTGATTGTTCGGCGGCGAGCGCCGCTTCAAACGCTTTGCCTGCCCCGTAGTTAAGTTCCACAGTTGTGTACTCGGCGCGAAGCGTTGGAGTGGGGACACCATTCCCGCGTGAAAGCGCAGGCAGGAACTCGTAGACCCAGTTTCCGAGGAATTGAGCATGAGGCAGTACGTTAATGAGATTGTCGCGCTCGTCTTCCGCTGGTGACACCGGGTTGCTCAATTCGGCGGCGGTATGTCCGAAGGTCGCATAGATGATCCATCGCTGGTGTTCACTCGATGCCCAAACCGAATAGCTGTACCAGGCAAACGGATCCTTGGCTTGGCGATGCCATTCCAGATGGCGGACATATCCTGCCTCCCACTCAACCCCATGACCATCCACTGCACGCATGATCGCGATACGCGCGTATGGACCGGCAGGCTGAACGGCTTGCATAGTTTGAGACGCGACGAACCTCGGGACGATACAGCCAACGAGTAGTGTGGCGCTCAGGATTCTGATCCAGGATTGCTTCACAGTATTTCTTCTCCCAACGCGACGGCATCGTATCGAAGGAAGACACACGATTCGCGACACAAATCCGTCTCCCTCGGCCATCGTTGTGGTTTCGCTTGCGTGGCTCGCAACGCGGCGGCATAGTGACTAGCGCATGGCCTCGACAAACAAGAAGAAGTCTGGTCTGGCTCGTAACTCGGCAAACCGGCGAATCATCGTGGTCATCGTGCCTCCGGTCGATGAGCTCGATCTCGTCGGACCACTTCAGGTCTTCAACTCGGTCAATCGCCTCGCAGGCAGGAACATCTACTCCATTGAGGTCGTAACGAATGCGCAGAATCTGACTGTGGGCGGCGAAGCGGGTGTCTTGACCTTCGTTGCCCGAAATCATTTCAGTGAAGTCGCAGGCGCATGCGACTCCGTGCTCCTGGTCTGCGGACTGAGCAGCCGGTCGGTGCGTGATGCTCAGCTGTCGGCGTGGCTCAAGAAGATGTCCTTGGAAGTGCGACGGCTCGGCGCTGTCTGCGTCGGGGTTTTTCTGCTGGCCGAAGCGGGGCTGTTGAATGCACGGCGCGCAACCACACACTGGAAGTTTGGCCGCGAGCTAGCGACGCGATACCCCGGCGTCCGCGTAGAGAATGATCCGCTCTGGGTCAAAGATGGAAATATCTACACGTCGGCAGGAATTTCAGCGGGTATTGACCTCGCGCTCGCGTGGGTAGAGGAAGATTGCGGGGCTGGTTTGGCTCACGAAGCTGCGCGCGAACTGGTTCTATTTCTGCGACGGCCAGGCGGACAGCCGCAAGTGAGCGTCTCACTCGCCTCACAGGCCTCTGAGATGATGTCGATTCGCGAGCTCCAGATCTGGATCGCCGAACACCTTCAGACAAGGCTTTCGGTGGACGATCTCGCCGATCGCATGTCGATGAGCGTGCGAAACTTCGAGCGCGTATTTACGCGAGAAGTCGGTACAACGCCGGCCCAGTACGTACTTCAGATGCGCGTAGAGGCTGCTCGTCGTCACCTCGAACGCACTGATAGGGGCTTGAAGCAAGTTGCATCGGCGGCGGGATTCGGCAATGTCGATGTCATGAGACGTGCCTTCATCCGGTTATTGGGAATCACTCCACGTCGGTACCGAGAGCTCGCGTTGGATTCAATTAGCGAGTGACCGCTGCGGTTCCACATTTCCATTTGCTCTGCCACTCGACGTTACGTGCGCTTCATGCTCCAATACGCCCTGACCGCTTTCGATCACCCCGGCTGAAGCGATAGCCCTCGTGTGCCAGCAATCATTGGCCTAGTGTTTGTCGATTAACACAAATATGTAAAGTAGATAGCGGCTTATGTATGGCACGTATCACACTGGTGCTGGAAGATAGCCTTCTGCGGCAAATAAAGAAGAAAGCTGCTGAGGAAGGTCAGAGCTTGCAGTCCGTTGCCAACGAACTGATCAGGCGTGGTCTGGCTCGGCGTCCCGAAGAAAGTTATCGCTTAAAGCTTCAAGGCTCGAAGGCGGAATTGCAGTCTGGCGTCGACATCCTGGATCGCGACAGTCTCTTCGACGCCATGGAACCTGAATGAGGGCGATCGACACCAATATTCTGGCTTACGTTACGGAACTGATCACGGCCGATCGCGACTTCACCCGGTTCACAGGCCTAAAGATCAACATTCCTTTCGCTCCGTAAGTTCGTCCGCAGACCCCTCGTCACTGGCAGCTTTGGCAGTGTTCGAGCTAAGCCAGCCAATCCAAAATGCAGCTGTCACCTCTTTGCCTCGCCACTTCTCTTATATCGGGCCAAGTATGCCGTTGACTGCAACGAGACCGACACCATCGCAAGTTGATCGACAAGGCCCGCGATCCAGTCGCGAAAGGAAGTGACGACCATGCGGAGCCTACGTTTTGAATTGCTTATCGTTTTTGTAATGCTGTCGGCGCGCCCATTCGCACAGACCCCGCCCCCTGCCGATTCCCTGTTCTCAGCGTCGCGAGCCCCGTCGAGTCATGATGCCCCGGAAGCCAGTAAGGAAACTTTCTCGGCGAGAGTGCGCGAGGTGAATCTTCTATTCTCCGCAACAGATTGGCGAGGCCGCTTTGTCTCGAATCTCACACCTTCCGACATCAAGGTGCTCGACAACGGACAGCAAGCGCAATCGCTGACCTACTTCCTGCGGCAATCGGATCTGCCTCTGAAAGTTGGATTGCTGATCGACGTCAGCGGATCGGTCGGGAATTTCTTTAAGGACCAGCAACAAGCGGCTACCATCTTCTTGCAGGAGACGCTGCGACCGTCGGATTCTGCGAGCGTCATCACTTTTGGCCTCCAATCGCGCGTAGCTCAGGACTTCACCTCCGACCTGCAATCGTTGAAGAGCGCTGTGCAGGGCCTTTCCGTCGGTGAATCCTCCACGGCTATCTACGATGCCGTTAGCAACTCCTGCGCCAAGCTCTCTGCCGGTTCTGAATCGGGGTTTGCCCGTCGCGTCTTGATCCTGATCACTGATGGCGAGGAAAACGCCAGTCATTCCCGTATCGAGAATGCTATTGATGCAGCACTGCAGTCCGACGTGATTGTTTTTGCGCTAAACACCAATCGATCGCAGCAATTAACCGATTCGATGCTGCAGAAACTTAGCAAGAGTACTGGCGGTACTGTTCTGCACGCAAATGGCTCGCGTGAGTTGAAAGCGGCGTTCCGCAAAATCAACGAGCAGCTGCGAAACCAGTACCTGGTGGGATACAAGCCACCCCACTGGAAGGCCGACCAGAGCTTTCACAAGATTCGTGTAACAACCCAGCGCTTCGCCCTTCGAATTCATTGCCGAAAAGGGTATTACGCGATCGAATGAACTTTCGCTTCACGCAGCGGAGCCATGACGCCATTGCGCTGATCTGATCCGACATCAAAGCCACTTTGGTGCCCGGACGCTAATTCCTGTCTATTATTGCCGTCTACTATTAGTGGCGTCGAAGCAAAGGGTGAAACGACGCAGGTCGTCCTCCGATTTGTGTGAGCCGAAGACAGGAACTTTCCCCCACTATGTGTGTTGTGAGCAACATGCGGATTCGGCGTACAGACTTGGTTCACCTCATTTTGTGCATAACGTCGCTAATCGTCATTCAAGCGGCTGCGGCGCAATCCTCGAACGCAGATTCTGAAGCGGCTTCGGTCGTGGCTCCGAAAACAACAACTCCCTCCCTGCCTTCTGTCCCGGGATCGCTCAGCACCGAGCAGATTCAAGAGCTCATCCAGAAAGTGGTAGAAAACGACATCCAGAACGACAAGAAGCAGCGGAACTACACCTACATCGAGCGCGACCTCGAGAACCATCTCGATGGCAAGGGGCGCACGAAGTCCACTGAAAGCAGGACCTACGAGATCCTGAACATCTATGCCGAGCAGGTGCGGAAGCTGATCGAAAAAGACGACAAGCCGATCTCAGCAAAGGAAGCCGCCAAAGAGGAAGAAAATATCCAGAAGATCATCAACAAGCGGAGAAACGAATCCGACAAAGACCGCCAGAAGCGCGCGGAGCGCGAAGCAAAGGAGCGCGAAGAAGGCAAGCAGTTTGAGCACGAGATCGCGAATGCCTACAACTTCACGCTGCTGAGGACGGAGCTGGTAAGCGGACGCGAGGCTTGGATGATCTCAGCCGAACCGCGTCCCGGCTTCGTTCCCCATATGAAGTACGCCAACTACCTGCCCAAATTTCACGGGCGCATTTGGATCGACAAGGCCGACCTGCAAATGTCAAAGATGGAGGTCGAGGCCCTCGACACAGTTTCCTGGGGATTGTTCCTGGCCCGCATGCACAAGGGCTCGCACCTCATGATCGAGCAGACGCGGATCAACGACGAGGTTTGGCTACCCCGCCAGGTCGCTTTCAAAATCGACGCGCGCTTCGCCCTGCTCAAGAATTTCAACATGGACGGGGAACAGACCTTCCGCGACTACAAAAAATTCCGCACCGATTCGAAGATCGTAGGCGTAAGCGAAGCACAGGCCGAGAAGTAGTTGAGACTCGAAATGGCAAGGGTTGCTACGCCAACCATCGCTTCAGTCTGAGGCCATCACGGACTGCGAAACTTGAGTCGTGGACGGCGCAAGACCCTGCCGCAACAGATCAACCGCAACCTGATTCAGCTTCGCGCGCGTTTGCGAACGTTCTTGAGCGCGCGTGATGTACCGCACCGAAACCTGCGTTCCGCCAATCACAGGTTTTACATTAATCGCAGGTGCTGCAGATAATGCGTTCATGTCGCGCGCTCTTATCGCGCTTCGCCACTCCATTTCGGCCTGTCGTGTGCTTTCTTCGGTTGCTTCCACAACCTTCTTCTGAATTGCGTCGATGATCGGATACGGATTGTGTCCGGCGGGCAAGACGATCTGTAACTCATCCCAAAGCCACTGTCCCGACGTAGAAAAATTGAAGTAGTGGCCCTCGATCGCGTAGCTGTTCGTAAACGTCACGCGTCGTCCAGTAGGATGGCCTGATTCCGTCCAGTTTCCCGTCTCCAGCAAAACGGTATGAAACACTCCGAGCTCTGTCACTTCGCCGGTGACGCCGTTAATTTCCACCCAGTCGCCGATGCGGATTCCATTTCTTCCCATCAGCACAAACCAGCCGAAGAAGCTGATCACGAAGTCCTTCAACGCAACCGTCAATCCCGCACCCGCAAGTCCCAAAAAGGTTCCAAGCTGGCTGGGCGGCCCAAAGATCACCAGCAGCAGCAAGAGCACAGCAAACACCTGCAGGAACACGCGCGAAACCGCCCGCAGCGTTCCCACTTGCCGGCGATCGAGTGACATCTTCCCCAGCAAGCGTTCAATTCCTCCAACGGCGAAGAGCGCACAGAGTACGATCAGCAGGATAATGGCCGTGCCGAGCAGAGCACGATTTACAACCAGGCGCTGTTTAGCAGCGACCACGTCCGCCCAGTCGCCATAAGTCTTGGCCAGCTGTTTCTCGTTTTCGATTCGCTTGTCGAGATTGGCAAGTATCTTTTCAGCGGCCGCACGGTGCTTCGTTCGGTTCACCATCGCCGCAGAGGCTCGCCGATTGGGACTGGCCAACTGCGGGGTGACTGAGCTCGACCCAGAAGTCCCGGTGGCAGCGGTCTCAGGTGACTTCTGTTTTTCCGAGTCGATTTGCTGCTCTTGCGCTTGGTGTTTCGCGGCCAGGACAGTTGCTCGTGCAGTGGCTTCCTGCTGGGCCTGTAGCAATTGCAATTGTTTCTCGTGGAGCGCAAACCATTGCTGGGCCCGATTGATGAGCCCTCGCCCTGCGACCAGTTCCCTGACAACTATCTTGGTGGCGTCGGAAGCATGCGAGGCCGCCTCGTGTTCCTGCATCATGGTCTGAATACGCGCCTGCAAATCGCCGCCGGCACGGATCAGGTCTTGCTTCGCATCATCTACTTCGTCATGGGCCAGCTCCACTTGCGCCTTGGCCAGGTCGAGCTGATCGTCCAACGCATCTTTGGCGGATCCGCTCGACTTCGCAGCCGCGGCCGTCAACCGTTCCACTTCAGCCTGCTCCGCAGACAGGGCATCCTCCGCCTTGAGCACTCGCTCCTGAATCTCTTTTGCCTCCGCGCTCAATACCGGCGGATGCTCCGCCGCGTCGAGCACCGCCGAAGCAAAAGCCAGATCCATCTCCTGGTCCCCAACTCGCAACGCCTCTTGCGCGAACGGCACCTCCGCCGCGCTAGTCGGCATCTGTGCGAACCGTTGCGCTGTAAGAAGAGGCGTCTGATCCACGAGCGCAGCCTGCTCGCGCTTCTCCTTTGCGGTTTTTCCGTTTCGGGAGGAAGTTCCGCTTTGAGATCCGGTGCGAACCATTCCAAAAATGGTGGCCCCCAGCAGCACCAATGTCGCAATGGCAGCGATTTTTCGCCGGGATTTCATTGGTAGGAGATCCTGATCACATTCTAGACTCACGAATGCCGCGGGGCGCCTTCGTAGTGTTGCAGGTGTAAGCCTTTTGGAAGCGCGGGGCCTCCGTGGCACAACTTATCTCTGCGTAGCCAGCGCCAGAGCCCGATCCAAGACTACATCCTTCCCAGCCTTCAAATCCTGGATGGTTGGATGAATTTCGACATCGGGAGCGATACCGATGCCTTCGAACTTCGAGCCATCCGGAAATGTATGTCTCACAGAGGCGATGTTCAGGATCATTCCGTTTTCGAACTGAGTAAAGTTCGTGAACGAGAAGCTTCCGGCGGTAGTCTCGCCTACCATTTGGGCTCTTTTCGTGACCTTGAAAGCCATTACGAAGTCCTCGCAGGCGCAGGTGCAGCCGCGATCGATCAGGAGCGTAAGTTTGCCTGTATATACCGGATTCCGTGGTCGAATCATCGCTTCGCCGGTGGTTATCTGTGCCATCTCGGGATACGCGATATCGTATTCCCGAAGCAGGAATCCGCCTTTCATGTTGCTGTGCTCTGTCCACATGGGATAGGGCTTATCCATCAGGCTTCGCTGTAGGGCAGTTCCATCTCCAAGGCCGGGATTGCCTCTCACATCGAGAATCACCGCTTTGGCATCGTGAAACTGTTTGAGGTAGTCCAGGGCTGCAGCCGATGTTTGAATGCCGCGAAAGTTTGGGACCTTTATAAATGCCACCGATCCCGTTGCCAGCCAGCGTCCTTCCGTGGTCGCTGGCGGCTCCTGCTTTTTATCGTGCTCGCGATCGATGATTGCCTGGCGACCTCCATCGAGAGTCACGGTAAAGCGTTCCGGAAATAGCACCGGCGTGTCAAAGAAACTCACTCCAGCATCACGATCGCTCGAAGCAGAAACATATTTCCGGCTCCGCTCAAAGTACTGCTGAGTGGGCGTACCATCGATCATCTCAATCACGTCACCTGGCTTGAGCGATGCCACTCCGCTGCGTATCACCACCCACCTTCCATCCCACGGATAAGCAGCAAAGCCGACCGGCTGGCCGAAAGTCTTGTCGAACCAGCTGTCGTAGAACCATGTATGACCGTCGTGGAGCGTTGCAACCAAAGCCATCGAGGCAAGGTCGAAGTTGCGCCGGTCATTTGAGGCTGCGAGGACCTGTGAGAGGTATTCAGAATAATCCTGGTCAAACTGCTTTCGGGAAAGATCGGGAAAGAAGGTGGCGATCTGGTGGTAGATCTTCGTCGCCGTGATCACACGGTCATGCAGAGAAATCGAATCGCCAGACTGCGCATACAGATGACTCGCGCACAAAGCAATCGCAAGAACCGAGGCGAGGATTCTCGATGGCAAGCGCTTCCCCCGAATCCGGCGTATTGGACGTAGTCAAATTTCGGCCGTGAGCCGAGCCGGGGCACGCATTAGGGACCAATTTCCGTCGCCCTCCGTGCCGAGACGCGGCACGAATTGAAAGTGCTGGCCCCGGGCAATCCAGTACTATTCACATGCGAAACTGAAATACGAGGAAAATCATGACACCTTCAGATGTGCGCGAATACCAGGCGCGGGCAGTTTCGACGGACACCTTCGGGCGCGTGATTGGCAGCGCGCGTGATCATCACTTCGTCGTTGACGGACCGGTGCAGAACGGCTGTCCGGGTGAGGCGATCACTCCCGCAGAGCTGTTCCTTTCCGGCGTAGCCGCCTGCGGAGTCGAGCTGGTGCAGGTTCTGGCCAAATCAGAGACGATCCCGCTCACTGGGGTTGCAGTCGACATCCACGGAATGCTGGACCGTTCCCGTCCACCACGCAAAGATGTTTCCCTCTTCAATTCAGTAAACCTGCGTTTTCGCATGAAAGGCATAAATGAGCAGCAAGGCCAACGCCTGGTCGATCTATTCAAAGGCAGGTGACCGCTCTACGGCACAGTCGCAGTTGCGACCGAAGATGTACGGGTAGAAGTGATGGTTGAAGCGTAGACCGTGAGCATTGCTCGGTATGGAAATCAAAACTCATCCTTAGAAGACTCTATAAACTTCCGAACTGTGGTTATCACACCTCGTCTAGTTCTCCGCCCCTGGAGACCGTCGGATCTGGAGCCATTTGCAGGTCTCAATGCTGATCCGGCAGTAATGGAGTTCTTTCCGTCGTGCCTCTCCCGGGAGGAAAGCGACCGTATGGCCGCCCGCATTGAGGCTCATCATCTGGCCCACGGATTTTGCTTCTTTGCCGCGGAGCTTTCAGGCGTATCGCCTTTCATCGGGTTTATTGGAATTTCGCATGTTCCCTTTGAAGCAGCCTTTACGCCCGCCGTGGAAATCGGCTGGCGGCTGGCTCGCCCATTTTGGAACCGAGGGCTGGCTGCCGAGGGAGCGAAAGCTGTCCTGAACTACGCTTTCAAGATCCTTAACCTTCCAGAAGTAGTTTCATTCACCGTGCCTGGGAATATCCGTTCACGGCGCGTGATGGAAAAGATCGGCATGCAGCATGATCGCGCAGGTGACTTCGATCATCCTCGCCTGCCCGCCGGCCACCCCTTGCAGAGGCATGTGTTATATCGGATTGTCCGGAATTCGGCCAATGCGGAAGAATTCGTCGATTTAGCGAACGGCTAGGGGAGTTCGGTGCCTTGGTTGGGCCTTTACGGATTCATGCCTTGATTCTCGCGTCCAGCAGTTCAGGAAGTCTTCTGGGCATTCAACTCCGGTTTGAAGACGTTCTTATAACAATTCGGACACACACCATGGCTCAGTTTGGCATTCATGTGATTGGCAATATAGATTTCGACCGATTGCCAGTAATTCTGATCGTTGCGAATGCTTTTGCAGTACATGCAGATGGGCAAGATCTCCCTTAATTCACTTACCTCAATGAGCGCCGTCTGCAATTCACGTATGAGTCGCTCGCGCACTTCTTCCGCCTGTTTACTCTCGGTAATGTCCCGTGCCAGGGAGTAAATGAGCTGGTGATCTAAGTCCGCAACGGCGTTCCATCGAAACGAACGATAGGAGCCATCTTTACACACGTACCGATTTTCAAAACCAAGTGCCTGTCGCCCGCTCCTGACTATGCGGTTTTGCTCGAGCGTGCGTTCGCGATCATCAGGATGGACGAACTCGAACATTCGCTTTGACTGCAGCTCTTCTCGCGTGAATCCGAGTGTCCTCTCCCACGCAGCACTAAGTTTCTGGAAGTAGCCACTGAAGTCCGCAATACAGAGCATGTCGATAGACAGGTCAAAAAAACGGTCGTGGAGAAATTTGGAAACCTCTGCCATCTTCCCCATTCTATTCCGCAAGTTCCCCTACGCATCAGCGAAACCGTCTCGTTGTGTCGCTAGGTAAAGCCGTGAAGGGGTGGGTTGCGAGTCCCCTTCCGTTTTTGGTTTTCTGGGGGAGACTCAAATAAGAAGCGGGCCCTTCAAGCTGTTTGTCGCTCATGTTCGACTGTTTCTAATCGCATGGCTGCCTGTGCAGGAAGGAATACGGAAAATGCCGTTTTCCAATTTCGTCCTGGCCAACCACTGCTATGCACTGAAATTGATCCGCTGTGGCTTTGAACGATGTCTTTCGAGAGCCACAATCCTAGCCCGGTACCCGTGTCCCTCTTGGTTGTGTAGAGCGGCTCGAAGATCCTGGGTTTGTCCGCTGGACTGATACCGGAACCGGAATCGGCCACCGTAATGCGAACTCCCCGTACGGTCAGATTCCGCCAATCGTGTGAATTCCTGATGCGGATCGCAATCCGTCCTCGATTCCCGACAGCGTCAATGGCGTTGGCGACTAAATTTGAGAAGACCTTCCGGATTTCACCTACGAAAGCAATCACTTCTGCATTGGTCTCGTATTCCTTTCCTAGTTCTACGGACTTGGATTGCAGTCTGCGCGCGTAGAGAGCGAGCACTTCATCCATGATCTCGGTTGGAAGAACAGGCACAGCCGACAAAGTATCGCGATAGAAGCCCAACGTGCGCCGCGTCAAATCGGCCATTCTGGCCAGTTCCTGATCGAGCGCTTCAAGCTGCCTTTGTGCCTTCTCGTCAAGCGACTTGTTCTTGCGGATCAGGTAGGCAAGGTTCGTAACCGCCTCCAGAGGATTGTTCAGTTCGTGGGCGATCGTAGCCCCCAATTGTCCAACCGCAGCAAGTTTCTCCGCGCGCCGGAGAACCTCTTCCTTGTGCTTGCGCTCTGTAATATCCATTGCCACGCCGAGACAATGCGGCTTGCGGTCGCGGTCCTGGTACAGCTCGCGGCGTTCACTCAGCCAGACGACTTGCCCATCATGTCTCACCACGCGCAGTTCAAGTTCCGCGTTGCCTTCACGAAACATCCGCTCGATTGACGCTTCAACTTTAAGCTTGTCCTCGGGATGAACTAACTTCATCCAGCTGTCAAATCTTCCATCGGGCACGAGGCCACGCAGTGCAGGCAGTTCTGTGAACCATGTGACGTCGCCAGTTTCCACATTCCAGTCGAATGCACTGACGTTTGCCATAGCGTGCGCGGAACGAAATCGTTCTTCGCTCGATCGCAATGCAGCCTCCGACCGCTTGCGTTCAGTGATATCGCGAGCGATGGTCGCCGCTTCCACAATCGTTCCTTGCTCGTCGAGTACGGGAGAGATAGCGAGCGAAATATTAAGTCGTCTTCCATCTTTGGTAACACGCTCTGTCTCGAAATGTGCAATTTGCTCGCCGCGCCTGAGACGTTGCAGAATGTCATCGATCTCAGTGACTTTCTCTGGCGGCGCAAGAGTGGCGACGTTCTTGCCGATTATTTCGTCAGGCCTATATCCATAAAGCCGTTCCGCTGCCTGGTTCCAAGTAAGGACAACTCCCCCGAGGGTCTTGTTGAAGATCGCATCATCGGAGGACTCGACAATCGCGGCAAACTGTCTCCTGCGTTCGTCGGCGAGTTTTTGCATTTTGGACTTCTGCCGGGCCAGGCTGCTGATCAAGAAGGCCACAACTCCGAAGAACAGGGTGCGCAAAAGATCATCACGGCTAAGCGCAAAGCTGAATCGTGGCGGCATGAGAAAGAAATCGACAAGCATAGCCGACAAAATTGTCGAAAACAGGGCGGAGCGGTAGCCACAGACTCGCGCACTGAGCGCTACCGCGGCGTAGAAAAAAGTAAATGGGAGCGACTGTGCCGGCCCTATCGAGTTCAGCCCGAGTGCAACCAGGACGAACAGGGTTGCTGTCCCATATCGGACAAACCAGCGCGACGATCCCAAATCAGCTTTCATTATTAGAGTGGAAAACTACCTTCGTTCTAGTCTCAGGTTCGGCTCCCTTGCAGGCGTTCCAAGAGGAGATCAGGATGAATTGGCTTGGCCCACAA
>Ga0126376_10000559_pt1 | contig 18455 bp, 18 predicted proteins | sample PanSoiMetPlot_15_FD_92760 | JGI IMG/M metagenome (GOLD analysis project Ga0126376, IMG submission 92760) | Tropical forest soil microbial communities from Panama - MetaG Plot_15 | ecosystem: Environmental > Terrestrial > Soil > Tropical forest > Bulk soil | place: Panama | collected 2016-02-17
AAGCCGTCGAGCCCGGGGCGACGGCCGGTCTGCGCGCCGTCGATGCGAAACTGCATGTACGAGCAGGCTGCCGTGCGATCGGTCCAGTTGCGCGCGGCCTGCTGGATCTCACCCAGCGCCATATCGGCCGGGATGTCGCGCGAGCCGCTGACGTCGGGGGTGACGAAAACGCAGCCGGAGCGCCAGGCCAGAGGTGCGTAGTTCTTGGAAGTGGTCTGGCGCACGTAGCCGCGGGCGAGAGCCGGCGCGAGCAGGCACAGAAGGCCCACTGCCAGCGCGCGCGTCACCTGCGCGCTCCCACCAGCCGGCGCAGCTCGGCTTCGAAACCGGCCAGCGGCTGCGTGCTCGGCCGACCGGGCGCGAGCACCGCGTTCCCGGACGCGTCCCGGGTCATGAGCGTGGCGCCGCGCGGATCCGAGACCACACGCGCGCCGGCGCGGTCGCGCACGATGCGCAGCTTCCCCTGTGCAAGCGCGACCGTTTGAAACAGGTTGGTGTGGGGGATGCGGCGCAAAAACAGAAACGCTTCTTCCTCGGCGGCGAACTCGACCTCACCGATGGTGCGCATGCCGATGCCGCCGACGCTGCCGCCCTGGCGCCGAATCAGAAGCGTTGCGGTGCGCGCGCCCTTGTAGGTCTCATCCACCCGGATCGTGACGTCGGTGAAGATGCGCTCGTGCGCGTCGTCCCAGCGCGCCATCTGCGCGACCACCCGGCCCCGAACGATCTGATCGGACTCTGCGACCAGCGCTCGCGTGTCCAGCGTCTCGACGATGGTAGCAGAGGCGGGCTGTGAGAGGGTGCACACGAGAGCGATCAGAAAAGCCAAGCGGCGCATTGAAGAAAGGATAGCACGTCCAACGGCTTGACCCAGCTTCACCGCGCACGGTAAAACCCGCCGGGCCGTGCGGTGGCTTTTCCGCAAGCTATTTTTCGAGCAGTGGCAGGCCATCAACGCGGAGGCGCGCGCTGAACGGGCCGCCGACGGCGAGCGCTGGGATTGGCGGCCTCTCATCGCGCTCGTGATCTGCGCGGTCGATCTGACCCTGCACGAGTACTTTGGCGATCGCGACTACTACTCACAATTCATGCATCGGTCCCCCGACGAGCTGGGCGCGTTCGCCTGGTGGTCGGGTTGGCGCGGCATTGGCTACGGCATCATCCCGATGAGCGCCCTGCTGCTCCAACGCCAGCGCCTGTCCGAGTACGGGCTGTCGCTGCGCGGCTTCATCCGCCATGCCTGGATCTACGGTGCGCTCTTCGGTGCCGTGCTCCCCTTCGTGATCGGCGCCTCGTTCACGCACGCCTTCCAGCACACCTACCCGTTTTACAAGGGCGCGGCGCGGAGCTGGAGCGAATTCTGGGCCTGGGAGGGCCTGTACGCTTTTCAGTTTCTGACCCTCGAGTTTTTTTTCCGCGGGTTTCTATTGTTCTCGCTGCGGCGCGCGATGGGCGCCTACGCGATCTTCGCCATGGTGGTGCCCTACTGCATGATCCACTATCACAAGCCGATCGCGGAAGTGCTGGGCGCGATCTTTGCCGGCATCGTGCTGGGCACGCTGGCGCTGCGCACGCGCTCGATCTGGTTTGGCGTGGCCATCCATGTCAGCGTCGCCTTCACCATGGACGTGCTCTCGCTTCTGCACTGGGGCAGCTTCCCGCCCGGGCGTTAGCGGGTGGCGGCGCTACGCTTCCTTGCGCCCGTCGGGCGAGCTGTCCAGCGGGCGCTGGCAGTTGCTCGCTACGGCCTTCGCTTGGCGGCCGCGCGCTTCTTCTGGACCGCGACCAGCCGCTTGAGCTGGCTCTCGACCGCCTCCAGACGGTCCGACAGCTTTGCGATGTCCTCGCGCGTGGCCACGTCGAGCGCGCTCTTGATCTGGCCGAGCACCTTGTCCCATGCCCCGCGCAGCTCGGCGGGCACATCGATCTGCGCCAGCGAGTCCCGCGCCCGCTGCTCGAGCGCACGGGCTCGCTTCTCGATCTGGGCCGCGCGATCCTTGGCTCGGGCGCGCGCGTCGCTCCACCGGGTCTTCCACTTTTCCGCGAGCTCGGTCTGGGTCATCAGGTCTTCGTCCTTTCCCGGCGCCTGTAACGCGCCGCGTCACCGATCAATTTACGCTGCGCGTCAGGACTGTCAAGGGTGGCCTCCTAAGCATCGAACATTATTTCGAAACTACATGTCGGCAACACGACAAACAATTACACAAAAATACAACTTCGTGACAATTGAAACCTCACCTTCGGTGTACACATATTGGCCAACTCACGAGTGTGCCCATGCCCATGTTCGAATCCCTGCTGACCGCTCTCTACCTCATCATCCTGCTTTCCCTCGCCCTGTACGGCTTCCATCGCTCGACGCTGGTCTATTTCTACTACCGCTACCGAGATCGCCAGCCCAAGCCGCTTTCGCCGTGGAGCGGCCAGCTGCCCCGGGTGACGGTCCAGCTTCCGCTCTACAACGAAATGTATGTCGCGCCCCGCCTGCTCGATGCGGTGGCGCGGCTGGACTACCCGCACGACCGGCTCGAGGTGCAGGTGCTCGACGACTCGACCGACGAGACGCAGTCGCTGTGCCAGGCCAAGGTGGACGAGCTGCGCCAGGGCGGGCTCGACATCACGTACGTGCATCGCACCGACCGCACCGGCTTCAAGGCGGGCGCGCTCGAGCACGGCCTGCACACGGCCACCGGCGAGTTCGTCCTCATCTTCGACGCCGATTTCCTGCCGCAACCCGACATCCTACGTCGAACCATCGATTTCTTCACCGATCCCAAGGTCGGCATGGTGCAGGTGCGCTGGGATCATCTGAACCGCGACTATTCGGTTTTGACCGAGGTGCAGGCGCTCATGCTCGACGGCCACTTCGTCATCGAGCATGCCGGGCGCAACCGGGCCGGGCGCTTCTTCAACTTCAATGGCACCGCTGGCATCTGGCGTCGCACGGCGATCGCGGATGCGGGCGGCTGGCAGCACGATACGCTGACCGAGGACATGGATCTGTCCTACCGCGCGCAGCTGCGCGGCTGGAAGTTCGTGTACCTGCCGCAGGTGATCGCGCCGGCCGAGCTGCCGGTCGAGATGAACTCATTCAAGTCGCAGCAGTTCCGCTGGGCCAAGGGCTCCATCCAGGTGGCGCGCAAGCTGCTTCCGACCATCTGGCGGGCGGACGTGCCGCTGGGCGTCAAGCTGGAGGCCTTCTTCCACCTGACCAACAACATCGCCTATCCGCTGCTGCTGGTGCTGTCGCTCCTCCTATTGCCCAACCTGGCCTTCCGCACGCAGCATGGGATTCGGGAGGTGCTGCTCATCGACCTTCCGCTGTTTTTCGGCACCACGCTGTCGATCGCGTCGTTCTACCTGGCCTCGCAGCGCGAGATCGATCCGACCAACTGGCGGGGCGCCATCAAGCGGCTGCCGCTCGTGATGTCGCTCGGCATCGGGCTGTGCGTGAACCAGACGCGCGCGGTGTTGGAGGCCCTGTTCGGCCGGCAAACCGAGTTCGTGCGCACGCCCAAGCATGGCGTGAAGTCACGGCTCGAGAGCTGGACGGCCAAGAAATATCGCGCGGGCCGGAACCTGATCCCGTTCGTGGAGCTTCTGTTTGCCGCCTACTTCGGGGTCGCCATGGCGGTCGCGTTGCGCGGCGGCCACTACATCTCGATGCCCTTCCTGGCACTGTTCTTGTGCGGGTTCCTGTACGTGGGCACGCTGAGCGTGTACCAGCGTCGGTAGACCGGCAGACAAAAAACCTCCCGCCCTGGCCGTTGGGGAAGCATCTCAAACCCCCTACCTCCATAGGTGGGCTCCGCGAATAGTCGCTTTGGGCTTCCCGACTCAGCGGGCTTGCGCGCCACGACCAGCGGCGGATCCCGGGGCTTGCTCGTAGGGGAAAAAAATTCTTCCCCTGACGTACCGGGCAGCAGGTTTGCTTCTTACTATACGAGCGGCGGTGGGGCCGGTCAACGGGAGCGCCCGTTCAGAGCAGGCGCAGTTGCTTGGCCGGGCGGCGCGGAGGCTCCGGATCGGGCTCCAGGCAGGCCGGGTCGTCGTTCGCGACCGCATTGAGGCGCCGCGACACCGCTGTCACCTGGAGCATGTCCTCGGGCGCGGGCCGCAAGAGCTTTTGCGCCTCGGCCGCGCTCCTGGCATGGAGCCAGGCGTCGATCTGGGCGGGCGCAAGAAGGGCCGGCATGCGATCGTGCACCTGCGCCACCAGCTGATTGGCGGGTGTGGTCAGGATGGTGAAGCGCAGCCCAGCCGGCCCCGGCTCGAAAAGGCCCGCCATCAGGAGCAGGCCGCCGTCCACGCGCCGATACCAGAGCGGTCGGCGCGCTTTTTCGGGCCCGCTCCACTCGAAAAACCCGTCGGCCGGCACCACACAGCGGCCGCGCGCGAACGCGCGCTGGAACGTGGGCCGCTCGCGCGCGGTCTCGGAGCGGGCGTTGATGCGAAGCTGGGCGCCCAGTCCCCAGGTCGCAGACACCAGGCGCCGACCGCCTTTTTCGCCGGCCACGATCAGGTGGGCATCCGAGGGCGCGACGTTATAGCGGGGCCGATAGCGCTCGGCCAGCGCCGGATCGGCCGGCACACCCAGAAGCTCGGCCAGGAGGTCGAGGTCGGGCACCGTGAGCGTGAAGCGACCACACATCTGCTCGAAGCATACACGGCGTGGTAGGCTTGCGCATTATGAGCAGCGAGCGCAGGCGCGGGGTTTCGAGGCTTGCGAGCGGAGTGCCGCGGAGCGAGCCGCCGAGCCGCACCGGAGCGAGCTGCGAAGGAACACAATGAGCGGCGAGCGCAGGCGCGAGGGCGAGACCGATCCGTTCGCGATGCTCGAGCGCTGTCACCGGCGGGTCGAGGAGCGGCTGGCGGAGCTGATGCGGGATTGGGCCGACGCGCGCGTGGTGGCCGACGTGCTCGACTACTTCGAACGCTCGATGACCCGCCACGAGGCCGACGAGGAGGAGTCGCTGTTTCCGCGCCTGCGCGGGGTGGCCGAGCTCGCGGGTGTGCTGGCCGCGCTCGAGCGCGAGCACGCGGAGCATGCCCGTCTGCACGAGGAGCTCAAGGGCGCCCGTGGCGCCCAGGTGGCGCAGGTGGTGGCCCGGCTGCAGGCCGCCTACGCCCGCCACATCGCGCGCGAAGAGAGCGAGCTGTTCCCGAGCGCCCGCCGGCTGCTCGACGCGTCCGCACAGCACGCGATGGCAGCCGAGATGGAGGCGCGCCGCCCGGCGCGGGGCCAGGGCGGGGGCGAAAAGCGGCGCCCCTGAACGATCAGTGCGCTTGGATCTGCTGGCCTGCCGGGCTGTGCTCGAGCTGGTAGAGCGCCGCGTCCGGATCACGATCGGCGACGAGCGGGCGAATGGCCGCGCGTGCGGCCGCCGGGTCGTGATCGGCTAGACAGGCCAGCGCGAGGAACTGCCGATAGGTCCCGTTCTGGGGCCGCAATGCGACTGCGCGCGCAAGCTCGCGCCGCGCATCGGCCGCGCGTCCGCTGGCCAGATGATACTTGCCCAGGCGGTACCAGGGATCGGGAAAGCGCGGATTGCGCACGGTGGCGGCTGCCAGGTCACGCGCGAAGGCGGCCTCGTCGCCGACCCCGCCGCGCAGCATCGCGCGCAGCACGAGCGGCAGGCCGGCCCCCGGGGCTTCGCGGACTGCCCGATCGACCTCCTCGAGCGCCTGCTTGAGCCGATCCGCGTCGCGCTCCACCTCGGACAGGCTGGCCAGCGAGAGGCCCCGGTAGCCGCGACGCTCGGCGAGCTCCGCGTCGGGGCCCTCGCGCGCCACGAAGATCGCGGCTAGGTCGTCGAAGTAGATCAGGCGCCAGTCCGGATCCGCATCCAGCGCGGCCGCCAGGTCGCCATGGGCCACGATCGCGTAGCTTACGTGATACTTGGCGAACAGCGCGTGGAAGTTGCGCCCGCTGGTGGCGGCCACTTCGCTCAGGAACGCGTCGTCGTAGACGATGCTCGTGCGCCCATCGACGAACACGCGCATATCGGGCGCCAGGCGCCACACCAGATAGCCCCCGAACAGAAACGAGTTGAACATGTTGCCGCGCGGGCGCTCGTGCGCCAGCACGTCAGCGGCGGCAATCGGATAGGTGTCCTCGGCCAGGCCCAGGCGCGGGCGGCGCGCAAAGCCCAGCCACTCGGTCGGCCGATCGAGGCGAAAGGCCAGCACCAAAGCGCCCGCGACCAGCAGAAGCGCCGCCACGCGGTCGGGGATCTTGAAGGCCGCGTGATCGGGCAGCCGCGCCAGCGCCGCCGCCAGGTGGCGGTAGCCGGGCGGCCCCAGAGCGAGCGCGGCCAGCGGAACGAACCGCACCGTGCGCATGGCCAGAAGCAGGACCACGCCGTACACGGCAATCTCCCACAGTGCCACCCGCTTGTAGTCGACCAGAAACCCGAGGACGATGAGCGCGAGCAGCACGCCCGCGGGGCCGCGCAGCGTGTGAACGGGTGTCGGCAGCCACTCGGTGATCACGTTGCGCATGGTGGGCGACAGGAACGTGTGGGTGACCGAGGCCAGCCGCCCGGTCGGGTTGGGCGCCAGAAAGGCAGCCCCGATCCCGAGCAGGCCCATCGCCACCAGCAGCCAGCGATCGCGCGCCGCCATGCCGGGCAGCCGCGCCAGCACATAGGCGATGAGGAGCGCCAGTCCCAGAAACGACGAGCCGTGCAGGTTCGACCACACTCCCAGGAGCGGCGGCACCGCGGCCACCAGCCAGCGCCCGCCCGGCTGCGTGGCCTCCTCGAGCAGCCCGAGCTCGAGGGTGGCCAGGACGAACATGAACATCTGCGGCCGCACGGTGAAGCGGGGCGCCGCCGATGCATACACCAGCAGCAGCATGGCGGCCGCCAACAACATGGACGGATGCCGCTCGACCGGTTGCATGCGCTGCGCCACCGACAAGAGCGCGAGCGCGGCTAGCACCGCGGTGGCTCCGATAAGAGCGGGGGCCCCGCCGCTCCGGTGAAGCAGCGCCAGCAGCACCTCGGCACCCCAGTCGACCAGCCGCCAGGGCTGGCCGAAGAACGTGTGCGAGAACGGGTCGGTATGCGGGATGCCGTGCCCGCCCAGGATCCACTCGCCGGTTCTTAGGTGCCAGTAAAGGTCGAGGTCGCCGATCGGGCGCAGCGTGGCGGCGGCGGCGAAAATTGAAATCGCAAGGGCGAAAAGGTCCAGCGCGCGGTGGCCGCGGCCGGCGCTCACCGCGCCTTGAGCCGGCTGCTCGCGGACAGCGGCAATTCTTCGGGCCGCGCGATCGAGCGCGCGCCCTCGGGCTCCTCGCGCCAGGTCGGATCCTTGACCCCCTGCTTGGCCACCGACTGCGCGGCCATCTTGAGCAGGTCGACTTTGCCCAGCACAGCGTCGGCGCGCTCGTAGACCGGCGGCGCGTGCACGCCGGTGTCCATGCGGATGGCGTCACACGGGCAGGCCTCCACGCACAGCCCGCACACCACGCAGCGTAGCTCGTCAATTTCGAAGATCCGGGGCCGCTTCTCGATCGAGCCGTCGGGTGCCTCCTCGGCCACGATGGTGATGCAGTGGGCCGGGCACACGGTGGGGCAGCACATGCAGGCCACGCAGCGCACCTGGCCGTCCGCGCGCACCATGAGCCGGTGCAGGCCGCGGTTGCGCTCGGGATAGGGCGGCCGCTCCTCGGGGTACTCGATGGTCGCGGTGTACTTGCGCGCAAACACGTTGGCGAAGAAGTGGCGCATGGTCACGCCCAGCCCGCGCAGCACTTCGGGCAAGAAAGCGTTGACTGCCAGACCCTCGGGGCGCGCGACGGTTTTGACCTTGATCGGCATGGCGTCACCTGACAAACAAGAGAACGCCCGCGGTTCCGACCACGTTCAGGATCGAGGCGGGCAGAAGGCGCAACCAACCCAGCTGCAGCAGCTGATCGGGTCGGAAGCGCGGCAGCGACCACCGGATCATGAGCTGCAGCCAGCAGAAGAATGCGACCTTGCCGAACCAGGTGCCAAACTGGATCAAGACCACCAGCCAGTGCGGCAGGCTCGACTGCGTGGCGTCCCAGAACGGCAGATACCAGCCGCCGAAAAAGCAGGTGGTCAGAACCGCCGCCGTGAACACCACCTCGATGAACTCGCCCAGGTAGAACATGCCGAAACGCAGGCCCGAATACTCGACGAAGTGGCCGATGATCTCGGGCTCGCCTTCGACTTGATCGAACGGCGTGCGCTTGGTCTCGGCCAGGGCGCTGGTCAGGAACAGGAGAAAGCCGAGCGGTTGGGTCACGATGCCCCAGTGCCACAGCGTGGGGCCCTGCGCCTTGACCAGCGTGTGGGGCTCGATGGTGCCGTAGACCAGGAACAGGCCCAGAAGCGACATGCCGAGCGTGACCTCGTAGGCCATCATCTGCGAGCTGGCGCGCAGGCCGCCCAGCAGCCCGAACTTGTTGTACGACGACCAGCCGGCCAGCACGGCGCCATACACTGACAGCGACGCGATGGCGAAGTAAAACAGTATCCCGATGTCCATGTGCGCGACCTGCAGATAGGTCGAGCCCTGGCTGCACTGGGCGGCATCGGAAATCCCGCGCGCGCCGAGGTCGTGAAGGCACAGGAAGTCGCCGAACGGGATGATCGCAAACACGATGAGCACGGGCGCGAGCGCCAGCACGGGTGCCAGCGTGTACAGCGGCTTGTGGGCCCGCGCCGGCACGACGTCTTCCTTGAACAGCATCTTCAGCGCATCGGCGAGAAAGTGCGTGAGGCCCCAGAATCGGAAGCGCCCCAGGTTGGCCCGGTTGGGACCGAGCCGGTCTTGCATCATGGCGCTCTGCCGCCGCTCGGCCCAGGTCAAGACCGAGGTCAGGAGCATGACCACGATGCCGACCAGAAAGATCAGCTTGCCGAGCGCGAGGGCGACGATCTGCGTGGTCGTCGGCATGTCAGCCCCGCGATCCTGCGAAGCGCAGCTGAATCGGCACGTGGGTGCGGCCCCACTGGGCGTCCCTGAGGAGAGGCACCTTGTCCACCATTTCGCGGAATACCGCGCGCGGCTCGGTCCAGGATAGGTTAAAGCCCAGCTTGCCGCCCAGGAGGCTCACGATGTGCCAGCCCGGCCGCGCGTCGCCGGCCGGCGGCAACGCCGCCCGCAGCCGCTGCACCATGTGCTTGGCGTTGACCATGGTGCCGTCGATCTCGGCCCAGGCCGCCAGCGGCAACGCCACGTGCGCGGCCCGCACCAGCTCATTTTCGTGGCACGCCAACACGACCAGCGCGTCCAGGCGCGCGGCCGCCTGCGCGCCCGCGGCCGTCAGCGAGAGCTCCTCCCCCAGGATCAGAAGCGCCCGCAGCGCGCCCCGCTCGAGGTCGGCCGACAGCTCGGCCATCGGCTTCAGCTGTCCGCGCCCGACCGCCAGCGCGCCAGCAGCATTGGGATTGACGTCGGCGTGGCGCAGGATCTTGTCGGCGCGCTCGGGCCGCGGCGGCCGGCCGCCCACATAGGCTCGCTCCAGGCCCAAGCCGTCGAACGCGAGCCGCGCCAGCGCGAAGTTGTCCTCGTTCGAGGCCTGCGCCGACAGCACGACGCCCACCCGCGCGCGGTCGTGCGTGAGCGGTGCCAGGAGCTTGTGCGCGGCCGCGCCCAACGCCTGCTCCCACGGCGCCCCCGCCCCCGCCACCGTCGGTGCGCCCATACGCCCCTCATGGATCTCGTGATAGGTGAAGCGGCCCTCGTCGCACATCCAGTACTGGTTGACCTGGGGATTGTGGCGCGGGTAGAGGCGATAGATGCGGCCCGCGGCGAACTGGATTTCGTCGTTGCAACCGGTCGCGCAGCCGGTGCAGATCGACGGCACCATCGAAAGCTCCCAGGCCCGCATGGTGAAGCGGAAATCCTTGGCGGTGAGCGCGCCCACCGGGCACACGTCGACCGTGTTGAGCGAGTAGGGGTTGTCGAGCTTCTGGCCGGGCGCGGTGGTCAGGACCTCGCGGTCGCCGCGCAGCGCCATGGTGAGCTGACTCGAGTGGGCCACCTCGTCGCACACCCGGATGCAGCGCGTGCACAGGATGCAGCGCTCCTGGTCGAGCACGATGTTGGGGCCCACGTCCACCACCTTGGGCTTTCGCACCTTGGGCACGTCCACCCGCGAGGCCTTGCTGTCCCAATCGAAGTACAGCTTCTGCAGCGTGCACTCGCCCGCCTTGTCGCAGATCGGGCAGTCAACCGGATGATTGACCAGCGTGAACTCGAGCATCTGCCGGCGCGCCAGAAGCACCTTCTCGTTGGCAGTGAAGACCTCCATGTTGTCGGCCACCGGCGTGTAACAGGACGGCGCCAGCTTGGGCTGGCCCTTGATCTCGACCAGACACTGCCGGCACACCGCGGGCGCAGAAAGGCCGGGGTGGTAGCAGAAGTAGCTGATGTCGATGCCGAGCTGGCGGGCGGCCTCGAGCACGTTGGTGCCCTTGGGCACGGTGACCGTGCGGCCGTCGATCTTGAGCGTGACGGTTTGCGGAGTCGGCGCCGGGGCTGCGGTCATCGGTCGCACTCTCCGCCGATCATGTTGAGCATGCCGAAGGTGGGCACGATGTCGGCGATCTGCCGGCCCTTGATGAGCACCGGCAGCGTTTGTACGATCGTGAAGCAGGGTGGCCGCACCCGGCACTTGTAGGGGCGTCCGGTGCCGTCGGACACGATGTAGAAGCCGAGCTCGCCGTTGCCGCCCTCGGTATACGAGTAGATCTCGCCGGGTGGCACCCGGATGCCGTCGATGATGAGCTTGAAGTGATTGATCATGCCTTCGATGGTGTTGTAGACCTCGCGCTTGGGCGGCAGCACGATTTGGGGATCGTCGAGCAGGATGGGGCCGGCCGGGATCTGGTCGAGTGCCTGCTCGAGGATCTTGGCCGACTGCTGGATCTCTTCCATGCGCACTGCGTAGCGGTCGAAGTTGTCGCCGCGGCTGCCCACCGGTACTTCGAAGTCGAAGCGGTCGTAGGTAAGATACGGGTGATCCTTGCGCACGTCGTAGGCGACCCCGGTCGAGCGCAGGCAGGGCCCGGTCCAACCCCATGCGATCGCGGTCTTGCCGTCGATGGTGCCGACATCGTCCATGCGCAGCCGGAAGATTTTGTTCTTGGTCAGGAGCGCATCCGCATCCCGCACCGCCTCGCGCAGCTTGAGCAGGATGGCGCGCAGCTTGTCGGCAAAACCGGCGGTCAGATCGGCCGCCACCCCGCCGATGCGCACGTACGAATGGGTCAGCCGGGCGCCCGAGACCTCCTCGAGCAGCTCGTAGAGCCACTCGCGCGCCTTCATAAGATAGAGAAAGGGCGTGAAGGCGCCCAGCTCCATCGCGGACGCGCCGTTGCAGGTCAAATGATCGGTGATGCGCGACATCTCGCCCACGATCACCCGGATGTACTGCGCGCGCTCGGGGATCTGCTGGTCGATGCCCAGAAGCTTCTCGACCGCCAGCGCGTAGCCGACGTTGTTGAGCATCGGCGATACGTAGTTGAGCCGGTCGGTGTACGGGAACACCTGGGTGTAGGTGGCGTGCTCGCTCTCCTTCTCGAAGCAGCGGTGCAGGAATCCCACCTGCACGTCGGCATCCTGCACGAACTCGCCGTCGACCAGAAGCACGATGCGGACGGTGCCATGCGTGGCCGGATGCGACGGCCCCATGTTGATGGTCATGGGCTCGGTCGGTAGCGGCTCGTCGTCGAGGTCGGCGGGCACCGGTTGGCCCAGGACCACCCTGCGCAACGGTTTGCTCGAGGATTCCATGGTCAGGTCGGCTAGGTCGAGCGGCGCACCAGCGGCTGCCGCTTCTCCTTGGGGTAGTCTTTGCGCAGCGGGTGGCCCACGAACTCGTCGTACATGAGGATGCGCCGCAAGTCGGGATGGCCGGCAAACTTGATGCCGTACAGGTCCCACACTTCGCGCTCGAGCCAGCCCGCACCCGGCCACAGCTCGGTCACGCTCGCCACCTCGGCATGGTCCTCGGGCACCCCGACCTTGACGCGCAGCCGGTGCTGCTTGCTGGTCGAATAGAGCTGATAGACCACCTCGAACCGGGGCTCGCGCCCGGCCGGCGGGTAGGCCACATAGTCGACTGCGGTCAGGTCGGAGAGGAAGTCGAATGCGGTCTCGGCGTCGTCGCGCAGGAAGGCCAGGATCTCCTTGCTGCGGGCGCGCTCGACCGTAGCCATCTCGTTGCCGTGCGCGCTCGCGGTGTGAAGGACGGCGGGACCGAAGCGCTCCTTGAGCCGCTCCAGCGCCAGCATGCTCACGGCAGCACCTTGAGCTGCCCCGCCTTGTGGGCCTGCGCCTCCACGCGCAGGGCCTTCTGGCTGTGCCCCTCGCCCTTCTGAATGCGCTCCTGCAGCATGATGAGAGCGTCGAGCACCTGCTCTGGGCGGGGCGGACAACCCGGAATGTAGACATCGACCGGGATGACCTGATCGGCGCCCGGCATGGTCGAATAGTTCTGGTAAAACCCGCCGGTCGATGCGCACACGCCGAACGCAATCACCCACTTGGGCTCGGCCATCTGCTCGTAGATGCGCAAGAGGATCGGGCCCTGCCGCTCGGTGATGGTCCCGACGATGATCAGAAGATCGGCCTGGCGCGGCGAAAAGCGCGGGAACTCGGCGCCGAAGCGCGCGATGTCGTACTTGGGCGCGGCCGTAGCCATGAACTCCATGCCGCAGCACGCGGTCACGAACGGGTACTGGAACAGCGAAAACTTGCGCGCCCAGTTGACCGCGTCGGCGAGCCGGGAGGTATGAAACTCTAGTCCCATCCGACTGCCTTTTTACGCCAGACATAGATGAGCGCAACCACGAGCACGGCCAGAAAGACCAGCATCTCGACGAAGCCGAGCAGAGCCACGCTGCCGCTGGCGCTCGTCGACAGCTCGCGATACTGGACCGCCCATGGGTACAGGAACGCGGCCTCGACGTCGAACACTAGAAACAAGATGGCGACCTGGTAGAACTTGACCGAAAAGCGGACGCGCGGCGAGCCGACGGGCTCGGATCCGCACTCAAACGGCGCGGCCTTGACCGGGTTGGGCCGGCGCGGGCCCAGCACGACGGCCAGCACCAGAAACAGGCCGGCGAAGCCGAGCCCGAACAAAATCGCCGTCAGGGCTGGGATATAGTCGGTGAGCATCGTCGCGGCGCATTATATAGAAAAGCGCCGATCGGGTGTCAAACCTCGCGCCGGTGGGGGCGCCTCATTGAGCCTGCCGGAGCGCGTCCTCGAAGGCGCGCAGCATGGCGTCGTTGAGATCGACCAGGTAGACCGTGTTCGGCTTGCCACCCCGGTGGCCGCGCACCTCGTCCACGATCGCTCGCGCCGCCTCCTCCACCGAGAGCCCGCCGGAGCCGATTCCGATGCCGGGGATGCCGATCATGTCGAATCCATGCACGTTGGCCGCGATCAGAGCCGCCCGGGTGGCGCGCCGCGCGTTCTCGATCCCGATGCGATCACCCGGCTCCTCGACCACCGGTACGTGAATGACATGCCGGCAGTACAGCTTGCCCGCCCCGGTCACGATGGCGGCACCGACCGCGATCGGGGCCAGCGCGCGCGCCTGGTCCTCGATGGAATCACCCCCGCGCATGCGCAGGGCCGGGGCTGCGCTGCCCACCATCACGCCCTGGATGCTCGAGGGCGTCACCACGGCGTCGACGGGCAGCCGGGAGACGTCGGCTTTGGCGACGTGCACTACCATCGGGTGCCGCTCATTTTGGCCAACTGCCCGGTTTTCGTCAAATTTTTCGCGCCGCTAGCATGCAGTGGCTTACCGCCCCCACCAATCGAAGACCATCCCCAGGCTGGCCGCGTAGGTCTGCAGGTTGTAGCTGCCATTGGCGGAGGGGAGGCCCTGGCCGAGGTCGTAGCCGGTGCAGGCGGGCGCGGAATAGCCCGAATTCACACAGCCCAGGGCCAGGTTGGCGTCGTACACCGAGGCGGTCACCTGGCGGCTCATCATGGCGGCGTAGGTGCCGCCGCCCACCAGCCGCAAGTGGCTCGACAGCCGCCATTCGACCAGAAACCCCAGCTCCAGGGTGGGCCCGTCGAGCGCGTCGGCCTGCACGGCCTGAGGGTCATACATCCCGGTGTCGAAGCCGGCCGAAAGGCCCAGGCGCAGCCGGCAGGGCTCACCAGCCGCGAGCGGCCTGCGCGCACAATATGCGCCGCGGGCGCTGACCTGATAGCTGTCCCGGTAGCCCCGGTACAGGATGATTTCCTGCGGCTCCGGCGGTGCGGGCGGCTGACCCTGGCGGAGCTGCTGGGAGGTCATGTGGATCCGGATCGAATCGGAACGCTGGCCCCAGTCGGCGTAGCGGAAGGTGGCGGCGGCTTCCAGCCGATCACTGACCAGCCAGCGCGCCCCGAAGTGGACCAGGTCGGGCAGCTTGAAGGAGATCTCGCCATAGCCGTTGAGCGCGCCGCCGCCGGGCTGCGTGATGTGTGCGTTGAGCTCGCCGGAGCCGTACCGGTCGGCGGGGATGCTGGTCCGCGACAGCGTGGCCGCGCGCGACACGAATGCGCCCCCGAGCGTGACCCGGCCCTTGATGCGCCACAGGAACCCGGCTTGGAAGCCGACCGATCCGGCGGTGCCGTTGACGTCGATACGCTCGGCTTGCGCCGGATTCTCGTGGTCGTCGACGCCGGTGTCGAGCGGACGGTCGCGATCGAAGGACAGGCCTGCGATCGTGTAGACGATGTTCATCCCGATGCCGAAGGAGACGCTGGAGTTGATGCGGAAGGCGGCCGCGGGCGAGAAGTAGTGGTTTTGCAGGAACGTGTGCAGGCGCTGGTAGCGCAGGGGGCTCGAGTGGGTGGCCGGATCGATGCGATCGGCGTCGGAGCCGATGGAGCCATAGTCGCGAAACGGGATATGGTAGGCCACGCCCACGCGCACGTGGTCGGTCGTAAAGTCGGTGGTGGCGCCGATGAAGACGTCGGGCGCCAGGTCGACCCGGTCCGTGATCGGGCCCCCGCTGGCGCGGCTCATCTTTTGCGACAGAAAGGTGGGCGAGCCGGCCAGATGCAGGTGCGTGCCGCCAAGCTCACCCAGCGCGGCCGCGTTCCACCAGATTGCGGTCACCTCGGGATCGGTGGGCCCGAAAAAGCCGATGCCGCCCGGGTGCGCGGCCAGGAGCGGGCCCGCCAGAACGCGCGCGGGCAGGCCCAGGAGCACAACAGCGCCGGCGCCGGCGAGCCGCATTCGCATGGCCGGCTCCACTGTAGTCGAAAAGGTGGAGGGGCGAAAAGAAAAGTCGAAGAGTCGAAGAGTCGGAACGGGGAGAGTTGGTGATGCGGGTCGTTGACTTTTCAAGGTTGGGTCGGTACGTTTCGGGCGGACATGTCTTGTGTCGACGGTTGTTGGGCCGGCCGGCGGGTGATGCAAGTTTTGGTTCTGGTCGCGCTTGCCGCCTGCGAGCCCACGTCACAGAAGATCCAGGAGTGGAAGGGAAACGAGCGTGGCCCCGGAAAGATCCGGGCCGCGTTGCGCGATGGGTCGCTGGGCGCTACCCTGCGCGGGGAGGCTGCGGCCGCGCTGGCCGAGCTCGGCATGCACGAGGAGCTGGAGGCCGACCTCAAGCAGCTGTCGCAGGTCGATCAGCAGGCGGTGCTGCACGAGGCCGTGCCGCGTCTGGTCAAGCTGGCGCAGGGTGATGATCCGGCGGCGCCGCCGACGCGGGTGCAGCGCGCGGCCAAGGATTCGCTGTTCCTCGTGCGCGGCTATGCGAGCACCGCCGACCGCGACCTCATCGACGACGCGCTGGTCCGATGGGTGGCGGTCGATCTCGGTGGCCGCGCGGCCGCCGGCAACGTGGGCGCCGAGAAGATCATGAGCGCCGCGGGTCCGGCCCGGGTGGGCGCGGCGCTGGCGAAGGTGGCGTCGGCGCCGGGGGCCAATCGCAACGTGGCCTGCGAGCTGGTCGGCAGGTTCGGCGATCCGGCGGCCCGGGATCAGGCGGCGGCCGCGCTGGTCAAGCTCGCGCGGGCCGAGCAGCCGCCGCGCGAGGACACGTTCAAGTGCATCGGGCAGCTGGGCGGTCCGTCGGCGGCCGCCTATCTGATCGAGAAGGCGCAAAAGGCCGACGAGGAAAACCGGCTGCGCGCCATGCGGGCGCTGGAGCTGCACCCGGACCCGACCGCGGTGGCGTTCGCTGTGCGCATGGCGCGCGACAAGAAGCAGCCCGGCAGCATCCGCGAAGAGGCATTCGGAGTCCTGGAGGCCGTGGGCGGCGAGGCATCCGTGCAGGCGCTGCTGCCGTTCCTGGGTGATTCAGACAAGACCGTAGGACGGCGCGCGATCGAAGCCGCACTGGCGGCGGGCAAGGCGGCCGCCATTGGGCCGGTGCTGGAGCGGGTGCCAGCGCGGCTGTTTGGGGAACGCGATGATGTCAGGGATTTTCTGGTGCGTGACCTGGTCAAGCTCGGCACCAGCGCCCTGGGGCCCCTCAAGATCGAGCTGGCATCGAAAAATCCAGTGGCGCGCGTGGCGGCCGCCATGGCGATAGGCGATCTGGGCACCCGGCGGGACGCGGAAGCTGTGCAAAAACTGGTCGGGGACGGCACCCGGCTGGGGATCAGGGGCTTCCCGGGCGGGGGTACGGTGGGCGCGGAGGCGCGCGCGATTGTTGAGAAATTGAAGGTGAAGGGGTAAAATACCGGAGCGCGCAATGGACCAAAGCAAGAAGACGATGCGCCATTTTTACTGCCGGGACGTGCTGTGGGAGACGTTCGAGCAGATGGCGAACGACTTCGATTGCTCGATTGATTATCTGATCAATGAGGCCATGCGGTACTACGCGCGCTCGAAGAATTACCAGGCGGCCGCGGGCGCGCCGGGCGCTTCGACCGGGCCCGAATCGGTCCCGGGTCGGCCGCCCTCGCTGCCCGAATCGCGTCCGCAGATGGGGGTGGGGCCGGGGGCGCGGCGCACGAACCCGCCGCCGCCGCCCTCGCTGGCGGGCGGCGATGGCGCCATCCCGGCCGCGCCGCGACGACCTGCGAGCGCTCCTCCGCCGTCGGCGCCGGCAATGGTTCGTCGCACGGCGGCGCCGCCCATGGCGCGGCCGGAGCCGTCGGGTGCGCTGGGCCCGATGCTGTACCTCATTTTCAACAACCAGCGCATCTCGATCGACAAGGATCAGTTCATCATTGGCCGCGGCTCCAAGACCAGCGACCTGGCGATCAAGGACGGCAACATCTCGCGCAAGCACGCCGCCATCATTCGTCGCAACGGGACCTATTACATCAAGGATCTCGGGTCGACCAATGGCATCGACTACAAGGGCATGCGCATCGACAACAAGCGCATCGACGAGGGCGACGTCTTTCATCTGTGCGACTACGAGCTGCGGTTCACCTACCGCGGCTAGTGGGCGAGAGCCGGATCGGCGGCGCCCCACGTGGGTCATCGGCAGCGCTGTCAGACCCTTGTCGTATAGTTGCCCCGGTTGAGTGTGCTCGAGGGCCTTCGGCGGCCGCTCGCGTTCGCAGCGCGGGAGGGGTTCGCTCATCTCGACAAGGTGCGCGACCTGGGGGCCACCCTGCGCGCAGCCACCGATCGCGTGCTGGCGGTGGTGCCGGGGCAGCCCAGCGCGCCCCTTTTCGAGTGGCGGCGCGCGCTGGACCGATTCGACCAGGCGGCCCGCGGCGAGCGTGAGCTCCTGGTTGCGCGCGGTCTGCGACTGGTTGCCATGCTGGGCGACCGGCCGGTTCTCGCAGCTCCGGCCGGGGCCGGCTCGGCTCCCTTCGCCAAGCCGCGGCCGACCGGCGCCTGGACCGACCCCGCCACCGTGCTGCCCGGCTGCGGGCCCCGGATCGCCGAGCTCCTGGCCGCGCGCGGCGTGCACAGGGTCGGCGACCTCCTGGGCCTTCTGCCGCGCCGGTACGAGGACCGGCGGGCGGTGCGCGCGATCGCCGAGCTGGCCCCGGTCTCGGACGGCGAGCGCGTGGTGGTGCGGGCGCAGGTCGTGCGCGCGCGTGCGGTGCCGCGCCGCTTCGTCGAGCTCCTGGTCGAAGAGGTAGGTGGCGGCCCGCGCCTGACCGCGCGTTGGTTTCATGTGCACGGGGGCTTCGCGCAGCGATTCCGGCCCGGCGAACGATTGCTGCTGGCGGGCCCCCTGCGCCGCTACAAGGGTCAGCCCCAGATGGCGCACCCGGATGTCTTGCCCGACGGTGCGACCGGCATCCGGCCGGTGTACCCGGACATCGAGGGCATTCCGCCGCGGGCGCTCGAGAAGCTGGCCCGAGCAGCCGTCGAGCGGTACGCGGATGCGGCGCCGGAACCGCTGCCCGAGGCGCTGCGCACGCGCCTCGATCTGCCCGCGCTGGCCCCGGCTCTGCGCGAGCTGCACGCACCGCGCGCCGATCTTCCCCGCGAGACCGTGGCTGCCCTCGACGGCGCGCGCACGCCGGCCCATCGGCGGCTCGCG
>Ga0126376_10000560_pt1 | contig 18452 bp, 7 predicted proteins | sample PanSoiMetPlot_15_FD_92760 | JGI IMG/M metagenome (GOLD analysis project Ga0126376, IMG submission 92760) | Tropical forest soil microbial communities from Panama - MetaG Plot_15 | ecosystem: Environmental > Terrestrial > Soil > Tropical forest > Bulk soil | place: Panama | collected 2016-02-17
CAGGGGCAAGCGCCAGCGCCAAAGGCGCGCAATAGGAAGAAAGCCAGGGGCAAGCGCCAGCGCCAAAGGCGCGCAATAGGAAAGCCAGGGGCAAGCGCCAGCGCCAAAGGCGCGCAATAGGAAAGCCAGGGGCAAGCGTGAAGCGCAGCGGAACGCGTCGCCCCTGGTGACAAGGAATAATTTTGAAGAGAGCACTGAAAGTGCGAAATATCAACGTCAATTATTCCGCTCTTTCAGAGCTTCACCGTCCATTGCGCTCTCTTACCAGGGGCGACGCGCCTCACGTTGTTCGGCGCTTGCCTTTCATATTGCGCGCCTTTGGCGCTGGCATCTTAGCGACTCGTACAAAGCCTATTGAACTCTCAAGAGCTCCAGGCTGGAGGAGAATGTAACAGTGGACAACTTGATTCGAGATATTCGTTACGCAACCAGGACGCTGCGCAAGAATCCGGGTTTCACAGTTTTCGCGGTCATCATTCTGGCCCTGGGTATTGGTGTCAACACAGCCATCTTCAGCGTGGCCAATGCCATCCTGTTTCGCTCGTTGCCGTTTACCGACCCTGAACGCATCGTGATGGTCTGGGAAAATAACCCGCACCTGCAACTGGGAGTGGATAAGCTGCCGGCATCAGCCGCGGACTTCCTGGACTGGCGAGACCAGAATAAAGTTTTTCAGGACATAGCGGCGTTTGCGACATTCTCATTCAGTTTCACGGATGGCGACACTCCCGAAAAGATAGATTCAGCGCTTTGTTCGTCCGGCTTCTTCAACGTGTTGGGCACGCCTCCCGCGAAGGGTCGCACGTTCGTTCCCGGTGAAGACAAGGCCGGCAATAACCATGTCGTCGTCATCAGCGATAACTTTTGGCGGCGCCGGTTCGGGGCCGACCCAAACATTCTGGGAAAGACGCTCACGCTGACGGGCGAGAAATATACTGTCATCGGGATCATGCCTCCGGGTTTCGACTTTCCACAGAATGCGGCGTTTCCGAATCTCGGCTTTACCAAACAAACTGAGCTATGGGCGCCGCTCGTCTTCGACGAGGCGACGGCTAAAGATCGAACCATTTTGAGTTTTCCAGTCATCGCTCGCCTCAAGCCGGGCGTTAGTCTGCCACAGGCGCAGGCAGACATGAGCGCCATCGCAGCTAACATTGACCAGCTATACAAAAAGAGCAAGGGCTTTGGGACAACTATCATTGAGTTGCGGGAGCAAATGGTCGGCGACTTCCGGCTGGCGTTGCTGGTCCTGCTGGGGACAGTCGGTTTTGTGCTCTTGATTGCTTGCGCCAATGTCGCCAACCTGCTGCTCGCATGGTTTCTGCAACGACAAAAAGAGTTTGCCGTTCGCACGGCGCTCGGAGCGACACGCACTCATCTCATTCGCCAGATGCTTACCGAAAGCATCCTGCTTGCTGTGGGAGGCGGCGTGTTGGGCTTGCTGCTGGCTAAGGTGGGAACAAGCGCACTACTGGCGCTTAGCCCCGATAACATTCCGCGTGTGAATGAAGTTGGCATTAACGGGTGGGTACTCGGCTTCACTTTTCTAATCTCGCTTTTGACTGGTGTGCTGATGGGGCTTGCGCCTGCACTTCAGGCTTCGAAAGCGAATATGAATTCGGCGCTCAAGGAAGAATCCAGGGGAGGCACGTTTAGCCGGCGCGGTCGTCAACTACGCAATCTGCTCATTGTTTCAGAAGTCGGATTGACGCTGGTTCTATTGATTGGGGCGGGGTTGTTGATCCGTAGTCTTTGGCTGCTGCAACAAGTGCGTTTGGGTTTTGACCCGGATCATGTCCTGACAATGGAGATGGCCCTCGCCACTCACAAGTATCCTGACAATAACCGGCGCGCCGAAGTGATGAAGCAACTTCTGCAACGCATCTCAACGGTGCCGGGAACGGAAGCGGCGGCCTGCGCCACGACCCTTCCCCTGACCGGGTCTGATGCAAGCACATTTTTTACGATTGAGAAACGTCCCACTTCCTCTCCTCAAAACAGGCCACTGGCTAACTTTATCCTGATCAGCCCCGACTTCTTCAATGCCATGAAGATACCGCTCATTCGCGGTCGCACTCTTACTGCTCAGGATACGGATCAATCGCCCCCTATCGCCATCATCAATGAAGCGATGGCGAAGAGCTTCTGGCCCAACGATGATCCGATCGGGCAGCGTCTCGCCATGTCCCTGGAAGGAGGGAAAATCCAGCGGGAGATTGTTGGCATTGTCGGTGACGTTCGCAGTGCTTCGTTGGGCACTGACCCCAAACCGGCGATCTATGTCCCATATGCGCAAAACTCTTATGAGCTGGTTTACTTAGCGGTACGGACGCGTTCCGATCCATTGAGCATTGCTGCTGCCGTGCGTCAGGAGATCCTGGTCGTGGATAAGGAGCAGCCCGTTTACGATGTCAAGAGCATGGACCAGGTGATTCGCGACTCATCTGCCAAGCAGAACTTTAATATGTTTCTCTTGACGATCTTTGCCGCGCTGGCGTTGATACTGGCGATGGTTGGTGTGTATGGCGTGGTTGCCTCTTCGATCACCCAACGAAGAATTGAGATTGGCATTCGCATGGCTCTGGGCGCTCAACCAAGTGACGTTCTCAAGCTCTTTCTAAGGCAGGGGATGCTGCTCATCCTGATCGGACTCATCGTAGGTCTCGCGGCTGCGTTTGTCCTGACTAATATTATGTCTAGTCTGCTTTATCAGATTAAGGCTACTGATCCCCCTACGTTCGTTATGGCAATCCTGGGGCTGACTTTCATCTCCTTCCTTGCCATCTACATTCCCGCGCGCAGAGCCGCAAAGCTGGAACCAGTGATTGCTATCAAAGAGCAATAGGTTGCCATGGCTCACAAAAGTCCAAAGATGCCAGCGCCAAAGGCGCGATAAGCCGAGGCGAGCACCAGCGCAAAAAGGCGCGCAATAGGAAAGCTAGGGGCAAGCGTGAAGCGCAGCGGAACGCGTCGCCCCTGGTGACAAGGAATAATTTTTGAAGAGAGCACTGAAAGTGCGAAATATCAACCGCAGTTATTCCGCTCTTTCAGAGCTTCACCGCCATTGCGCTCTCTTACCAGGGACGACGAGCCTCACGTTGTTCGGCGCTTGCCCCTGGCTTTCATATTGCGCGCCTTCGGCGCCGACGGTTGCTCTCGGCTTATCGCGCCTTCGGCGCTGGCATTAGCGACTTTTTGTGCAAAGCCGCTCCCGGCATCCTTATTCGCACAAATCCGGTAAAAAGAAAATGAACAAATCACGTCTGAGGATCCTCAGTGAGCACTTGAAGAACGAGAAGAGTTACTGGCTGCAAAAGTTTTCAGGCGAGTTAGCGAGATCAGGTCTCCCGCCGGACTTCACCCGGAATGAAAGCGCAGTTGAGCGGACGAAGGTCTTTGAGTTTTGTGTTGAGACTGACACTGGCAACAGGCTAAACGAAATCGCTGCTCGTAATGAGGTGCTGCTCTTCGCTGTTCTCGTGACCGCGTTGAAGTTGTGTCTCCACAAGTATACCGGCAATGAGGATGTGATCGTCGGCACCGCGATTCACCAGCGGCACCCTGAGGATGCCGCGCTCAACAAAGTGTTAGCCTTGCGCGATAGTGTCTGTGGGACGAAGACGGCGCGGCAATTGCTCGATGAAGTACGTCGCACCCTGATTGAAGCGTACTCCCACCAAAAATATCCTTTCGAGCAATTGGTTGAACTATTAGACCCGCCTGCGCCAGGTCGCGCGCCGCTGTTCGACGTAGCGATCTCCCTTGATAGCATCAATGACGGCGAGCACCTATGCGGCCTCCGACACGATGTCGCTCTGAACTTTTCAAGATCAGGCGAGCATTTCATCGGAAGCATCGAATATGTCGAGCGTCTATTCAACGCGGCGACTTTGGAGTTGTTCGCCAACCATTACAAACGCGCACTACTGGAAATCCTGCGCCATCCCAATGAAGAAATCCGGCGGCTCGATATTCTTTTGCCGGAAGAGCGTGACCGGCTGGTCAACGGCTTCAATAACAGCTCCGCAGAACATCTGCGCCATCAGACTATTCACCTTCTCTTTGAAGAACAGGTTGAGAAATCTCCTGACCGAGTAGCGTTAGTCGCGGCGAATCAATCTCTGACCTACCGGCAGCTAAACGAACGCGCAAATCAAGTCGCTCATTACTTGAAAGCCAAAGGTGTCGGCCCCGAAGTTCCGGTTGCCATCTTTATGGACCGCTCGGTGGAGTTGCTCATTGGAATACTGGCAACGCTCAAGGCAGGCGGAGCGTACGTGCCGCTTGACCCGGCGGACCCGCAAGAGCGTTTGTCTCTGACGCTGGCAGATACCGCTGCTCCCGTCTTACTGGCGCAGGAGCGTTTGCGCGAGCGTTTGCCTGCGTACGCAGGGCAGCTTCTCTTTTGGGAGACAGAACCGGATGCGTTTGCGCGTCAGCCCACAGAGAATCTGCCTGGCGAAGCGCAACCAGACAACCTGGCTTACATCATCTATACGTCAGGTTCGACCGGCACACCGAAAGGCGTCTGTGTAGAACACAGGGCGGTGGCGCGGCTGGTCAAACAGAACGACTATGTTGATTTCGGCGCCGCAGAAACCTTCCTCATGCTCGCTCCCGTTTCCTTCGACGCCTCGACGTTCGAGATATGGGGAAGTCTGTTGAATGGCGCTCGGCTGGTGGTGATGCCGGCGGGCACCCCTTCTCTGTCAGAACTTGGCAAAGCACTTCGTAAGCATCGGGTCACTACTTTGTTTCTGACCTCTGGCCTGTTTCATCTCATGGTGGACCAGCAGCTCGATGCCCTGAAGTCCGTCAGGCAACTGCTGACCGGAGGTGATGTGCTCTCCGTTTCGCACGTGCAAAGGTTCCTTCAGACCGCGCGCGACTCCACGCTCGTCGCCGCCTATGGGCCAACCGAGAACACCACCTTCACTTCCTGTCACCCGATGAAAAGTGGAGCGGTAATCGCCAACACCGTACCTCTCGGTCGTCCGATCGCTTCCACACAGGTTTATTTACTCAACACCGATGTGCAGCCGGTTCCGCTCGGCGCGTTCGGCGAGTTGTACGCGGGCGGCGACGGATTGGCACGCGGCTATTGGAGACAGCCGGCGCTAACAGCAGAAAAGTTCGTCCCCCATCCGTTCAGCGACGAGGCCGGCGCGCGTTTGTACAAGACCGGCGACCGGGCCCGCTATGTCCCGGACGGTACCATTGAGTTCGGAGGACGCGAAGACCAGCAGGTGAAGATACGTGGCTTTCGCGTTGAGTTGGGCGAGATAGAGGCTACGCTCGTTGCGCATCAGGCCGTACGCGAATGCGTGGTCGTGGCGCGTGAAGCGGAGGGCAGTGACAAGCTCTTGATTGCTTACGTAGTTTGTGAGCAACAGCAAGGCGCATCGAGCAGTGAGTTGCGAAACTTTCTAAAAGCCAGGCTACCCGAATACATGGTGCCGCAGTCTATCGTGAGCCTCGACGCTTTGCCCCTGACGCCCAACGGCAAACTCAATCGCCACGCTCTGCCCGCGCCCGCTCCCAACCGGCCCGCGTCGCCATTGCCGCGCACGGACGTTGAGCGGCGGATCGCCACTGTTTGGCGCGAGGTGCTCGGCGTCGCAGAGGTGGGAATAGACGACAACTTCTTCGATGTGGGTGGGCACTCGCTCCTGCTCGTCAAGATGCAATATGAATTGCAGCAAATCTTAGACGAACAGGTGTCGCTCGTTGATCTTTTTCAGTATCCCACTATCCACACCCTGGCCGCTCACTTGAGCCAGCTAGATGTAGCGGGACATGCCCCGCGGGCAAACGAGGAAAAATCACAAGTGCGGCGCGCTTCTGCCGCACCGGGAGAGAGAGCCGTCGCCATCATTGGCATGGCCGCACGTTTCCCAGGCGCCAGGAATATTGATGCTTTCTGGGAGAACCTGAAGAACGGCGTCGAGTCAGTCTCCTCCTTTTCTGAGCAACCGCTTGCAGTCGCCGATGCGAATACTGCTCGAGGTAATGGCTCGGTCCGCGTCAGGGCCGGGGCCGTGTTGGACGAGATAGAGTTATTCGACGCTTCGTTTTTTGGCATGACTCCGCGTGAGGCTGAAACGACCGACCCCCAGCAGCGTCTCTCCCTCGAATCCGCTTTTGAAGCACTCGAACATGCAGGCTACAACGCTGAGACTTATTCTGGGCGAATTGGCCTGTATGCAGGTGCGGGAAGGAGTGGCTACCTCGCGCGTCTGGAGGCAATACCCGAACTAACGCAATCAATCGGCGAGCTACAGCTTCAACTGAGAAATGAACGGGAGCAGTTGCCCCTGCGCGTTGCCTACAAGTTGGGTTTTCGCGGGCCGAGTATCAACGTTCAGACAGCCTGCTCGACTTCGCTTGTCGCGGTGCATCTGGCTTGTCAGAGCTTGCTCAACGGCGAATGTGAAATGGCCCTTGCCGGTGGCGTATGGGTCAAAGTCGATTGGAGGGACGGCTACGTCTATCAGGAAGGCGGGATTTACTCTTCTGACGGTCATTGTTGCGCCTTTGACAGTAGGGCGCAGGGCACGGTTCCAGGTAACGGTGTGGGGTTGGTTGTTCTCAAAAGACTCGAACAGGCGTTGGCTGATGGCGACACCATCCATGCCGTCATTCTCGGTTCGGCTGTGAACAACGATGGCTCCACAAAGGTCGGCTATACCGCTCCGAGCGTCACCGGACAGGCTGAAGTTATCATTTGCGCACTGGCTGCGGCGGGCGTGGATGCTTCATCAATCAGTTTTGTAGAGACTCACGGAACGGGCACACCGCTCGGCGATCAGGTCGAGATCGGGGCCATGACGCAGGCTTTTAGAAGAGACACCGAAGAGAAAGGGTACTGCGCCATCGGTTCCGTTAAGACCAACTTCGGGCACCTCGGCCAGGCAGCCGGTATAGCGGGACTGATTAAGACCGTTCTGGCCCTGAAGTACAAGGCACTGCCGCCGAGCCTGAATTTTACAGAACCAAAGCCGGAAACCAATCTTGCTGACAGCCCCTTTTATGTCAACGCCACTTTGTGTGACTGGGACACCAACCACCTACCACGCCGAGCCGGGGTCAGTTCTTTTGGCGTCGGCGGGACGAACGCGCATTTAATCCTTGAAGAGGCACCTCCGCCACCAGCCCCGGTTCAAAGAGGGTCGAGCCATTTGCTGACCATTTCCGCAAGAACTTCCGACGCCCTCGAAGCCGCCACCGAGCGTCTGCGGGATCACCTGAAACAAAATCCGGAACTGAACATCGCTGATGTGGCTTACACTTGTCAGACAGGTCGCCGCGCTTTCCGTCATCGCCGCATGCTAGTTTGCAGCGAACTTGCGGATGCTTTGACCGTCCTGGAGAAAAAAGACCCGAAGCGCATCTGGCAAAACGCGCCGGAGAGAAACGACAGGCCGGTTGCCTTCATGTTTCCGGGGCTGGGCGATCACTACGTCAACATGGCTGCGGAACTGTACGAGACCGAGCCGACCTTTCGCGCGCAAGTCAATCTCTGCTGTGAATTGCTCGAGCCGCATCTCGAACTCGACCTCCGCTCCCTGCTCTACGCGCAACAGCGCCGGTCCAACGGCACCGGTGCAACGGTTGCACCTTCAACGTCGACCGCGGGGTTGGACCTGCGCAAAATGCTTCGCCGGGCTGAGCCAACTGACGAAACTTTCCAGCAGTCCATCTTCTCCCATGCAGCATTGTTTACAGTCGAATATGCGCTCGCACAATTGTGGATGGAATGGGGCGTGCGCCCGAGCGCTTTCGTCGGTTACAGCACTGGCGAATATGTAGCAGCTTGCTTGGCAGGCGTCATTTCGCTGCCGGATGCGTTGTTCCTGGTTGTTGAGCGTTCGCGCCTAATGCAAGCGCTCCCTCGCGGCGCGATGCTCGCGCTTTCCTTACCGGAAGACGAAGTGCGTGCTCAGATAGGCGCGGAGCTTTCTCTGGCAGCGGCTAATGGGCCGGCGGGCTGTGTCATAGCAGGCGGCATTGACGCAGTTGCAGACTTAGAACGCCACCTCGCAGAGCTCGGCGTGCCTTACCGGCGATTGTTGACCACGCATGCCTTCCATTCGCGGATGATGGAGCCAATCGTCGAGCAGTTCAAGTCTTGTGTGGAAAAAATCAAACTCAACGCCCCGAACGTTCCGTTGCTCTCAACCGCCACTTGCGAATGGCTCGGCGAAGCGGAGACGACAGATCCAAATTACTGGGCCCACCACCTCTACCTGCCCGTGCGCTTCGGCGACGCACTCAAAAAACTATGGGGGCAGGATGAGTTTGTTCTCCTGGAGGTTGGGCCGGGACAAACCCTAAGCGCGCACGCTCTTCAATACGCTATCAACGCGCGTCTAAGCGATCCGGTAGCACTGCCGTCATTACGCGCCGTCTACAACATGCAATCGGACATATCGTTCCTGCTCGGCACGCTCGGCAAAGTTTGGCTGGCAGGTGTGCAGGTTGATTGGCAAGGGATTTATAGCGGGAAGAATTACCGTCGCGTTCCTTTACCAACTTACCCGTTTGAGCGTCAACGCTATTGGATTGAACGTCCGACTTATGAACCCGCCGTTCGGTCTCAGCACAAGTTGTTGGACCGGCAGGATCTGCCACAAGCTTTCGCCACAACGCAGTCCACACAGAGAGAGAGGGCGTCAGACGGAGAGGCCATTAAGGCGCGTGCCTCGTTGCGCAACGTCTACGTCGCGCCGGCAAACGATACGGAGCAGACGATTAGCAGAATCTGGTGGGAGTTATTAGGGCTGGAAAATCTCGGTGTGCACGACAGTTTCCTTGAAGTGGGGGGTGATTCATTACTGGCCGTGCAGATGCTCACGCGGTTGCGTCAGGTCTTTGAGATCGAGTTGCCGCTCCACGTAATTTTCGAGCGGCCTACAGTGGCAGCGATAGCCGAAGCAGTTAGCGCGGCAACCCGAGAGAATGAGAGTTTGCGGTTACCGCCCCTTCATCCTGCGCCGCGTGGGGAAAGACTGCCATTGTCGTTTGCGCAACAACGACTCTGGTTCCTGCACCAACTAGTGCCTGATGATGACTCATATAACATCTTCAAAAGTTACAATCTAAGCGGACCGCTCAACCTTGCCGCGCTGGAGCGTAGTCTGTCCGAGATTATTCGACGACACGAAATACTACACACTAGCTTTCCAGCCATTGATGGAGTTCCATTCTGCGCCATACATGAGCCGCGACCACTTGCAATTCCGATAGTGGATTTGAGCAGGTGGCCTGAGCCAGAGCTTGAAATTCTAAGACTTGCCGACGACGAGATCAGCTTACCCTTCAACTTGCTCGAAGGCCCAATGCTGAGGGTGAAACTGTTCCGGCGCAGTGAACAGGACCACGCTCTGCTCATCGTGATGCACCACATCGTAACCGATGCCTGGTCGCTCGAAATCTTCGCCAAAGAACTTGCGTTGCTCTACGAAGCTTTCTCGCAAGGGAAGCCCTCGCCGTTATCTGCTTTGCAATTGCAATACGTTGATTATGCCGTGTGGCAGCGGCAACAGTTAAGCGGCACAATTCTGACGAAGCAGCTTGAGTTCTGGCGAGAGCAACTGGCGGGAGCGCCATTTGTGCTCGAACTGCTAACCGATCATCCGAGGCTGGCCACGCAGAAAAACCAATGCGGCGTCATGCGATTTACACTGAGCAAGCAACTAACACGGGGATTGAAGGATATCAGCAAGACCGAGAATGCCACACTCTTTATGACGCTGCTGGCAGCTTTCGGCGTGCTGCTGTCGCGTTACAGCGGGCAGAACGACTTCCTGATTGGCGTGGCCGTTGCGAATAGAAGCCAGGCTGAGGTGGAACCGTTAATCGGGTTCTTTATCAATACCCTCTTAATGAGAATAGACGTCCGCCGGAATCCCAAATTCACGGAGCTATTGCGGCGTGTACGCGAGATGGCCCTGCGGGCATACGCGCATCAAGATGTCCCGTTTGAGAAGTTGGTGGCAGAATTCGCCGGAGAACGCGATGCCAGTCGCACGCCTCTATTTCAGGTGGTCTTCAACTTCGGCAACGTGCCGCACAACGAACTGAAACTCTCTGGTTTAACCATCAGTCCCTTGAGCTTGGAGGCGCAGACAGCGAAGTTTGACCTCACCTTGTCGCTGGTTGAGACGGATCAGGGCCTGTCCGGATCATTTGAATATAATGCAAACATCTTCGAGGCCGAGACGATTGAACGCATGTCCGGCTCTTTCGTAACCCTTCTCGATGGCCTTTTCACTGATGCCGACCGCCTGATATCTCACCTGCCGCTGCTCTCTCAACCAGAGTTGCAGTTGTTGGATATGCAGAACGATACCTGCACAGAGTATCCGAAGGACAAATGTATTCACGAGTTGTTTGAGGAACAGGCAGCGCGGACGCCTGATGCGGTAGCAGTTGCATACGCGGGTGAACGCCTGACTTACGGTGAGTTGAACGAGCGTGCCAACCAACTGGCACATTACCTGTGCTCGCTCGGCGTCGGGCCGGAGGTGCGCGTCGGCGTCTTACTGGAGCGTTCGCCAAAACTGATAATCGCGTTGCTGGCGATCTTGAAGGCTGGTGGCGCTTATGTGCCGCTCGATGGAGCATACCCGGAACACCGCCTGCAATACATCCTCGCGAACGCCGAAGTGTCGGTGTTGCTGATAGAGGAGCGATTCCTCCAATTGCTTTCGGCGCGCCCAGCCCATACGGTTTGTCTCGACCGGCAGCACGATCAGTGGAGACATGAACGCGTGGAAAATCCGGCGAGCGGCGCGTTAGCGGATAACCTAGCTTACGTCATCTATACGTCCGGGTCGACTGGTCAGCCGAAGGGGGTGAGCGTCACGCATCGCGCGATCGCCCGCTTGGTTTACGACATGGATTACGTGCAATTGACCGCCGACGATTATGTGGCGCAGGTGTTTAGCGCGACGTTCGACGTGGCGAGTTTTGAAATCTGGGGAGCGCTCCTGCATGGGGTGCGACTCGTCGGTTTCGACCGTGACATCATGCTCTCGTCGCGGGCCTTTACCGAACAGCTTGCACAGCAACACATCACTGGATTGATCCTGACGACGGCGGTTTTCAACCAGTTAGCACGCGAAGCGCCGGGAGCCTTTTCGCATCTCCGCTATCTCATGTTTGGCGGCGAGGTCGCCGATGTCAGGTGGGTGCGTGAAGTTTTGAAAAAGGGTAGACCTGAGAAACTGATCAACATCTATGGCCCGACGGAGAATACAATCTTCAGTACTTGGCATGAAGTCCGGGAGATGCGCGAGGACGAGACAAACGTGCCCATCGGACGCCCCCTTCCAAATACGCAAGCTTACGTGCTCAACGATGACCAATGCTTAGTTCCAATAGGTGTGCCCGGTGAGCTATATCTCGGCGGCGATGGGTTGGCACGCGATTACCGGGGGCAGCCTGAGTTGACAGCAGAGAAGTTCATTCCGAATCCCTTTAGCGCGAGCGGCGGGGAGCGGCTCTACAAAACGGGTGACGTTTGTCGCTACCGTCCGGACGGTAATATTGAATTCCTGGGGCGCATAGATCGCCAGGTGAAAATGCGCGGCTTCCGCATCGAATTGGAAGAGATCGAGGCCGTCATGATGCAGCATGAAGCTGTAATAGAGGCCGTCGCGGTAATCGTGAATGACGAGAATAGAGATGATAAGCATATTGCTGCTTACGTGGTTTGGGCGGAAGACTATAAAGCGCGCAATCACGAATTGCGCGACTACTTAAAAGAGAGCCTGCCCGAATATATGATCCCGTCATCGTTCACCGCGTTACAAGCTCTGCCTTTGACGATCATCGGCAAAGTAGATCGCGGTGCCCTTCCTGCGCCCGCACCTCTCACGCCCGCCTCACCACTGCCATACACGGACGCCGAGCATCAGATCGCGGCCGTCTGGCGGGAAGTGCTCGGGCTGGACGAGGTAGGTGTGCATGACAACTTTTTCGATATTGGTGGACACTCGCTGCTGCTTTTCACCGTGCAAATAAAATTGCATGAATGGTTCGGTCACGAGGTATCGCTAGTCGATCTCTTTAAGTGTCCAACCGTCCACACCCTCGTCGAACACATCAATGCTAAGCAAATCGCGGATACTTCGGAGTGGCAGAGTGCGTCTCACGCAAAGACGCACTCATGGCACACCGCGCCAATGGGCTCAGCAATGGAATCAATTCCAGCTGGTACCATTGTAGGGTCTGACGACAACAACCTGGGCCAAACCGAGACGGAGCAATTCATTTCCCAGCAACTTATGATCATATCCGGCCAACTAGACCAGCTATATGAGGGCTCGCAAGAGCGTAGGCGGCAACCATTCAATTCCGACAGTTGGCATCAATCAGAAAAAACTATAAACATGGGGGAATAAAGGACTTGAACGAACGGACGTAAATACACACACAATGCACAAAAAAGCCTGTAAGCAACTGAAAACAAAGGACTTGCCGAAGGGGGGACTCGAACCCCCACGAGTTGCCTCACACGCCCCTCAAACGTGCGCGTCTGCCAGTTCCGCCACTTCGGCATGAAGTGAGTTTAGAGGGCTCGGCCATTATAGCCGAATCCGTTTTCAAAACCGCCCGAACCTACTTGCTCGCTACGGGTGATGCTGCCGGCGCCGCCGGTGAAGACTGCTGCGCCGGAGACGGTGTGGGTGTTGCCACCGGTGCGCTTTCAGGTACTGACTGCAACACTGATCGTGAGCCACTCAGAATCGGCAATCCGAGCGCGAGCGCAATCAACATAAATGCCGCTGCTGCTCCGATCGTGATCTTTGCCAAAAGGCTCGCTGTGCCGCGCGGTCCGAAAGCAGTGCTCGAGAGTGTGTTGGAAAAGAGCGCGCCCGCGTCCGCCTTGCCCGGCTGCAAAAGGATTACCACCACCAGCACCAGGCAAGCCAGCACGAACAGTGTATAAAGAATATAAGTAAACAAAACGAACTCCTAAAACCTCAACGATTGTAATTCACAATCTCTGCGAAACTCTCCGCCTTCAAACTCGCACCACCAACCAGCGCGCCATCGATGTCCGGTTGCTTCATCAACCCCACGATGTTGTCGGGCTTCACCGAACCGCCGTAAAGAATTCTCAACGCCTCGCCAGCCGCCGTGGTGTGCCTTTCCGCGAAAACGCGCCGGATAAACGCGTGCATTTCCTGCGCTTGCTCCGGCGTCGCTGTACGTCCAGTGCCGATAGCCCAGACCGGCTCGTAGGCGACGATGATACGGTCGAGATCCGAGGCTGTCAACCCGCTGAGCCCGCCGTTCAACTGTTGTGACACCACGCTTTCCGCGCTTCCCTGCTCGCGCTGATCGAGTGTCTCGCCAACGCACATGATCACCGTTAAACCACTCGCGATACCCGCATGCGTCTTGCGGTTAACTTGCTCGTCAGTCTCACAATAAAACTGCCGGCGCTCCGAGTGGCCGACAATCACATACCGCGCTCCGACATCGCGCAGCATTGACGCCATCACTTCACCAGTGTGCGCACCTTCTTTTGTCTCAGTCGAGCAATCCTGGCCGGCTACACGAACGTTCGAACCTTCGAGACGATCGGCGACTGTTTTGAGCGCCGTGAAAACAGGTGCAATGACCACTTCGCAATGGTTTGCATTCGCGACAAGAGGCTTCAAAGTAAGTGCGGTATCAACCGCCTCGCCAACAGTCTTGTACATCTTCCAATTTCCGGCGATTACGGGTTTACGCATTTGCTTTGTCAGTGAGCGCGGCAACGCCCGGTAACTCGTCACCGGCGAGAAACTCGAGTGTGGCGCCGCCGCCGGTTGAGATGTGGGTGATGCGATCTGCGACGCCGGCGCGCGTGACCGCTGAAACAGAATCACCGCCACCGACGATCACCGTCGCGCCGCGATCTGCCGCTTCCGCGACCGCACGAGCGACGCCGATCGTGCCCTGGTCAAACGGTGGCTCTTCAAACACGCCCATGGGACCATTCCAGATAATCAGGCGCGCGTCCTGTAACGCTGACGAGAAGTGGTCCACTGTCTCAACACCGATGTCCATGCCGACGAGCCCGATGTTAGTAAACTCGATCGGTATCGTTTTAGTAACGATCTGCTCGCCTTTGATCGGCTCGTAACTATCAACCACTTGATGGTCCGTCGGCAGCAGAAACGTGATCCCCTTGTCTTCCGCACGCTTCTTAATCTCGAGCGCGGTCTGCATCATGCTGTCTTCAACCAACGACTTGCCGACCGTGAAACCTTCCGCTTTCAGGAACGTGTAAGCCATCGCGCCGCCGATCAGGATCTTGTCGACGCAGCGATCGATCAGTGCATTGATAACGGGAATCTTATCTGAAACTTTTGCGCCACCAAGGATCGCGACAAATGGATGCTCAGGATGGTTGATCGCTTTGCCGAGATACTCAAGCTCTTTCTCCATCAGAAAACCGGCCGCGGCCTTTGAGACGTGACGCGTGATGCCGGCTGTTGACGCGTGTGCGCGATGCGCCGTGCCGAATGCATCGTTCACATAGACGTCACACAAACTCGCCAACTGCTTCGCGAAGTTGTCGTCGTTCTTCTCTTCTTCGGCATGGAAACGAAGATTCTCGAGCAACAGTACATCGCCATCCGCAAGCGCATTGACTTTCGACTCCGCCTCCGGGCCGACGCAGTCTTCAGCAAAGACCACCGAACGCCCGAGTAGCTGTGAAAGGTGTTCCGCGACAGGACGAAGACTGTACTTCTCCACGCGCTCGCCCTTCGGACGGCCAAGATGAGAGGCGAGGATCACGCGTGCGCCCTGTTCGATCGCGTATTGAATTGTCGGCAGCGACGCTCTTATGCGCGAGTCGTCATCAACCTTTCCGTCTTTGATCGGAACGTTGAAGTCGACGCGGATAAAAACGCGCTGGCCACGAAGAGGCAGGTCTGCGATGGATAACTTAGCCACAGATAAAACTGATTAGAGTCCTTTGCCGGCGATGTACTTGATCAAATCTCGCACGCGGCACGAGTAACCCCACTCGTTGTCGTACCACGAAAGCACCTTCAACATGCGCCCGCCGATCACTTTCGTGTACTCAGCATCGACGATCGATGAATTCGGATTCTTCCTGAAGTCAACTGACACGAGCGGCTCTTCGCAGAACTCGAGAATCCCGCGCAACTCTTCGTTCGCTGCGTCCTTAAACGCTCGATTCACTTCTTCCACGGTGGCCTCTTTTTCCATATCGATGACCACGTCAACCAGCGACACGTTCGGCGTCGGCACACGGACGGAAATGCCGTCAAACTTTCCTTTCAACTCCGGCAACACAAGCGCCACCGCTTTCGCAGCGCCCGTCGAAGTCGGAATCATCGACAACGCCGCCGCACGCGCACGTCGCATGTCTTTGTGCGGCAGATCGAGAAGCTGCTGATCGTTCGTGTACGAATGAATCGTCGTCATCTGCGCGGAACGAATGCCAAACTTCTCATGGACCACCTTCGCCACCGGCGCGAGACAGTTTGTTGTACACGATGCGTTCGAAATGATGTTGTGAGCCTTCGGATTGTATTGCTCTTCATTCACGCCGAGAACGATTGTGATGTCTTCGTTCTTCGCGGGCGCCGAGATGATCACTTTCTTCACGGTGCCGTGCAGGTGCTTCTTCGCGTCTTCGGCTTTCGTGAAGATGCCGGTTGATTCAACTACTATCTCGGCGCCGACGGATTCCCAGTCGATCGCCGCCGGATCGCGTTGCGAGAAAACGCGAAACTCCTCGCCTTCAACGCTGATGCCGTTTTCAGTTGAACTGATCTCGTGATCGAGGTTGCCGAGCACGGAGTCGTACTTCAGCAGGTGCGCGAGCGTTTTGGTGTCGGTCAGATCGTTGACGGCTACAAAGTCGATGTCTGGATCACCGAGAGAGGTGCGAAAAATATTTCGTCCGATACGACCAAATCCGTTTATGCCAACCTTCACCGCCATCGCTGAAAATCCTCCAAAGTTAGAATGAATCTGTTTCGATTGTGGGACACGTCCTGTCGCGATTGTGGGACAGATCTGCCCTCTGATGCCTCACAAACGGCTTGTTAAAAAGAAAGGCAAGATTATGCGGCGCGTTTCGGTGTGTCAAGCGAGCCTTTGTTCAACTTTTTGAAACTGCATTTCCGCGGGTAACGTAGTACAGGCTTGATGCGGTGGACCTTCGTTTGCCAGAATGTCCTCTGACTCTCTCTCGTTAATGTAGTCAGAAAGCGGAAGGAAATAAGTTTAAGGAGCTCTTCGTCTGATGTTTAATGTGATATTTCGTAATCTCGTGAGCCCGGCAGTTCTGGCGTGCATGGTCTTCGCCGGCGCGAACGCTGCCCGCGCGCAAACACCGCAGTCAACGCCGCAACCAACACCGGCACCCAACGATCCAACGAGACCGCCGGGACAGCCGCAGATTCCCGGAACGACGACGCCGTCCCAGAATCCAACGGCGCCTCCCGGAACGCAGCAAACAAGTCCGACCGCATTGCCGGGCGCTCCTGTGACGCCGCAGGCAACGCCGTTGCCGACACCGCCGGCCGGTAATGTTCCAGGCGGATCGACCGTTCCCAGCGGACAAAACGAACCGTTGCGCGAACCGGTGATTCCTACGTTTCAAGCGCGGCCGCTGCCGCCGGTGCCGAGCCTTCAGCGTTTAGGTGTCGGCAGTGAAACACTGCCATTGTCAATGAACGACGCGATCAAGCGTGCACTCGAAAACAATAACGACATCGAGGTCGCACGTGACGACGTTCGCTTTGCAGAGACTCAGTTGCGCTCGCTCGAGGGCATCTTCGATCCGCTCTTCGCGATCACGCCGACCTACGACAAGCGAATTTCTCCACAGCAGAGCTCGTTGGGCGGTGGCTCCGTGACCAGCACGACGACGTATTCGTGGAGTCCTTCCGTCACGAAACAGTTTGGCAGAGGCGGCGGTAACTACTTCCTCCAGTTTCAAAACTCGCACACCAACACGAGTAACAGTTTCAGCTTGCTGAATCCGTTCTACTCGTCGAACCTGTCGTTGTCGTTTACGCAACCGTTGCTGCGCCATCGCGCTATCGATAACAATCGCCGGCAGATTCGCATTCAACGCAAGCGTCTCGATCAGTCAGACGCGGATTTCCGCCAGCGCACCATCGACGTAATCACGCGCGTACAGCAGGCATACTGGGAACTCGTCTTCGCACTGCGCGATCAGGAGAACAATGTCGCGAACCTAAATCTTTCGCGCGAGAGCCTGCGCAACATCGAAGCTCAAATCGCTGCCGGCGCCAAAGCTCCGCTTGAGAGAGCTGAAGTGCAAACCGAGCTCGCCAATCGTGAGACTGCGCTTTACTCGGCGATTCAAGCAGTCGCGATTGCTGAGAACAATCTGAAGGTACTGATCTTTAAGGATCCGAGTAGTCCAGAATGGTCTGCGGCGCTTAACCCGACGGACGCACCGAAGTTTGACACAAATCCGGTGGATCTCGCGGATGCTTTGAAGGCGGCGCGCGATAATCGCCCCGAGTTGCGGCGGCTGCGATTGCAGAACGATATCAACGACATCGATATCAAGTTCTTCAAGAACCAGACCAAGCCGCAGATCGATTTGACCGGCACCGTCGCGCTCACGGGTCTTGCTGGAACGAACCTCGCAACCATTACAGCTCCGGGCACTCAGGCGCCCCTGATCGTCGGCAATCCATTGACGAGTCCATCGGCCTTCTTACTCTCTCAGATTCAAGCTATTCAGACTGCTGAGGGCCTGCCGGTCGCTGTGCCGCCGTTGACTGCCGTACAATCAAGCACCATAAGCCCGAATCTGATTGGCGGTTATGGACGCGACTTGCGTAACCTGATCAATGGCGACACGCGCAACATCACGGTTGGCGTCTCGATCTCGTTCCCGTTCAAGAACAAGACCGCGGAAGCGAATCTCGCGGGCGCGCGGATTCAGAAGGAGCAGCTACAGGCGTCCGTGAGATCGGAGGAGCAGATCATCGAAGTCGACGTTCGTAACTCAGCCCAGGCAGTTGAGTCGGCGCGACAGCGTGTGCTTTCGGCTCGCGAAGCGCGCGTCAACGCCGAAGCGCAACTCGAAGGCGAGCAGCGCTTGTACCAGGTCGGACGTTCGACGACCTTCCTGCTGTTCCAGCGTGAGAACGCACTCGCGAACGCGCGGGCGTCTGAGTTGAGAGCGGAGACTGACTACAACAAGGCGTTGGCCGACCTACAGCGTGCGACTTCAACGACGCTGCGGGTGAACAACGTAGTGGTCGAAACGCCGGCCAATCCGTAGCGGTTGAACCTCAACGGCCAAAGGCCGCAGATTTTGCAGATCCGTGTTAATCTGCGAAATCCGCGGCCTTTTTCTTATGCAGATCAGCGCCACGATCATAACTTTCAACGAGGAGTCGAATATTAAAGCCGCCTGCGAATCAGTC
>Ga0126376_10000561_pt1 | contig 18448 bp, 17 predicted proteins | sample PanSoiMetPlot_15_FD_92760 | JGI IMG/M metagenome (GOLD analysis project Ga0126376, IMG submission 92760) | Tropical forest soil microbial communities from Panama - MetaG Plot_15 | ecosystem: Environmental > Terrestrial > Soil > Tropical forest > Bulk soil | place: Panama | collected 2016-02-17
GCAGTCTCATGTCAAAGAGCAAAACAGCAAATAGAGCAACGCAGGCGCTGCGGCGTCGTGGTCAGAGTGTGCTTAAAAATCTCTTGACAGCGAACGTCGCTTCATAGATGAACTCTGAACTAAGCTGGAATTCCCATGGACAATCTGAGTTGCTTACGGAAATTTGACACCGCGCTACGGCGTTCGGTTCTGCTAGAATGCGCGGCCATGGCGATTTCATTTTCGGACCGTGTGAACGTTCCTGAAGACGTGCTGATCTCCCGGCTTCAGGAAGAATCGGTGATACTCAACCTCGACACCGAGCGCTACTTCGGACTAGACGATGTCGGAACAACTTTCCTATCAGCCCTCACGACCTCAGACTCGATAGAAGCTGCTTACGAGAAACTCTGTCACGAATACGACGTTGACGGCGACGTGCTGCGCCACGACCTGCTCACTTTAGTTGAGAACCTTATTGATCAGGGCATCTTAATCCGTGCCCATCCGTGAAATCCGTGGCAAATGATCTCACTATCAAAGCCAATGCCCGGATTGATGGCCGCGAACACAACTCTCTGACTGATGCTGAGCTGATCCTCGAGGCCTACAAAGAGTGGGGCGAGGACTGCGTCAAACACCTGATCGGCGATTTCGCATTTGCAATCTGGGATAACCGGCAACAACGCTTCTTCTGCGCGCGCGATCACTTCGGCGTGAAGCCGTTTTTCTACGCCCACACTGCGGATGGCTTTGTTTTCAGTCGCACGTTGAACGAGCTGCGCTCGGAAGTTTCAGACACATTGAACGAGATCGCGATCGGCGACTACCTGCTGTTTGGCGTAAACCAGAATCAATCGACGACGATCTTCAAAGGCATTCAGCGTCTGCCACCGGGGCACACTCTCACAGTTTCTAACGGCGAAGTCAAAATTCGCCGCTACTGGACACTATCGGAATCCAACGAGGTGCGCTTTAAAGATCCAGAGTCGTACGTGGAACGTTTTACTGAGCTCTTGTCGCGCGCAGTCGCTGATCTATTACCGACAGATCGCGTTGCCATCATGATGAGCGGCGGTCTCGACTCGACCAGCCTTGCCGCAATCGCTCGCAACCATTCACCAGTACACGCTTTCACGGTCGTTTACGACAGCTTGATCCCCGACGAAGAACGGCGTTATTCAACCCTGGCAGCCAATCATCTCGGCATTCCCATTACGCACTTGAATGCGGATCGATATTCGCTATTTGCTGAGCAGGTTTGTGGCGATATGGATCAGCCGGAGCCTTTTCTCCTGTCGCCACTGACAGCGCAATTCAACGATCTCCTGCGACTCTGCGCTAATTGCGGCTCGGTCGCACTGACTGGTTACGACGGCGACGCATTCATGAACGAACCGCGACCGCCACGTTTCCGAAGCCGAATCAGGCGACTGCTGCGTCGCAAGCAGGCACGTCCTCCTCAGCTTCCCGAGTGGATCGACGAATCATTCGCGCGACGAACCAACCTTGTTGAGCGCTTAAACCAACCTTCTGTTAACCCCGCAGATCCCTTCAATCCTATATGGACATCTCTCTTCGAAAGCTACGATCCCGGCGCTACAAAATTGAATCTCGAAGTTCGTCATCCGTTCATGGATGTGCGGTTAGTCGAGTATCTCTCATCGATACCCATCTCGCCCTGGCGCATCAACAAACACATTCTTCGGCAGGCCATGAAAGATCAACTACCAGCCGCCGTACTTGACCGCCCAAAAACTCCGCTCGCCGGCGATCCAGCTCTTCAATTGGCAAGGCGCGCTAGTGTAAGATGGCTCGACAGTTTTGAGGTCAGTCCGCAGCTCAGGGCTTTTGTTAACCTGAATCGTCGACGAAAACTAACGGATGAAGAGACATCCGACGGCCTCTGGGCCAATCTCCGAGTCTTCGCGTTGAACTACTGGCTTACACACTCCCAGCCAGGGTTTCGACGAACGTCGCCAAACACAGGTGCAACGGTCGCGGGCAACAGGATCTCAATCAGCGAAACTGCAGGAAGATGGAGATGATGCATGGAGCTTAAACCCAAACCCACCGAGCAGGACAACGAACAGAAGAAGCCATATCACAAGCCCGCAGTCATTGTTTACGGAGACATACGCGAAATCACCAGGAACGCTGGTTCGAAAGGTGCTCTGGATAATGGTGGCGGTGCCGCAGCCGGACCAAAGACCGGCACCTGATTCAATCCTGTCTAATCCTGACAAATCATGATAATCCTGTCATGAGTTACCAGTGCTCGATCTATGGCCTTGGAGTAATCGCTAATCGAATAATCCCCGGCGTTCCCGCCTCAACGATAACATCGGAAGACATTCGCATCTCTTTCGGCTCGCTTCCGCCGTGGCTTCCGGAAGTAAGCGCCACACAAATCGAGACCTCTTACATCGCAGATTACCAGAACGAATTCGGTGAACCCCTGTTGCGCGTGTTTCGTGTCTTCGATGGGAAGTATTACCGCTTCTGCTACGCCGATCGTACAGAATTTGTAATCAACCAGTTCGGGAGTGAAGTTTGGGCTGATTGGGTCTATCCTTTGACGCTCGAAGACACGGCTACCTATCTGCTTGGCCCGGTGATGGGGTTTGTGATGCTGCTGCGTGGTGTCGTTTGTTTGCACGCCAGCGCGATTGCGATCGGAAATGAAGCGATAGCACTGGTGGGTCCGGCGGGATCGGGTAAGTCAACGACAGCAGCGGCGTTCGTGGATCGTGGTTACAGCATACTTGCCGAAGACGTCGTTACGCTCGACGACCGACAGGATTACTTCCTGGTGCAACCGGGCTATCCGTGTATTCGTCTTTGGCCGGCGTCGGTCAAAGCGCTTTATGGATCGGAAACGCATCTACCGAAGCTCACGCCCAACTGGGACAAGTGCTACCTCGATCTGACCAGGCAATTCCAGGGAGAGTCGTTGCGACTAGCTGCGCTCTATCTGCTCGGCAAGCGTCGAGACGATCCGGCGGCGCCTTTTTTAGAAGCTCTCGATAGCTCGGAAGGTTTGATGTCGCTGGTGGCGAATACTTACGCGACGAAGTTGATGGACAAGCAGATGCGTGCGCGTGAGTTTGAGTTGTTGAGCCGCGTCCTGAAGAATGTGCCGTTGCGACGCGTGACGCCTCACAGCGATGCGACACGTATTCCAGAACTTTGCGCGCGGATTCTGACGGATTTCGGGCACGGATTTTCACGGATGCATGTATAGCCTTCACTTTTATGGCGAGATGCTGGCCGACGCGTCGCGCATGGACGCGTATGTGGCGGCGCTGCGTAAGACGGTACGAGCTGATTCAGTCGTAATGGACCTGGGTTGTGGGCCAGGGGTGCTGGCGCTTGTTGCATGTAAGCTGGGAGCGCGGCGTGTCTACGCTGTAGAACCCGCGAACATCATCGGGCTCGCGCGTGAGATTGCCACAGCGAATGGTTGTGCGGATCGGATTCAATTCTTCGAAAACCTCTCGACTGACATCACCCTTCCAGAGCCCGCCACGATCATCGTCTCTGATCTTCGCGGTGTGCTTCCATGGTTTCAGCAACACATCCCATCGATTATCGACGCGCGCAAGAGACTATTGGCGCCCGGAGGTGTGTTAATTCCACGTCGCGACATTCTGTGGGCCGCAGTTGTGGAAGCACCGGACGAGTATGAAGAGCTTGTTGGTCACTGGCAGGACAATGAATTTGACCTGGATCTCTCCGCCGGAACGCGCCTGATCACCAACACCTGGCGGAAGACATACCTGAAGGCCGAGCAATTTGTGACGGAGCCTGTCAGAGGGGAAACGATCGATTATTCAGAGGTGGACAGCGCTGACATGAGCGCCGAGATTTCGTGGCGCGTGGCACGAAACGGGAAGGCGCACGGTATATCCATCTGGTTTGATTCAGAGCTAGTCGAAGGCATCAGCTTCTCGAATCATCCCGCCGCGCCGCAGATGATCTACGGCACTGGTTTCTTTCCTTTTTCAAGACCCGTCAATGTTAAAGAAGGTGAGCTGATCAAACTGCGGCTGGCCGCTGATTTTGTGCAAAGCGATTACGTTTGGCGTTGGGAGACTGATTTTTTCGACGGTAACAATCAAACGAAAGCGAGTTACAAACAATCGACCTTCTATGGCGTTCCGCTTACGCCGGCGCTGTTACAAAAATCCGTAAGTAATCCGTGAAATCTGTGACTGAACTAATCCTTTGTATAGCAAGACGTGAAGTCGATTCAGCGAAGCTTCGACGTCTCGCCAGTGGGCAGGTCGATTGGGACTACCTCATCACCACTGCTTACGCTCACGGATTGCTGCCGTTACTTCACAAACACCTGAGCACTGCAGCCGCTGAGATTGTTCCTGGTCACTTTCTCGCACGCTTGAAACGCGAGTCGGTCGCGAACTCGCAAAGCGTGCTGCATCTCGTTGGCAAGCAGTTGCGCCTCTACAAGCTCTTTAAAGAAAACAGCATCCCCGTCGCGCTGTTCAAAGGTCCGCTGCTGGCAGAGTTGGCGTACGGCGAGATCGCTCTGCGACAAGCCGGTGATATCGATGTCTTGATCGCGCGTGAACACTTCGCTACCGCACGCGCGCTGTTGGAGTCGCTCGGTTACGAGATGACTCCGCAGTTGACCATCGCGCAGTTGGCTTCACACCTCAGCAATCACTGCGAGATACAGTTCATGCGCGACGAGTGGTTTACGGTCGTGGATCTTCACTGGGATCTCGCGCCGCGCAGTTTTGTCTTCGGACTTAAGGCGGATGAGGTATTGTCGCGGTTGCAAACCGTTGCGCTGGCTGGAACCGCTGTGCAGACTTTCGGTGCCGAGGATCTCGTGCTTTACCAGACAATGCATGGTGCGAAGCATCTCTGGCGGCGTTTGGAATGGATCTCGTCGCTGGCCGAGTCGTTGCGGGCGATGCCTGCGATTGATTGGGGCACCATCGCCGGTCGCGCTGCAAGAGCACGGGCGACTCGCATGCTCGCTCTCGGACTGCGACTCGTCGAGAAGTTTTCAGACGTTCACATTCCCGCGGACGTGCTGACCACAATTGATTCCGATCGGACAATGGAGCGCATGGCGTCAAAAATTGGTGAAGAGATCTTTGTGAGTTTTGGCGCAGCAGATTCCACTGAAACCAATCTCTACAATCTGCGCATCATGGATCGCAAACGCGACGCACTAGTCTCAGGGCTGCGGTCGATCTTCGTTCCCACATTGCCCGACTGGCAAACCCTCGCGCTGCCTGCGTCGCTACATTCGCTTTACTACGCTTATCGCCCTCTCAGGCTTTCGAAGGTCTATACGACATCACTTTTGCGTAAAATCAAACCCAATGCTTAAGCCGCCGCTGAAGTGGGCCGGCGGCAAGCGTTGGCTCGTCTCACATCTGAAACCGATCTGGGAAGCAAACGCGCATCGCAGGTATGTCGAGCCGTTCTGCGGCGGCCTCGCGGTCGCTCTCGGGCTGCAACCGGAACAAGCATTGCTGAACGACGTCAATCCACACCTCATTAATTTCTACCGGCAGGTGCAGAACGGTTTGCGGATACGCGTGCAAATGCGGAATGACGAAGAGCTCTTTTATCGCCATCGTGAACGCTTTAACCGGCTGATTCGAACAGGCAAAGCACAGACAGGCGAAGGTCCGCAGTTGTTCTACTACCTGAATCGAACGTGCTTCAATGGTCTCTGCCGTTTCAATAAAGGCGGCGATTTCAACGTGCCTTTCGGTACGTACAAAGTGATCAATTACGTGAGAGATTTCTCGGATTACGTTGCGGTGTTTCGGCAATGGACGTTTAGTAATGAAGATGTTGAGTCGTTGCAGCTCGAAGCGGAAGATTTCGTCTACGCCGATCCGCCGTATGATGTAGAGTTCACGACGTACAGTGCCGGTGGTTTTTCGTGGGATGATCAGGTGCGCACGGCGAGGCTGCTGGCGAGGCATCCTGGACCGGTGGTGATTTCGAATCAGGCGACCGAGCGGATTATCGAGCTATATGAGGGATTGGGGTTTGAGTTGAGATATCTGGATGCACCGCGACGGATCAGTTGCACCGGTGATAGAACTGCTGCGCGCGAAGTGTTAGCGATAAAACCTTAGACAGGATTTACAGGATGTTTCAAGATTTACAAGATGCATCCTGTTCATCCTGCAAAATCTTGTAAATCATGTCCACGAGTGCCTGGCTGCCGGATCTCATTTATGTAAACGGACGCTTCGAGTCTGATCGCGCAGTAGGGTGCGATGAAGGCAGGATTGTTCAGATAATCGAAAGCTCGGCCGCCCAAAATGCTATTCGCCTAAAAAACCGCGCCCTCCTCCCCGGCCTCATCAACGCGCACTCGCACGCATTCCAACGTATCATACGCGGCCGCACAGAGCGGCGCTCGCAGCATACCACCGATAGTTTCTGGACGTGGCGCGAGCAAATGTATGCCGCGGCCAATCGACTGACACCCGACGAAATCTACACCGTGTCGCGCATGGCTTTTTTCGAGATGGCGTTGACAGGGATCACCGCGGTTGGCGAGTTTCATTACATTCACCACGCACCTGACGGCTCCATTTACGATGATCCCAATTTACTTGCCCGCCAGGTGATTCGCGCCGCGCGCGACGTCGGTATTCGTATCGCACTCCTGCGCGTGGCTTATGCACGCGCCGGTTACGACACTGAAGCCAATCCACAGCAGGTCCGTTTTATTGATCCCTCACCAGATATCTATTTAAAGCACCTGGAGGCTCTTGATACAAACGATGACATGAGCTGGATCGGTGTGGCGCCGCATAGTGTTCGTGCTGTGCCGCTCGATTACCTGAAAACGATCATCGCCTTTGCAAAAGAGCGCGAGCTTCCCGTTCACATGCACGTTGCCGAGCAAGCGGCTGAAGTTAGTGCCTGCATTCAGGAATACGGTCGCTCGCCGGTGGCGTTGCTCGAAACCGAAGGCTTACTTAGCAAGCGGTTCACAGCGGTACACGCCATTCACGTCACGCCCAAAGCGATTGCCGCAATGGCGCGCGCTGGAGCAATGGTCTGCGCGTGTCCGACGACTGAGCGAAATCTCGGCGACGGCGTCGTGCCGGTTGATGCGTATTTCGATGCCGGCGTGCGCGTGTCGCTCGGAAGCGACAGCCAGATCCAGATCGATCTGCTGGAAGACGCACGCGAGCTCGAGTATCACCTGCGCCTGCAAAAGACCGCGCGCAACGTGCTGGCGCCGCTTGACGACACGGGCAGCTCGGCGCTGGCGCAAAGATTGTTTGATTGTGCGACTGTTAATGGAGCAGCGAGTATCGGATTTGATGGAGGCAAGTTGCAAACTGGCGCACCGGCAGATTTCTTCACTGTGGATCTCGACGATCCGTCGATTGCGGGATCGTCGCCTGATAATCTGCTGGCGAATATCGTGTTCTCGCTTTCGCGCGCCGGCGTGCGCGATGTTGTTGTGGCCGGGAAGCAGATTGTTGAAGATGGGAAGCATCGGGAGCAAGAGGCAATCATCGAGAGTTTTAGCCACGGATTACACGGATGATTAAACAGATCCTCGCGGATTTGGTAAGGATTGATTCAGTTTCGTCGCGCAGCAACGCTGAAATCGTCGCGTATCTTGAAAGGCGTTGTGAGGCGCTGGGCTTGATCACGCGGCGTCTGCCGTATCTCGACGAACACGGAATCGAGAAGATCAATTTGCTCGCACTAACTGCCGGTGTCAGCGAGATCGAGCTTGCACTTGTGGGCCATACAGATACCGTTCCATACGATCCCAATTGGTCCGAAGCGACAAACCTCACTGAACGCGACGGCAAACTCTATGGGCGTGGCGCCTGCGATACGAAAGGATTCATCGCCGCTGCACTGACTGCACTCGAAACCGTCAAACCACAAAAACCTCTCGCACTGATATTCACGGCAGACGAGGAGATCGGATTGCGTGGCGCAAAGCAGTTAGCCGAACAGAAACCTCTACGCGTGCGATACAGCGTCGTCGGTGAGCCAACGTCGCTTAAACCCATTCGCGCCGGGAAAGGTTATTCGCTTGCAGAAGTGATTGTGAAAGGACGCGAAGCGCACAGCGCATATCCGGCGCTCGGCGCGTCGGCTGTGTTTCGCGCAGGAAGATTGATTAATCGGCTGGAGTCAATTGCGGAACAACTCAAGAACGAGCAGCACCCTGCTTTCGACCCACCCTACACAACGCTCAACATCGGGCTGATTCATGGTGGCTCTGCGAAGAACGTGCTGGCAGGCGAGTGCCGGTTCACGCTTGAATGGCGGCCGATACCCACACAGAATTCCGATCACCTGCTCAATCTCTTCACCGCCGCAATTGTCGAAGAGACGCAGAAGGATCCGGATTTTCAATGCGAAGTTGATGCGAGCCGTCAGGATACGGGATTCGAGACCGCACCCGACTCACCTTTAATCAAGCTTCTTGAGAAGGCGTCCGGAAACGAATCCGGCACTGTTGCGTTTGGCACTGAAGCAGCGCAGATGATGGCGCTCGGAAGTGAATCCGTCGTAATCGGTCCGGGCGATATCCGCGAAGCGCATCGTACCGGCGAATTCGTGCCGGTTGATGAACTTGAGCGTTGTGCAGAGGTTTTGAGACAATCTATCCGGCAACTTTGCTAGACAGGCCGTTAGACAGGATTCACAAGATTTCACAGGATTGGCAGGATCAAATCCTGTTAATCCTGAAACATCCTGTAAATCCTGTCTAAGGCAACCGCTTGCAATAAAAATCCATCGGAAGATTCGATGCTCCGTATTAATAAGCTCCTCCTGCCAGTTCTCCTGTTGTGGTCGTGTATCCCCATCGCGGCGCAAAATCCAAAGCCGCTCACCAGTCAGGAAGTCGTTAGCCTGCTATATCAACTACAGCGCAGTCCCAATATGCGCGACGAGATCGTCGAACAGATCAGAACCCGCGGCATTGGCTTTCCATTGACCGACGGCATGCGCTCGCTCGTCGCAACAAAAAGTGGTAACGACTCCCTGCTCCGGCGCACACTCGAAGAAGCCGAGCGCCGCCGCGTTAATCCAACCGCATCCGCACTCCCTTCTGCAAACGAAGGCACGGAGCTTCTCGAACGAACACGCAACGTGACGCTCGCGGCGGCGAACGCAATGCCCGACTTCCTCGTGAAGCAGATCATTAAGCGCTCGGTCGCTTACGGCAATACAGCAAATTGGATCCCGCAGGACAACCTCACGATCGCGGTAGGCTACCGCGCGAATGCGGGCGAGGAGTACAAAGTCCTGACCGTGAATGGAATGCCGCCGGGCGAAGACTCAGGACCGAGCAGTGATTACAGCAAGAACAAGTTCGTGCCGAAAGGCGCGTCATCCAGCGGTGTCGAATACATCTCGGCGCTGGCAGACGTTTTCAAGCCGGAGTCAAAGACCGAGTTTCGCATGGTCGATACCGATGTTATCCAGGGTAAAAGAACTGTCGTTTACGAGTACGTAGTCAAGCGAGACGATTCACAACTGACCCTCAGCCTCGCCGATACGGGCGCGAAAGCAACCGTCGGCTCTCGTGGCCGGGTCTGGATCGACCGCGAGTTGGACCGCGTGCTGCGGTTCGAACAGATCGCGACGGAAATTCCACCCGACTTCCCAATCACCGCTGCCAGCAGCCTGATCGATTACGATTGGGTCACAATCAACGAGCACAAGTATCTGCTGCCCTCGCACACCGAGATTCTTTTGACGACGGTCAACCCGAAGTTTGTGCTCCAGAGTCGCAACGACGTTCGTTTCCGGAATTATCAGAAGTTCGGAGCAGAACTGAAGGTCGTCGACGAGGTCGGCGAAGACGACGAGCCACCACAGCCACCGAAAAAGCCTTAGCCGCACTGTCTACTAATGAGGACGCCTCACCCGCCCACTGTTTCCATCCGTCTACACGCAAAATTCCCTGCAAATCCGAAATCCGCTTTGTTTCCCGTGCCCGTACATCAATCAGCTATGCGGTACGGCCTTTGCTCCCGTGTGAGGTCGACAAGGCAGGAGAACTCCCGGAATGAAGCCGAGGATTTTGATAGTTGATGACGATTCGCAGATCACACAACAACTCTACTGGACGTTGTGTGATGAGTACGACGTGGTAACTGCGAACGATATGCAGACCGCAATTCGGCGGGCGACTTTTTACAAGCCTGATATTTCGATATTGGACTTGCAAATGCCTCCCGATAAGAACTCGCCCGCCAGTGGTCTGCGACTGTTGGAATACATCAAAGGGCATTTGTCGCAGTCACGAGTCTTGATTATGAGTTCCAACACTGAACCCGATGTGCGCAAGGCCTGCTTCAACGCCGGCGCCGATGGCTTCTTCGCCAAACCCTTTGAGCTCGAAGATATGCTTGCAAGTATTTGCAGGCTGGCCCCTGTTCATAGGCTGGAGTTGTTTGCTCACATTCTTTGACAAGATCCGGACGCTTCTCCCTTTAGCGTCCGTCCAAACACCGTTCGATGGAACCCTCTTCATCCGACGGTGTGCTCGATGGCCCCCGCTGACGTTGCCCAACACAGACGCGGGGGCCGAATTTTTTCTCGTCGCCGCAAACTGACTTCTGCGCTCCGCTCTGCCATAATCCCTGCGCGTACAAAGTGAAACGATGAGCGAAGCGACCGATAAAGTGCGTGGACTGCACGAGCTGCCACTCTTTCCCCTGCCGGTGGTCCTGTTTCCGGGTGTGCCGTTGCCGCTGCACATCTTCGAGCCGCGTTACCGGCAAATGCTGCTCGATATTCGTCTCAACCAGAATCTTTTTGGCCTCGCCTACTTCGATCCGACAACCTCGGAAGATGAAATCCCGCCAACGGGTCACATCGGATGTGTTGCCGAAGTCTCTGAGACGCAAACTTTCCCTGATGGGCGCTCAAATATACTAACCATCGGAGTGATCAGGTATCGCATCGATTCTTACATCGAACGCGGCGATCCGTACCTCGTGGCCCAGGTCAGTTATTTTGAAGACGATGAGGAAGACGAGGAACTGCTCGCCGCAACCGCCAGGGAAGTAGCCGAAACTTTCACCCGCATCGCGCAGGCAGTGCGCACTATTAATGACGAACGCGCCACCTTGCCTGACATCTCGAATACAGAGCCGCAGCGCTTGTCGTTTCTGGTTGCAGCCGCGATGGAGATCGATGCTGAGGTCAAACAGGAGTTACTCGAGTTGCGTTCAACCTCGGAACGGCTGGAACGGTTGCGCGGTATGTTGAGCATTGCAGTGAAGAGTTACGAGGAGCGCGCACGGATCCATGAGCTTGCGAAGAGTAACGGCCACGGCGGCAAAAGGATTGAAATTGAATGAGCAGTCCGGAGTCGCAGGTGCGTGTTCGTGTTCTGTTTTTTGGGGCGGCGCGAGATGCAGTTAATGCAAATCAACTCGAGCTTTCGCTGGATGCTCCCGCAACTGTCTCCACTGCTTTCAAGAATTTGGCCGCACGGTTTTCGCAGCTTGAGCGCTTTGGGCGCTCGTTGTTGTTTGCGGTGAATCAGGAATACGCCACACCCGATACGCAGCTAAACGATAATGATGAGCTCGCAGTGTTTCCGCCAGTGAGTGGTGGTTCGCACGACTTTTTCGAATTAACGACGGAACCGATCGATGTCGGCCGGGTTGCGCGACGTGTTGTGCTGCCGGAGTGTGGTGCCACGGTCACACTCGATGGCTATGCACGTGAATGGACCAAGGGGAAGCACACGCTGTATTTGATCTATGAAGCGTACGACGCGATGGCCCTCACGGAAATGCAACGTCTCGGAGCCGAAGCTCACAAGCAATTCGACATCGCGCACATCGGGATCGTTCATCGCATCGGCCGCATCGAGATTGGAGAGACGAGCGTCGTCATCGCCGTGAGCGCTCCGCATCGCCAGGCAGCATTTCAGGCGTGCGAGTGGGCCATCAAAGAACTGAAGCGCACCGTGCCCATCTGGAAGAAAGAAGTGTACGAAGGTGGCGAAACCTGGGTCACGCCACAAACCGGCACAGAATAGAGCTAGCCACAAAAAGGCACAAAAAGCACAAAAAAATCTCTATAAAACTTACGGCGCCCAAACCTCGTGAAGGTTTAGGCGCAGTACTTTCATGAAATATTGTGCCTTTTGTGCCTTTTTGTGGCTAACCTTTTTTGTGGCTACTCAGTTACTCCCTCGGTTTCCTCATCGGCGGCGGCTTCGACTAATGAGGCGCTGGTAACTTTGTCGCCGGCGTCGGTCTTTATGAGACGCACGCCTTGTGCGCTGCGGCCGGTCTTGCGGATCTCGGCGGCTTCGAGGCGGATCAGTTTGCCTTGCTGAGTAATGATCATGATCTCCGCCTCATCTTCCACCGGAAACACTGCCACGACTTTCCCGGTCTTCTCAGTCGTCTTCATGTTGATGACGCCTTTACCGCCACGCGATTGCAAGCGGTAAGTCGTGATGGGAGTCTGCTTCCCGTACCCCTGCTCGGAGACTGAAAGCATCCTTTCCTTGTCTTCCGCAGAGACTGCGCAGATCGAAACGACGTAATCATCCTGTCGCAAATCGATTCCACGCATACCACGCGTCGCACGTCCCATGGGTCTCACTTTCTTTTCGTCGAAGCGAATCGCGAGCCCGTTGTGAGTTGCGATAAAAATGCGTTTCGAACCGTCAGTCAGCACCACGTCGAGCAATTGATCGCCTTCGTCGACGTTGATGGCAATGATGCCGTTGGTGCGAATGTTTTGAAAGTCGGCCAGCGAGGTCTTCTTGATCACGCCTTTGCGCGTGACCATTACCACATGTCGTCCCTCCGCAAACTCACGCACCGGGACAACGCCCGCGAGCCTTCGATCTGAAGGAATGTTGATAAGATTCACCACGGCCTTGCCACGAGCCGAAGCTGCAGCGTCAGGCACTTCATGAACCTTCAACTTATAGACCATGCCATCATCCGTGAAGATCATCAGGTAGGCATGGGTCGAAGCGATAAAGAGGTGCTCGACGAAATCGCCATTCTTTGCAGCAGCGCCGAAGCGGCCTTTGCCCCCGCGCCCCTGGCGTGAGTAGGTCGTGATTGGCGTGCGTTTGATATAACCGTTATTGGTAACGGTGATTGCTACCTCTTCGTCGGCAATCAGGTCTTCGATTGAGAGCTCGACGCCTTCGTCGACGATCTCCGTGCGACGCTCGTCACCAAAGTCTTTCTTAACTTCTTCGAGCTCTTTGGCGATCACGCGCCTGAGGGATCGCTCGTTTGCAAGGATCTCTTCCAGCTCCGCGATGAGCTTGATGATCTGCTCGTACTCGTCAGTGATCTTCTGCCGTTCGAGGGCCGACAGTCTACGCAGTTGCAAGTCGAGAATGGCTTGCGCCTGGATCTCCGAGAAGCCCAGGCTATCCATCGTCTTCTGCAACCTGGTGAGATACGTCTTGAGCTGAACGTCCGACGGCACACCCTTCCACGTCTTGACCTCACTCGTAGTTTGCAACTGGCCCATCAGCCACTGTCGCGCCTCATCTACAGAACGCGAATTGCGAATAAGCGTAACGATGTAGTCGAGCGCATCGATTGCTTTCGTCAGTCCTTCGAGAATATGTGCGCGTGCTCGCGCCTTGCGAAGCTCGTACTCCGTTCGCTTGCGCACCACCTCGCGCCGAAACTCGATAAACGCTTCGAGCATCTGCTTGAGATTCAGCACTCGAGGCTGCCCGTTGACGATCGCGAGATTGATGACGCCGAATGACGACTGCATCGGCGTCAGCTTGTAAAGCTTATTGAGCACGACCTGCGGCACCGCGTCGCGCTTCAATTCCACGACAATCCGCATTCCGGTGCGGTCCGATTCATCACGCAGATCCGCGACGCCATCGATCTTCTTCTCGTTGATCAGCTCGGCGATGCGCTCCAACAAACGTGCCTTATTAACTTGAAAGGGGATCTCGGTGATGACGATCGCGTCGCGCTCCTGTGCGCCGCGTCCGATACGATCGATGCCGGCGCGCGCGCGTAACTGCAAAACACCGCGACCTTCTTCGTATGATTTTCTAATTTCGTCGCGCCCGTAGATAAAGCCGCCCGTCGGAAAATCGGGGCCGGTCACAATCCTGGTGAGGTCCTGGACAGTAGTCTCAGGATCTTTCAACAACGCGAGAGTCGCATCGACGATCTCGGTAAGATTGTGAGGCGGAATCTTTGTCGCCATTCCCACTGCGATACCGTCGGAACCATTGATCAGCAGGTTGGGAACGCGCGTCGGTAAAACTGTCGGCTCACTGAGCGACTCGTCGTAGTTTGGTTGAAACACAACCGTCTCTTTTTCGATGTCAGCCAGAACTTCAGTCGCCAAACGCGCCATGCGTATCTCGGTGTAACGCATTGCCGCCGCTGCATCACCATCTACGGAGCCGAAATTTCCCTGACCATCGATGAGCGGATAGCGCATTGAAAAATCCTGGGCCAAGCGCACAATCGTGTCGTAGACAGGCATGTCGCCGTGCGGGTGATACTTACCAATCACGTCGCCGACGATGCGCGCGCTCTTCTTGTAAGACTTGTTGTAAGTGTTGCCGAGCTCATGCATGGCCCACAGCACACGACGGTGCACGGGCTTCAGACCGTCGCGGACATCGGGCAGCGCGCGGCCGATGATTACTGACATTGCGTAGTCGAGATACGACCGCCGCATCTCGTCTTCGATGTTTATGTGATTGCGTTCAGAAGTTGTTTCCATCTACTAGCCTTTCCAGTACAATCCGCCACACAGTTTGGCCCCGATTCCAGAGATACCGAGCTTGAGTTTGGCGCTTTTTCGGGGGAAGAAAAACCGGTGAAGCATCTGGCTCAAAGTAGCCTGTATTTTAGCCTTTTTTGAGTGCGGTTGGCAAACACGAAATAGGCGGAAACTCTAATAAAATCAATAGCTTCGTGTAACCACTCCCGACAGTTTTGACCGCTTCTCGCGTCCGTCGGCTCCCATGAGTGAACAGCGAAATTGGAAACGAATTCGCGAGCGCCTGCCGCTGAGTTTACCGGTGCGAGTTTACTGTCGCGAAACGGCAGATTTTGAGTGGACCGAGGTGACGCGACTCACGAACGTGACGCCCTTCGGCGCTGGTTTTCCTCTCAAACATCCGACTGAAAAGGGTCGCCTGTTACACATGACCATCCCGATGCCCCGGCAGTTGCGAGTGTTCGATCATGTCGAGGACCAGTATCGAATTTGGGCGGTGGTCAGGTACATAAAGGCGTCTGTTGCCGATAAGCACACTGTATTCAATGTAGGCGTAGCATTCATCGGCAAACAAGCACCAGCCAGCTACGAAAAGGAACCGTGGAAGCGATACGACGTTGCTACCACCGGCTTTCAGGCATCGACATCGCCCAACGATATGCTGACACCGCTTCCAGCAGAAGATCAGCGCGCCTTTACGCGGCACAATATCCCGGTTGACATGCGGGTCGAGGTATTGGACGCGAGCGGCGAGGTAGTTCAAACTGAGCACACCGTGACTGAAAACATCAGTACCAAAGGCGCCAGCCTCTTTACCACGCTCGACATTCCGTTGGGCCGTTTCATCCGCTTGACGAGCGAGCAGCACCGCATCACCGCGCACGCAGCTATTCGCTCTCGCAGCACGGGCGCGGACGGCGTGCAGAGAATCCACGTCGAGTTCATCGATAAGGAATGGCCGTTGTAAGATAAAGCCTGATTAACTTGTTTGTTGATTGTGAGTGATAACGGCACAGCTCCAGTTAAGAGAGAAGACCCGCGAGCATCGCCGGGCCGCTCGATGTTGCCGCAGTGGGCACTTGAGATCGTTCGGCCGGTTGTTGGTGCGCTGAGCCGCGTGTTTTGGAAAATTGAGTTTTGCGGGCTCGAGAATGTGCCGGCGAACGGCGGATTGATCATTGCCGCGAATCATCAGACGTACATTGATCCTTTCTGGCTGTCGCTTCCGATCAAGCGGCCGATGCGTTATCTCGCGTGGAGTGCTGCTTTCCGCTGGCCTGTCGTTGGTACGTGTCTGACCTGGTTGGGGGCGTGGCCGTTGGCGCTCGAAGGCAGTGATCCGGCGGCGATTCGAAGTTCGTTACAGTGGTTGCGCAATGGCGGGGCAGTCGTGATCTTTCCTGAAGGTGCGCGTAGCGAAGAGGCGGGTTCGTTGGATCGGTTTAAGGCTGGTGCAGTGCGTTTGGCGTTGGAAGCAGAGGTGCCGATACTGCCGGTGACGATCAAGGGCGGGAATCGAATCTGGCCCAAAGGTTGGCGCTTTCCGCGACCGGGAAAGGTCGTGGTGATCTACCATCCCCTATATCACGCGGAGCAATGCCCGAATGAGGAAACACGCGCCTGCGCTCGCCGCGAAAGCGAGCGCCTCGCACAGGTGATCGCCTCCGCTCTCTAGCCACAAAAAGAGTAGCCACAAAAAGGCACAAAAAATTTTCAGCAGATCAGAAAATCTTTTGTGCCTTTTTGTGGCTAATGATTGATTATGTGCATCATCGTGTCGTGGATGAGGCCATTTGTGGCGAGGACTTGTTCGTTGTAGATATCCAGCGGTTCGTCTTTGAAATTCGTCACCTTGCCGCGTGCCTCGAAGATCAGCAGCGCACCGGCGGCGATGTCCCACGGGCTCAACCCATCTTCCCAGAATCCGTCGAATCGCCCACACGCAACGTACGCCAGATCGAGCGCCGCTGAACCGTCGCGCCTGACGGCCTGCGCGTTCATCGTGAACTTAGTAAAGTCACGCGCGAAGTCGGGTCGCTCACGCACGTTGTACGGAAACCCCGTGCACAACATCGACTGGTTCAACTCATCCACTGACGATACGCGAATGCGTCGATCATTGAGCGTCGCTCCCTGGCCGCGCTCGGCGGCAAACATTTCGTCGCGCATCGGATCGTAAACAACACCAATCTCGAGCTGCCCCAAATGCTCCAGCGCAATCGACACGCAGAAGCATGGATAACCATGCGCGTAGTTAGTCGTGCCGTCGAGTGGATCGATGATCCACTTCCACTCGCTCCGCTTCCCGGCGATCAAAATACTTTCGCCTGACTCCTCGGCGAGGATTCCGTGCTGTGGATAGTAAGAGCGAATCCGCTCGATGATCAGATTCTCAGCGGCGATGTCGGCTTCAGTGACGAGGTTGATGTCGCCTTTAGTGGTTATCTTCGCGGAGCCGAGTTTTTGGACCAGCAGATTTCCTGCTTCGCGCGCGATTTGAGTGGCGAAGTTAAGCATCCTGTCTAAGACTTACTCCGGCAACAACGGAATCTTAATCTGCTTATCGCGCGCGGTATGCTCGGCCTCCTCATACCCCGCATCAACGTGCCGCGCAACACCCAAGCCGGGATCGTTCGTCAACACACGATTCAGACGCTTCGCCGCTTCATCCGTCCCATCTGCAACTGACACCTGCCCGGCATGCAGCGAGTACCCAATCCCCACACCACCACCATGATGAAACGACACCCAACTGGCGCCACTCGCCGTGTTGAGCAGCGCGTTCAGTATGGGCCAATCAGCAACTGCGTCCGATCCGTCCTTCATCCCTTCCGTTTCCCGAAACGGCGACGCCACCGAACCAGTATCGAGATGATCTCTCCCAATCGCGATCGGAGCTTTCAGATCGCCACGCTTGACCAGATCATTGATCGCCTCGCCCATCTCCGCGCGCTCACCATAACCCAGCCAGCAGATACGCGCCGGCAGTCCCTGAAAGTGAACCCGATCGCGCGCGAGACGCAGCCAGCGGTTTAACGTGCGATCCTCCGGAAACATCTCGAGGGCGAGATCGTCAGTCTTCCGAATGTCCTGCGCATCACCTGATAACGCAACCCAACGAAACGGCCCCTTGCCTTCACAAAACAACGGTCGAATGTACTCCGGCACAAAGCCCGGGATCTCGAAAGCGTCTTTACAGCCAGCGTCGAAGGCCTGCTTACGAATGTTGTTGCCATAATCAAAAGCGACTGCACCGGCACGCTTCAACGCCAGCATTGCCTCAACATGCCGCGCCATCGACTGCATCGACTTCTCAACATACGCGGCGCTGTCGTTCACACGCAGCTCAGCAGCTTGTTCGAGTGTCATGCCTGCGGGCACATAACCATTCAAGGGATCGTGCGCACTCGTTTGATCTGTGACTGCATCGACCTGAACGCCGCGTCGCACCAGCTCCGGCAAAATCTCTGCGCAATTGCCAATCAACCCGATGGAGATCGCTCGTTTCTGGTCGCGAGCGTCTTTGCAGAGGTCGAGTGCTTCGTCTAGTGGCATCGCCATGCGGGCGCAGTAGCCAGTGCGAAGGCGCCGCTCGATGCGCGCCGGATCCATTTCAATTCCGAGAAACACAGCTCCGTTCAACGTAGCCGCCAGCGGCTGAGCGCCACCCATGCCTCCCATGCCGCCGGAAACGACCAGCTTGCCCGACAGGTCGCCGCCA
>Ga0126376_10000562_pt1 | contig 18447 bp, 17 predicted proteins | sample PanSoiMetPlot_15_FD_92760 | JGI IMG/M metagenome (GOLD analysis project Ga0126376, IMG submission 92760) | Tropical forest soil microbial communities from Panama - MetaG Plot_15 | ecosystem: Environmental > Terrestrial > Soil > Tropical forest > Bulk soil | place: Panama | collected 2016-02-17
ATCCGATGCGGGCCACGCGCCCGTCGCGGCGGATCTAGGCAGCTCAACACTTCCCCAGGAATCAGAAGGGCCGGTTTCCCGGCCCTCAATCGTCTGCGATTGACTTGGTGCCCACAGGTGATCAGGCGGTCCTCCATGCCAAAGTAATCGCGTGTCCGGCACGAGGTCGCCCGCTATCGAGCCGAGCCCGGAATTCATCGTCCTCAAATATCGACGCGCAAAAGGGATCGTGTCCGACAGCCCTGGCAGGCTGTTCGATTGCTTCAGCGGCGAATTGACTCCCTCCCAAGAATCCGTCGCTTGCCGAGACGTCATCTCGCTAAGGTTGGATGACTGCGAGGACAAAGGTTCGGGCCATGGTGGGGACGGAGCAAGATGGGCGAGCGCCGGCGAGGGCTTGCTGTAGAGCTCGAACAAAGTCCTTCGCTTGATTTCCGCCGGAAGCCACTCCACAGACGCGGGCGGACCGGCCGCGCGCGTGAGATTCATTAATTCCGCCCATCGTGACGGACCTGGGCGCTCATCGAAACTGTCGGCAGGAGTTGGCCTTAGGAAATCGAACAATATGGACATCATATCTTTCCTTTGACAATGACACGGACGCGTGCGTGCGCGCTCACCGGATGGGTGAAGCGCAACAGATTTGAACCATGGACCCAGTTCGGGTTGCAGATCAGGCGTGGGGCGGAACGGCGGCAGACAATGCGCTCAGAGTCTGCGGACCATCCGATCAGTGTGGTTCGATGCTCTGCTACGGCTGACCTTGACCTGAAGCCGCACGGCTGGCGATCAATTCCCCGGATCCTGATGGGTTGCCGGCACGCCGCGTTGGTCTGGAGTTGCCTCAAGCATCCGGCTACATCCTTATGGTGTAATGCGGCAATTCGGCCTAGAATTTGGGCCGATGCACGAATGCCACAGGGTGCGGAAATTGGTCCGCGCCGGCTGACCAGCTATCCGGGAAGCGCAATTTGGCGTATCCTGGACTGCCGGTTTTGGGGGGAGAACCGATGCGTCGCCTGTCAGTCTTGACCATCGCCTGCGCTGCGGCGGCGCTCGGCGGCTGCGCCGCCAACTACCCGACCTATGTCATGTCGCCCCAGCCGGCCCCGACCTATGTCACGTCGCCCGGCCCGGCCCCCACCTCGTCCATGGACGCCTACCGGTCGAAGACACCGAACAACACCGTCGCCATGGAGGAGTCGGAACTGCCCTCGGCCGACCAGCCGCGCGCGCCGCCACGCGCCGTCAGCCGTGCCGCGGCGGCGCGACCGGACAGCGCGCAGACGACCGGCGAGGCCTCTCCCTCCCAACACCCGCGCTATTCGGCGGAATGGTGGAAGGAGCAGGACCGCGTCGACGACTCGCTGAAGCGGACCCTGGACATCTGCCGCGGCTGCTGACTCACGGCTTCTCCCGTCCCCGCCGAAACCGTCACGGCGATCCGGCCCCATGGCCGGCGAGCCGCGTTGATGCGCGCGGCGCGATCTACCCTGCCCGCTCCATCGCAACCTCCTCCTTGAGGCTGTCGAGGTCGCGGTAGATCGATGCCACTGCCAGCACCTTGCCGCCGCGGCGGTAGCGCACCAGGCAGTCGCGCGCCTTGATGTCGCCCTCGATGTCGAGCTTGTCCCACTTCTCGGCATGGCCGATGTAGTTGATCGGCACGTCGTAGTGCTGGCTCCAGAAGAACGGCACGTCGGCAAATTTTTGCTGCTGCCCGAGCATGTTGCGCGCCACCGCCTGGCCCTGGCGCTCGGCCACCACCCAGTGCTCGATGCGGAGATTGTCGCCGGTGTGGGGATCGGGCCAGCGCGCGATGTCGCCGGCGGCAAAGATTCCCGGCGCGCTGGTCTCGAGATACTCGTTCACCACGACGCCGCGGTCGATCTTCAGGCCGGCGCTTTCCGCCAGCTGCAGGCGCGGCCGTACGCCGATGCCCACCACGACGAGGTCGGCCGGCAAGCTCGTCCCGCCCTTGAGCCTCACCGTGCCGGCGTCGATCGCGGCCGCCGTTTCCTCGAAATGAAAGACGACGCCATGCTCCTCGTGCAGGGCGCGGATGAAGTCGCCGTATTCGGGGCCAAGCACGCGTTCCAGCGGCCGCTTCTCCGGCGCCACGACGTGGACCTCGATCTCGCGCGCGCGCAGCGCGGCGGCCACCTCGAGCCCGATGAAGCTCGCGCCGATCACGACCGCACGCCGCGCCTCCTTGGCCGTGGCGATGATGGCCCGCGAGTCGGCGAGCGACCGCAGGACATGGACGTGCGGGCGATCGGCGCCAGGAATATCGAGGCGGACCGGCTCGGCGCCGGTCGCCAGCAGCAGCTTGTCGAATGCGACGCTGGCGCCGCTCGCCAGCGCCACCTGCCGTGCCTTCGGGTCGATCGCGGTGACGTTGGTGCCGAGCTTCAGGTCGATCGCCTGCTCCTTGTAGAACTCGGGCGGCCGCAGCGGCATCCAGTCCTCAGGCGCGCTTCCCGCCAAGTAGTCCTTCGAGCAGTTGGGCCGGTCGTAAGGCCCCGCGTCGTCGGCGGACAGCAGCGTCACGCTGCCAGAAAATCCTTCCCGTCGCAGCATCTCGGCGGCAGCGAATCCCGCCGCGCCGCCGCCCACGATGACCACCCGCTCGGCCTTCTGGCTGGCGCCGCCGCCGTCACCACCCGGCCGCCGCGCAGCCCGCTCGACCTTGTCGCGCACGAATGCCTTGCCGTCGCGCTGCTCGACGCGCCAGCACGGCACCGGCCCAAGGGCCGGTGCAGCAATCGCCTCACCGGTGCGCAGGCTGAAACGGGCGTGGTGCCACGGACAGTGCACCGTGTCGCCGACGACCAGCCCCTCGGCGAGCGGGCCGCTGTAATGCGAGCACGTCGCCCCGATGGCGAACAGTTCGCGGCCGCCGCGCGCGAGCAGCACGGCCTCGTCGCCCACGTGCCCGCCGACCATCCCGCCGTCGGGAATGTCGGCGAGCGGCACGCCTTGCGCGAGATCGGGACCCTGCGGCTTGGAATGCTCACCACCCATGAAAGCCTCCTCGAAAATCGCCGCCCCTTTTCGATCATACCCCGACGCAGCGCCGATCATCCCCCCCGCGACGGGTAAGCTTCCGGTTCGCATTTTGTTCCAGCACTGCCCGAGACCCACGGCCGTGGGTGCGCCGGTGAGCCACTGGCGCAGCGCCGGCAACCAGCGCCATGGCCATGACGTCGCGCCACGACTGACCTTATAGGTACGACCTCGACCTGCCGGACCCCGGTGTGGACGGGTGGACCGAACTTTCCTATATCTCGGCGCGAAGCGGCCCGATGTGCCGGCGTTGCGGCTCGCGGCACGTGGTATTCGCCACGCCGGTCTGGCCGATCCAGGCTCTTGGGGGATAGTTCAACGGTAGAACAGCGGACTCTGACTCCGTTAATCTAGGTTCGAATCCTAGTCCCCCAGCCAACCCTCGGCTTTGCCCAAAGACAATGATTTCTTTCGGTTCACCGCGCAGTGCTTAGTCACAGGTCGCAGTCACAGTCGTCCGCGGCCTTGCGTTGACGGCTGGCTAGCTTGGCGCTTGATGGAAGATCACCAAAATCCGGTGAGTGGCCGCGGCGCGCAGCAATGAGGCAGCATTCGCGTGAAACTACGGCTTCGCGATCAGCCGGCCGGCTCGTTCGGTCGCGATGGCGGCGGGGCGCGTCGGATTAACCCGCGGCCGGGATAGTCGCGCCGAGTGTGAGCGACCAGCTCCTCGATGAATTGCTCGGCATATCGGGCGAGGGATCGTTGCGGATCCCAGGAGGTGGTCAGCCATCGCCCTATCGCCGCGCCGCGTTGGACCAGCAGCGCGGCACGGACGCCCTCACGTGGAAGCAGTGCGGTCGACGGGATCACGGCGACCCCATGCCCTTGCCGGGCCAACGCAATGATTGTGTGGGGAGCCGCGCTTTCCAGCAGCACGCGCGGATGGATGTGCGCAACCTGACAGGCGGCATCGAACCACACCCGCGTTCCAAAGCCGGGGTGGAGCAGCAGCAATGGCTCACCCGCCAGCTCTGCGATATCTAGCACGCGATGGCGACTGAGTGGGTGGTCCTCAGACAGCACGGCCAAGGCGCATACCGGGTAGATCGTCCGATACCGGAAGCGTTCATCATGTGTGATGAGCGCCAAATGAACGTCGCCGCGGCTAAGGCGGTCCGACAAACGAACAGTGCCCTCTTCCACGAGGTGCACTTCAACGCCCGGATGATGCCGCCGGTAGGCCCTCAGGAAGACCGCCAACGTGCTCTCGATCGTCTGCGGCGTGGCGCCCACGCGCAGGATGCCGGTCTGTCCATCTCTGAGCGCGCGCGCGCGTTCGCCGATGGAATCGGCATCTTGCAAGAGGCGTCGGCTAAGCCGCAGAAGATCCTCGCCTTCCGAGGTCAGTTGCATGCGGCGGCCAATGCGGTCGAACAACGGTAAGCCCAGATCTGCTTCGAGCGCCTGAATCTGGCGGCAGGCGGCCGGCTGGCTCAGATGCAGCCGTGCCTCTGCTCGCGCCAAGCCCCCCGCTTCGGCAATGACGACGAAGGTGCGCAGCTGGCGGAGATTCATGGTCGAGAGTCTTGCAAATCTTGCAACAAATAATGATCAATAATTGCAATGGACACAAGGGGGGCCACCTCCTACCGTCGCCGTGTGACGTCGATTTGGCCCGGGCCCCAATTGAGCCAGCCAGTGTGGTTTGACTTGAGGGGTGAGCATGCTGATCGAGCTGTTGGTCAATGCATTCATCATGGTGTTCGTGATCATTGCGGCCTACGGGCACGTGTTGTTGCTTAAGGCTCTGTTGCCAGACACGTGGTCGCGCCGGAACCCGGCTAAGGGCCGGTGGCGACAGCGAGCCGCAACCCAGGTTACAGCGCGCGGATAAGATCTCTTGGGAGCCCTGCGATGTTCGACCTCGACCAATTCATCGCCGATTGTCGTGCCGCGCTGACGGCCGATCGCTCGCACAAGCTCGTGCGCGAAGCGGTTGCACGTGCGGTGTCGGACCCGCCTTCCGTCCTCAAGGGATTGGGTGAGCCGAAACGCGCCGGAGTTCAGAAGCTGTACCACGCGCCCGATTTGACGATCCTCAACGTGATTTGGGCACCGCACATGACGTTCGTACCCCACAATCATCGAATGTGGGCGGTGATCGGCATCTATACCGGTCGCGAGGACAACATCTTTTGGCATCGGATACCCGGCGACCAGGGGGGGAAGCTGCAAGCCGTGGGTGCGAGGGCGCTGTCCGCGAAAGACGCCGAGCCCCTTGGCCACAACATCATTCACTCCGTAACCAATCCCATCGCGCGGCTGACCGGCGCCATACACGTCTACGGAGGGGACTTCTTCGGCATTGAGCGCAGCGAATGGGATCCCGAGACCCTCCAAGAGGGCCGCTACGACGTAGCGAAGACTATGAGGCTGTTCGAGGAGGCCAACTCCCTCCACCGAACAGCGTGAAGTTCGAGCACAGGATCACCATAACCGCTGTGGTCAGGAGCAAATGTAGAGCTTGTCGGTTAGGCGCCGGCAAGCAGGGGAAAGCTGTGCCGTGGATGCCACCCACTTCAATAAACAGCCGGGCCGCCTGGCTCGTGTCACGAGCCTTGGTCGCAGCGATCACCGAATGGAGAAACCAATGATTGAGGATTTATTCGTCCGGCGCCGTCCGCAGCGCATCGCGAACGTGACGGCAAGCGTCCTCGGACTGCTTGCACTGACTGGCTTCGGAATCCCGCACGAGGCCGCGGCCGACGAGGTCCTCGATTGGAACATCACGGGCTTCGACGCCACGGCTGCCGGCGGCCAGAATAACATCGTCATCAGCCGGACCATGACGATGATGCACCTCGCCGTGCACGATGCGCTCAACGCCATTGAACGGCGCTACGAACCTTATCTGTACGAGGGCAAGGCGCAGTCAACCGCTCTTCCGGCTGCGGCCATCGCTGCCGCAGCCCGTCACGTGCTGGTGGCGGTAATCCCGAGTTGGGGCAAGCCAGAGCAGCGCGAAAAGGCGCTTGGCATCGTGGACAGCGCCTACACCGCGGCCCTCGAAAAGGTGCCAGACGGGCTGCCCAAGACCCAGGGAATTGCTGTGGGCCAGGCGGCGGCCGCGGCCATGCTCGCCGCGCGAAAGGCGGATGGTTCGAGCGCCGCGGCGCAGTACACGCCGGGGACCGCCCCCGGACAGTGGCGACCTCACCCAAATCCCGTGCCCGCCAACCCGCCAATCCCCGACCCGGCCCTTGCCTCCGGCAACTGGCCTGCGATGCTCCCACAGTGGGGCCATGTCACGCCGTTCACGATGGCCGCGCCATGGCAGTTCCGCCTGCCGGGTCCACCGGCGCTGGCGAGTGCCGACTATGCTCGGGACTACGAGGAGGTGAAGCGGCTGGGCGGCAAGAACAGTACGGCACGCACGGCTGAACAATCGGAGATCGCGCGATACTGGTACGAGGGCTCTCCACAGGGCTGGAGCCGCATTGCGCGCGTGGTGTCGGCCGAACGTGGACAGGACCGGTGGGACAATGCGCGGCTTCTCGCCCTGGTCAACGCGGTGATCGCCGACGGCTTCATCGCCGGCGCCGACACACGCTACCTCTACAACTTCTGGCGTCCGGTGACGGCAATCCGCGCCGGCGACCCCAATGGGAACGAGGCGACCGCTGCCGACCCCGCCTGGGAAACGTTCCTGAACACACCCCCGCTCCCCGATTACCCGTCCACCCACAGTGTGGCCGGAGGTGCCGCCTCCGTTGTGCTCGCCCGTTTCTTCGGCAACGACCAGATTGCGTTCACCATGACCAGCGGGCCGCCGTTCGCTGGGATCACACGGTCGTTCAGGAGCTTCTCCCACGCCGCCCGGGAGAATGCCGACTCCCGGGTTTACGCCGGCATTCACTTCCGCCGGGCTTGCCAGGACGGAATCAAGCTCGGCCAACAGATCGGCCGGCGCGGCTTCGCCCAGTTCCTGGACGCGTACCAAATGTGACGAGAAAACACCTCCACGAGGCGTAGCGCGGAGGGCGTGGCGGGCCGCGGCAAGGCGTTGTGGTTGAGGGCGAAATCACAAGCGAAATGCCTTTCCAATTCAACGCGCAGACGATGGGCGAAACCTCGCCCTCCCAGCACCCGCGCTATTCGGCGGAGTGGTGGAAGGACCAGGACCGCGCCGACGACTCCCTGAAATCCAGATCGATGTCCGAGCCCTATGGGACGACGGCAGGCTGCCTCATGATGGGCTGAGTTCGCACCCTAGTCCCCCAGCCAACCTGAACGTTCGGCGAGATTCGTGCCGCCTTCAGGCCCTCTGCTCTTCGTAAATTTCGCCATTTCTGCAGTGAAGCCGAAGGGTCCGCGCAAGGTCGCGTCGAGCTCGCCGTTGGCCTATGTGGAGTTCGAAACCTCAAAATTGAGCCACTTCAACCGACAGAGCGTCGCTCGGCATTTCAAGTTCATTCAATGATGGGAGGCAGGCATGATCACGCTCTATGGCTTTGGCCGGATTTTCCGTCAGGGGATCGGCGAAACGAAAGACCTTAGAATCGAGTGGGCGCTGCAGGAGACCGGCCTGCCCTACCGCGTCCATGGGCTCGACCACACCGCGGGCGAGCTTGACAGCCCCGCCTATAGCAAGATCAGCCCGTTTCATCAGGCGCCGGTGATCGACGATGACGGCTTCATTGTCGCGGAATCCGGCGCCGCCGTGCTCTACATTGCGGAAAAGGCTGGCAGGTTGATCCCCTCGGACTTCCAGGGACGCATACGCGTGACGCAGTGGTGCCTCGCCGCGCTCAATACCGTTGAGCCGCCGTTGGCGCTCATCGCGCTCGGCGACACGGCCGGCATGACGGACGAAGGGCGCGCGCAATGGATCAAGTTGGCCAACCGGTTTTTCGATGGGCTGGAGCGCCGCCTCGATGGCCGCGAATGGATCGCCTGCGCAGAATTCACCGTCGCTGACATTCTGCTGGCCACGGTCTTAAGAGATATACGCAAGACCGATCTCATGGCCTCGTATCCGCGGCTAAAGGAATTCTACGCGCGCGCCCTCGCGCGTCCGGCCTGGGAGCGCACGCTCGACCTTTACGCGAAACGCCTCGGCGTGCCCGTTGCGGACATTTGTTAAGGCTTATCCGGCGCGTCGCGCCCTTCACGCACTACACTGCATTACCGTTCCTTACATGCGAATGTCGGTAAGCGGTGCTTATTGATGGCCAGCACTGCTGCAAGCCAACGTGATCATCGCGACAGCTCAGGTGTGGGAACAGCGCGCGAGGTTGAGTCGGTCGCCGACAGCTGCGGCCCCCGCGTGGTGCGGATGTTTGAACAGGCGGCAAGTCCCCAACAAGAGCCCGGCCGCAAATCCATCACAAGGCGTCGATGCGCCGTCAATGCTCGGCAGGTCCGCTTGAACATGCAATCGAGCTGAGTTCAAGGCGGCAAAGAAGGATCCCCGCCGCCCGATTCACTCTCAGCCGAGGACGACTTCGAACATGTCCTTTTCGATAACTGCCGTGATCAGCTGCACCATCAACTCGCCCGTACCGATGCCGCGGAACTCTGCTTCAAGTGCGAGGCGCCCGATCATGTGCTGAGCGAGAGGTATTTCTCTAGTTCTCTCCTTGCCCTTGTAATCCATCCTGATCGCAAGATTGACCGACGCGGAACTCTCAGTTCCGCTCTCCTGCCCACCGTTGGACACTTCCCCTTCTTTCATCCGCCCGTTCTCTGCCAATGGTTGATCCTGCACATTTGGTTGATCCTTTACATTCGTGCATTGCGCGACGGGCGCCGACTGCGAGCTTGCCGCTGCTGAGGATGCCGCGTTCTTCCGATCTACTCGCCGACGCCGCAGTATACCAGTGCCAGTATCAAAGCGGGGCGGCCGAAGACTGATCCCAAGTTTCGAGCAGGTTACCTGGAGCGTTCCGGTCGTGACGCCGATGATATTTGCGATTTCCTCTTTTCCCTTTCCGCGCTCGACCAAATTGACGATCTGGCGAACGTTTGCCGGCGTGAATTTTGTCCGTTTTCTTGCGCCGTTGAGTGAGCGGCGATCTTGGGTCGCTTCCCTAGCCGCCTCATTCCCCATTGAGCTGAAGTCCGCGTACATATGGCTTCCCCGTATGTTCTCGCGCGGCATGACCGGCACCGACGCACAGTCGATGCCACCTCAGACGCGAATGCGGCCCTGGTTGGTGGTTCGGATTGACCCGCTTCCAAGGGCTCTGTGGAAGGTGATTCTTAAAGGACGTTCTGCGACGACCTTGCGTTGCAATTCGCGTAGGCCGTTTTCGCCATAGTGAGAAGGCGTCGTCTGTCTACGCGGGTCCAAGGAAATGCCTATACCGACAGATCGACGGACGTTCGATCGTCACGTTATCAAGCCAGAGGTATTTGGTTGCGGGGTCAGAGTTGATCCTTCGACGATCTGCGCCACATGACCGCTTCGACCCTCGGAAGCGGACATCGCCGGATGATCTCGATATGTCATGATCTCGATATGTCGCAGGGGCAAGAACCGGAAATCTCGTCAGCAGGCGATCCTTGCCTCCGGGCTCCGGCCGCACCGCGCGAACTCCCGGGGGATTGCCAGCCGAAGCACGCGCCGTCGCCGTCAGCGGGGATCCCCCGACCTCGGAACTCTCCAGCCGGCCCGCCACGGCGCGGGCTCGCCACGATTCGGCAAGTCAGGGCGTATTTCTGCTCGTTCGACCGATCGCTCCTTGCCGCCGCCGCCGCAGCAGACGTATTGCCAACCATATGAAAAGGATGACAGCCACGAGCGCGGCGAGCGGCGCCACCAGCGCCAGAAGCGGAACGAGAAGCGCGCCGCCGAGTTCGGCGGTTGCGATGACCGGGTTGCCGAGACCACCGGTCAAGACGGTGGAGTTCGCCCTGAGTGTCGCGGTCGCAACTTGCGTGAGTCCAGCAATGCCGCCCCCCGCAATGACGGCCGCCGCCCATTTCACCAGCGGCGGCATGTCGGTCATGACCGCCGCCGACAGCACTGTTCCGGCGACGAATGCAGCCGGTGTCGCCAACGCATCAAGCAGGTTGTCGACTCCCGGAATGTAGTAGGCCAGGACCTCTGCGATCGCCGCCGCGCCAAGCATCGTCAGCGCAGCCGGGGTCGCGAGCCAGGCAAAACTGTCGCCCAGCGCGAGGTGCCCGGTATAGGCTGCACCGCTCACGATGAGCATCGGCACGAACACGCGAAAACCCGTCGCAGCGGCAAGCCCGATGCCAAGCACAACCGACAATGCAAGATCGAAACTCGACATGAAATGTAACTATCCGACGTGCGGTTGCGCTCCGGCTATCATCTCAAGGCGTTCGGTGCACGAGAGTGTCATAGAGGACAACACGCTGCCTTGTCGATCGTACTCCTACCCCTCGGTCTTCTTCACCGCGGGCGCGTTGTCGGGCGATGGCGGAGAAGTGGCGGCTTCGGATGGAGCCGGGGCGACGGATGGAGCAATGTAGTATGGCGCAGGGCGCCCGGACTGTATGTCATCGATCGCTTTTTTGTGCGCCTCCAGAATGATTGCGGCTGCTTCTCTGTCCCGGGCCGTTTTTCGCTGCCACATCGTATAGGGCAAGCCGGCCACCGCGCTGACCAGGAGATACAGCAGAACCGCTGCCCCAAAATGCTCCTCGGGGAAGCTTGCCGACCCGATGGCAAGCGCAATGGCAGGGTGACGGGACGCAGTGGCGAGCGCAAGGACGGTTCGCCCGTCCGCATCCGGTCCTCCGAGCAGGTGACCTGCCGCCAATCCTGCCACGACAAAGATGGCTATTGCGATGATCGTGCCATCTCCGATGAGCGCCCAGATTGCGGGCAGGTTCGTGAACAACAGCGCCAGCGCCGCCAGCCGTAGAAGGACGCCTCCGGCAATCGACACGGGCCGTTCGACCCGCTCCGCCAACATCGGCAGCACGGCGCGAAACACCATGCCGGCGACGAGCGGCAGCAGCACCGTGGCGGCAATGACGGCTTCAACCTTCCATGGTGACACCGCGAGCGAGCGACCGGAATATCGTGCCAGCAGTACGACAAGCAGCGGAGCGACCAGGATCGACAGGAGAGCGACCGTCGCCGTCAGTGCTATTGCATGGGAATCCGGCTCCCGCATCTCGTTCAGCTTCTTTGGTATCAGAGCGGGAACAGGTGAGATTGCGAGCGCGATCAGTGCGACCTCGACCGTGTGCCGGAACTCGAATGTTCGCGCCAGCAGCACCGCAATCAACGGCATGACCACGAACATGGCCAGCAGCGACCAAGCCAGGAGGGCCGGCCGCCGGACCAGGGCGAACAAGTCCTGGACCGTAGTCCTGAGACCGAATCCAAAGACCATGGCGAGGATGCTGACTTGGAATCCCCACAAGATAAGGTGCTTGAGATCCATCGTCGTTCACCCTGGTCAACTGATGGCGGCTACGATGTGGTCCACTCTTTGATGTCCGCCGCACCTGACAGGACGTTCCGTGCGCTATCGTATCGAGTTCCCTGACATGCCGACCCGCAGGGGGCACGGACGACAGACCGGTCATTGGCGCAAGCTCGTCGGGCCATGAGCGCTGAAAATCGCAATCAGGGTTCCGATGCTCGGTAAGTGTCGCAGCTTGAAACCTCCCCCGATCTCACCCCGTTCATGAACCAGCGCACGCGCTGTTCTGATGAACCGACGTGAGGCTCGGCGCCGGGCATCGGCATCGGGCTACTTTCGAGGTGGTGTTTTGGCAAACCTCATTCAGCGTCGTTGCGTGCCGAAGAAGCGATCGAGAACGCTCTGGATGCTGTCCAGGTGGTCCTGTTCGACATCCCGGCCAACCTCCAGGCGGTCGCCGAACACCGCCTCGCCAGCACCGGCCATCACCCCGAGTTGCCTGCTCAAATCCGAGAGGTCCTTCATTTGTGGGGATTGCCCGGGTTGCTGCGGCCCACGGCCGGAGCCGGCGGCGCCACCGCCAAGTATGTCGCGCAGGATCTCGCCAAGGACGTCGCCGCCTGGTGTTTGAGGACCCGCCTGTCCACCCGGCGCGGGTGTCTGGACGGATCCCCCTTGCCCGCCCGGCATGGGAATCTGGATCGGTCTGCCTCCGATGATCACAGGTTTGATGCGCCCGTCGCGAATGCCCTTCTGCAGCTCCAGCAAAATCTGGCCGAGAACGTCCCCGCCTGGAACCGGCTGCGCCCCGGGGTCGGCGGGAATCGGCGTCGGTTCACGGCCCGGTGCGGGAGCCTGCCGAGGATTCGGAGATTCGCCCGAAGGCTCGGCCATTGCGCGTCCAAAAATCTGGCCCAGGATATCCCCAAGATCGCCGCCCGCTCCTGATGACGGGGATGGTCCTTGCGGCGCAGCGGCTCTTCCGGATCTTGCGCCCATCAATCCGGAGATCAGCATCCCGGCGATCACCGGCAACATCTTCTTCAGAATACTCGAACCGACTCCCGAAAAACGCTGGGCCTGGTCAACGACAGCGCGACTTACCTCGGGCGAGCCGAATATTGCGGACAGGACGTCATTGCCGGCAGTGCGGCCTTCCTGCGCGAAGGCAACCTCGGGGTTGTCATACATCGCATGCAGGTCCTGCTGATACCCCATGACGGCAAACAGATTGCCGAGGCCCTGGGGTGTTGCGGTCGCTTGCTTCAGGCCGGCTGAGATCGCAGGAAGCAGCGCCGTTACCGCAGCTTCGGTTTGCCGCGGCGAGAGTCCGAACTCGCTGCCGAGCATTTCCATTGCGTTGCCATCCTGCGCCTCAGTCAACAAATCATGCAATCCGGACATCGTCGTGCTCCTCAGTAGACTTCGCCGTGCTCATTGGGGACATGGAGAGGTGCCGCAGCCCAGGCGAAGTTCGCCACAGCTCTTCCTCCCTGTATTCGCAATGCGCCGATGTCGTGCCGGGCCGTGCGCGGCATGCATCACGATGCTCGCTGGTGATTGACGTGCCGTTGCTTTCCGGTTGATCGCCACTGTGCGCATCGCGCAATCTCGATCGGCGCATCGAAGAACCAAGGCGATCACTCCCGGACCGCCCCACCCAAGCCTATCGCGATCGCGCTGCCGTGCCATCAGGTATTACCCTGAAAATCCAGGCGGTTTTTCCCGATTGAGACTGCGCAGCCGATAGCGCACGGGCATCGAGATCGCTGCTTGCACAATCAACGCCTCGTAGCCTGGTCGGAACTGGTGAAAGCGGCCGGCTTTCCGGCCTTGAGCACCGGTACATCGACAGGGGCCTCCGCCAGACCGGTATTGGCCGTCCGCGCTGCGAGGCCGACCGCGACCAGGATGGCCCCGGCGACCAGCGCGACAACCAAGATCCTGATGTGCGTATTCCGGTCTGCCGACAGAAGGGAGAAGTTCATGACGGTGGCCTCACCGTCCGGTCAGCGCGGTGGAGGTCGCTGGTGGCAATCGATCGGTGCCGACGAGGCGCACTGGACGTGCCTGGCGCCCAGCCTGCCTATCATCGCGCAGACACTCGCGTTTGTAATAGGGCCAGCCATGGAGCGAACAGTTTGATAGGGGGTCACCGCCATCGAGGTGATCCGCCACCATCGCCCGTTGGACACCCGCCTCACCTGTTCTGCTGGGTTGGGCAGCCAAGGTGGTGCCGCCAACGATCAAGCTCGCAGTTGTTAGTGCGCAGATGGCTCTGAACATGCTCGCCCTTCTTGATTGACAGGAAGCTACTTGGTGCCGGGGGCGCGCTCTACTGTACGTACGTAAGACTCCGGTGGCGAAACGGAGTGGTGGATTTATACCTAGGTTTAGAAGCCGCTTGGAGGAACGTGCAGCCGGGCCGAGAGTCCGCGCGCGACGCGGGGCGCCTTTTGGCCCCCTTCGATCTGATCCTGTTGGCCCCCTTCGATCTGCTCCTGCCGCAAGGGCGACGTCGCGGTCGATCAAAAACCTACTGCGGAAATCTTTGCGACTCGCTGAAACCATCGCACCGCCCGCGCGTATCTCTACGTTCACGTGCAAAGGAGAAGCCACCATGCTGCGCAAGATTTAGACCCGCTCGTCCTTACGGTCCTGTCGGCCGTTGTCGACAGCGCGTCGGCGGGTGAGAGTACCGGGAAAGTCTCAATGCAAGACTTTGCGTTCACGATGCAGATCCGTGACGGCGGCCCCCGGGACCTTCACGCGGGCCGACGCGTTTGGCGCCGACGGTTGCCGCAGAATCGTCATGATTTGAAGGCGCCGCTTTGGTGGAACGCCCCTCGGATGATCAAGTTGTTGAATTAAGCGTCCGTCGGTTGGGCGCTCACGTCGAAGGCGATGACAACCAACCGCACACATTCCTGCATGATCGTTGCAGGTCGTCCGCTTGAGGATGCGGTGAGGCGGGCGCCAGGGGGAACAATGTCGTCACACAAGGCATCTCTCGGAAGAATCTGGCAAGCCGAAACACCGGCAACCGAGGTCGTCAGGCTTTGGCAGAGTTCCGGCAAGCGGGTGGTCAGGCCAACCCACCGACCGGCAGCTTCCGATGCCGAAGGCAAACTGAACCGCGAGGCACTGCTGCAAGCCTGTGCCAGCGGAGATCAAACGGCACTGCATAGGCTCTATATGGGAACCGCACCGCAACTATTCGGCCTCGCGCTGCGAATTCTCAGGGGCCGCGAACTGGCAGAGGAGATTGTGCAGGACTCCTTCCTTATCGTCTGGCGCCATGCGCACGCCTTCGACCCCGCTCGCGGCTCCGCGATGGCGTGGCTCGCCAGCATCGTCCGCAATCGATGTATCGACGTCATACGGCAGCGCGGGCGCGAGAGCCCGCTCGATGATGTATCCATCGAGGACTGGGAGACCCCTGTGTCCAGCCCAACCGATGTCGCGGCGCTCAGTCGCGACGCTCGCCGGCTGCACGATTGCCTCGCCGAGCTTGAGGAGCAACCACGCAGGGTCCTCTTGATGGTGTACTATGAGGGCATAACGTACAAGGAGGCGGCAGGCCGCTTGGGCGTGCCCCCGGGCACCGTGAAGAGCTGGGTCCGGGAAAGCCTGCTCCGGCTCAGGGATTATATGGGATGATGAACCACGCCGACTCGGAACTGCGCGATGAGCTCGCGGCCGAATACGCACTCGGCACGCTGAGCGGCCCCGAACGCGACCGCTTCGAGCGGCTGATGTCCCACGACCGCGACTTGCGCGACCTGGTGCAAGGCTGGGAGCTGAGACTCAATGCCCTCGCCGAGTCGGTGCCGCCCGTGGAGCCGCCGGCACATGTTTGGGACGAAATCACCCGTCGGATCGCGATGGAATCCTCACCTGCACCTGCACCTGCACCTGCACCTGCACCCGCACCTGCACCGGTAGGCAAGGGGTGGCTCGATCGGCTGTGGGACAACCTCGGTCTCTGGCGCGGAGCTGCAGCTTTGGCCACGGCGACCGCGGCGGCCCTGGTCCTCTACGTCGCTTTGCTGCCCCCACGTGTCCAGCTGGAGCAGATCGCGGGCGAAATCGCCGCTCTTGGCGAGCGCCTGGCCAGCGTCGCGCGTCAGGTCGATGCAGTGGCCTCCCGGCCGACGCACGTGGCAGTGCTGCTCGACAAGGATCAGCGGCCGATGATGACGGCGGATCTCGACGTTGCCGACGGGCGCCTGCTACTGCGGCTCAACCTTACGCCGCCCCGCGACTTCACGAGCCGCGTGCTTCAGGTCTGGCTGGTGTCCCCGGACGGCACGAGCCGCTCTCTCGGCATTTTCCCGAGCGAGCGCCCCGGCACGGCGACCGCTCTCGTCCTGCCGCATGACACCGCCGAAGCGCTGGCCAAAGCGGCACTCGCCGTCAGCCTGGAGCCCAGGGGTGGATCGATGACAGGGCAGCCGTCGGGGCCGGTCCTGTTCGCCGGCCCACTCATGTCTGTCCGCCTCTGACAAAGGCAGTCCCCCCGAAGCGATTACGGCCGGCGTGGCCGGCGGCGTCGGTGCCGTATTCTCGTGCGACCACGGGACTAACGGCAGCAGCAGGCCGTCTCGTGTGGTATGTTAACCGCGTCCTCAGGCCTTCACACGAGGGAGCGAGATGTCCATCCGGCCAACGGAAATACTCAAGCGACCTGCCCTGATCTTCGGTGTGTGCCTGCCATTCCTTTGCTGTAGCGCCCCGCCCGCTGCCCGCGCCGCCGACGCCGAGGCAGTAACGATCGACACGACATTCATCGTGAAGACGCCACCCGTGCGCCTCGATAAGCCGGCGCACAAGGCCCGCGCCAGTGTTGTTTTGATGACAGGAAGCGACGGTCTGCTTGACCTCGACGCGACCGGCACCATCATAAACTCAACCGGCAATTTCCTGATCCGGTCCGCTGATCTTTTCCTGCGTCATGGCCTGAACGTCATGATGGCGGATGCAACGCCGGCACATCCTGACGGCCTGACGCGCTCGTTTCGCTTGAGCGCGACGCATGCTGCGGAATTGCAAGGCTTCATCAATGCTGCCATGAACCGCTGGGGCCAACCCGTCTGGGTGGTCGGCACAAGCAATGGCAGTATTTCGGCGGTCACGGCAGGCGGCTTCCAGCCTGCCCTGGCGGGTCTCAGTGGCGTGGTTTTGACGTCGACCGTAACAAACCTGGTCCCGGCAATTCAGCCGACTTTCAACCTCTATGCATCGCGCATCACACTTCCAGCGTTGGTCGTGTGGCACGAGGATGACCACTGCTCCCTAAGTCCAGCGGCCGGCTCGGCAACGCTGTTCGGGCTCATCCCGTCAGCCGCCAAGGCAAGCCGCACGTTCGCGGGCGGTCATTCGGTGGCCACCGATCCATGCGGCGCGTTTTCCGAGCACGGCTATGCCGGCATCGAAGAAAAGGTGGTCAAAGCGATTGCCCAATTCGTCCGTGGGGGAGATCTGGATTGACGCAGGGCGTACCTGGAGGATTCGCGAGGCTTTGCCGACGTGTCATCTGATCCCGGCGCGCCAGATGACCGGCCAGTCGTCCGAGGAAACGCCGCGGCAGTCGGGCATGGCGCTCAGTTCGACTGGTTGAAACGTGGCGCCATCCCACACGAACCGTCCCGCCCTGCCGCAGTCGCCCATGCTGCGGCCGAGGTCATGAAATGCCAACGTCATGGTCCTGTGATCGAAGCTGGGGCTCGTGAGGTGATTGTCGGCATCCTCGGTTCGAGGCAACCCGGGCATCCGGAAGTTCATGGGCTCCGCGGTTCGCGCCCCCGCGCGGTGAATGAAGAACGCATAAGTGTCGCGATAGGCGCCCTTCGTGCAGAGCACGCCCCAGAGAAGGGTGCGCCCGTCGAGCCAAGCCCGGATCGGTCGCCTCTCCGGTGGCTCGTCGCAGTCGGCCTTTCCGACGACCGCGGCGACCGCCTTCGGCATGGCGGCGGGCGGCTGGGGATTGGTGCGCTTCGCCACTCGGACCATTGGCAAGGCCGGCGTAGGCGGCACGCGCGTGGCAGGCTCGGGACCCACCGAGATGAGCGCTGTGGCGGTACCGACCCGCTTCTGCTGCTCGTCCATGGCGGCGAGCGCCGCCGCGGCGCCGGTCAGGCTCCCGACCTCCAGCTCCATCAGCCGCTGGGCCGCAAAGCCGATCATCTCGCGCAACAGATCGGCGTCCGGGGTCTTCTCCACAAGCGTGCGCAGGTTCATGATCTCGTCGGTCATCGGGGGTTCCTCGAATCAGGTTGGAGGTTCGCAACCCGACCCTACCGGCGAATCATCGATGACCACCGCGAACCCGCTCGCTCGCTACGGCGCTCTTGGGGGCGCGCTCGCGAGCGGCTTCGCTGCCGCAACAGCCACACCACCACCCGGGACGTGACCCGCGTGGGAGGGTCACCTCGACAGATTCGCCGCGTTGAGGTTGGCTTGCCGCCAGTCCAGGGAGAGCCGGAAGCGCGGGATCGTCAAAGGCGAGCCGCAACGGCCCCGCATGGCCATAAGCGGTGATCTTGATCGCGGGCTCGGCGCCCCCTCGCCGGACCGGAGAACGCGCACATACACGCCGTTGACGTTTTCCCCAGGCTCCAGGCCAAGGGCAACGCAATGGCGACGATTGTCGCAGCCGAGCATCCAGTCATCAAAGGTGGTGAAGGATTGAGCCCGAGCAGGGAACGCGAAAGCGGCTGCCAGTTATGCAACGAAATCTCACAACCTGGAAACGTGATTTTGTTAACGATGAATTAACCAAAGCAGCGCAGCGTTGCGACTCGCCGGTCACCGGCTGATCACCGGCCGGTCTCCGGCGCCGGAGGACACGCGATGCCGGTCGAAATGCTGACCTATGCTGATCTGGCCGACCGCCTCAAAATATCAGCGGAGGCTGCCCGCGCGATTGCCAAGCGGCACCGGTTGCCAAAATCGCTTGCCAATGACGGCAGGACCCTGGTCAAGATCGATCTCGCCGAGATCCAGCACAGGGCCCTGCCCCCCCGGTCAC
>Ga0126376_10000563_pt1 | contig 18425 bp, 21 predicted proteins | sample PanSoiMetPlot_15_FD_92760 | JGI IMG/M metagenome (GOLD analysis project Ga0126376, IMG submission 92760) | Tropical forest soil microbial communities from Panama - MetaG Plot_15 | ecosystem: Environmental > Terrestrial > Soil > Tropical forest > Bulk soil | place: Panama | collected 2016-02-17
GAGCGGTTGCGCCGAACGAAAAGCACATGCGTTCCCGTGGGCGACGGCGGTGCTCGTGCGTCCGCTCCCGCCGGCCGAGCGTCCGGCAAATGCGGCCGATACCGCTCCCGACTTGCGGCTCGAACCACCGCAGAACGGCGGACGAATTCTTGTCGTGCGGCCCGCGCCGCCCCGGCCGCATGTGAATACCCCTGCCGCGAGCGATCCAACGAATTCGGCGAAGTCCTCCGACCTCGCGCCGGAGTTGAGTCCGCAAGAAATCGCGGCGGCAAAAGAACAGGTGGCGGAGAGCATGCGCCTCACGGAACACAATTTGGCTGTAGCGAGAGGCAAAAAACTTTCGCCGGCACAATCGGACGTGCTCTCTAAAATCGTGGGTTTCATCGCTGAGGCGCGGGAGGCGAGCAGCGAAGGGGATTGGGCTCGCGCGCGGAATCTGGCTAAGAAAGCACAGATACTTTCGCAAGACTTGGCCGCGTCTTTCTAGTGTTCGGCCGTCACAGCCTCGCAGGACGCGGCTGCTGTAGAATTGAGCCATGAAAACGTTTGACGTGGCGATTGCGGGCGGCGGCCTGATAGGCGGCGCAATTGCATTGGAACTGGCGCGAGCCGGTTTGCTAGTCGGTTTGTTTGACAAGCAAAAGCCGGGGCGGGAGGCGTCCTGGGCCAGCGCTGGGATTTTGTCGCCTGCACCGGAAAATCCGGGGATGATTGGGCTCGTTTCGCTAGGAAAAGCGAGCATGAAGATTTATCCGGACTTTGTAGGAGAAATCGAGGAGCTTTCCGGTCAAAGCGTGGGTTATCGCGCGAAGGGAACGGTGGAGGTCCTGACTTCACGGCACGCGCGCGAAGAGCTGAGCACAATTATCGCGCTGCATCACGGACTCGGCTTGAAAGCGGAGCCGCTAAGTGCAGCGGACGCACGCGGGCTCGAACCGAATCTGCGCGAGGACATGGAAGCGGCCGTCCTGCGCCCGGAAGAGGCATCGGTCGACAATCGGCTGTTAACGCAGGCGATTCTGGTGGCGGCGCAAAAAAGCGGTGTGCAGATTTTTGCACACGATCGCGTAGCTGCGATTTGGCAAGAAGGCAGCACGTGTAAAGGAATTCTTAGGGGAGGCGAACGCGTGGCGGCAGGCTACACAGTCGTTGCCGCGGGCTGCTTCTCTGCGCAGATTGAAGGAATCGCGAAGTACGCTCCGGTGAAGCCAGCGAAAGGTCAGATGATTTCGCTGACGTGCTCGGAAGCCAAAATCGAGCGCGTGCTCTGGGGCGATCACATCTACCTTGTGCCGCGGAACGACGGCCGCGTGCTAGCCGGCGCGACGGTCGAGTATTTGGGATTCGACAAGACCCTGACCGCTGGCGGACAGCGAAAGTTACTTTCCTCCGCGATTGATCTGGTGCCCGCGTTCGAAAACGCGCAAATCGAAGAGACCTGGGCCGGCCTGCGGCCTGATTCACCGGATCATTTGCCAATTTTGGGGCCGACGGATCTTTCCGGACTCGTATTGGCGACAGGGCATTTTCGCAGCGGCGTTTTGCTGACGCCGATCACGGCGAAGCTCGTGCGTGAATGGATAACGATGGGAGGCGTCAGCGAAGATTGGGAGCGATTCAGTCCGATGCGCTTCGCGGCTGCCGCGAAGCAAAGTGGCGCTACTGCAGATTGATTACTGGGACATTCTGACTGCAAGCAGCGCAGCTACTCGTCTCGATCCCGCTGCCTGACGGCGTGCGTTACGTGCACGGGACGCCCAGTCCCGTCGAAATCGAGATACCCCGTGTCCAGCGGCAAGTCGCGTTCCAGGACGATGTCCAACGTCGAGCCGCGCGGAATCTGTGCTTCCGGCCCGCGCGTCAACAAAACCGCAGCGAGCCCGGCGACACCGCCAATGCCGGCGCCAATTCCCGCGCCTTTCCCGCCGCCCGCGATCGCGCCAATTCCCGCGCCTGTTACAGTCGTTTCAGCGACGGTGCCTGCATCGCGTCCTTTTCCGCCGGGGCCGGTGACTCTGCCTTCGGAGTCGGTCGTTTCACGGCCGCCTGTGTCAGCGCTGCGCGGAGCGGCGAGCAAGTCCACCGTGTAGCCATTCGGCAAAATTAACGATTCGAGGCGAAGGCGAAATTCTCCTTTGCCTCTCACGCGGCCCGGCCGCTTCGCTTCCAGCAATGAGCCGCGAATATAAGAGCCTACAGGAATCACCACACGATTGTTTTGCGTGACGGGAAAGGACGTATGAAAGTACAACGAATCGCCGGCCTTGGCACTGCGGGTCGAAATCCCATTTTCCAATACGACCGCAAGGCGTGTACCAGCTGGCACGGAGATTTTTTTGCCGGAAAGCACAGGTCCTGCCGATTGCGCAGGAGCCACTGGAGGCGGCGCGGACGTTTGTGGACCGACGTTCTCCTGCGCTTGCGCGACGGCGGTAATCCCGGCGATGGCTGCAACGGTCAACGCAAGTTTCCACGGGCGAGTGGGTTTCGGCAACATGAGGTCCTCCGTGCTGCCCCGTGTGATGCCGGTGCAGCGTCAGGTGGATGTCCAAGTCTATCACCCAGGCAAGTAACCAGCCTTAACTTTGCTGGTCATTATTGAGCCTAACAATCCGAAACCACGCCGGTAAGCATTAAAGGGATAAAGATGGGCAGGGCTGCTGCGGCCAAGATCACCAAGCCCGTCCACTCGGCGCCATGTTTTAAGCGGGTACCAACGGCGGCGACCTGCCGGGGCGGCTTGGCAAGCTCGCCGTAACGGAGGTATACGCCTGTCACTGCGTCCGTCTTAAGCTCAAATCCTTCCTCACTGACGTCTCTGAGCAGTCCAGTAAGCACCCTGCCGTTTTTCAGTTCGCAATGCACGAATGTGTGCCTCTGCTTGCTGAACTGCTCGATTTGTCGCCGATACGAATCCGAGATTCGATCGAGAGCAGTGCCGCGCACCCGGTTTTCTTGGCCCGATGGCGGTTCCGGAGCGCGCACAGCGCTCGGGACTTGAGCAAACACCGGCGGTGCGTCCTCCGCGGCAATTTCGAAGTCGGCAGGATTTGGTTCATCAACATTGGACGTTGAGGTAGAAGTTTGAGCACACAAAGCGTTTCCGCAAAAGAACGCTGCGACCGCCAGCAACAACGTGGGACGGAATCTCATGTTTCCTCCTCGTGGATCGGTAACCCGGTTGCAAGACGAGATTGCAAGCTCAGTGCCAAACCCTGCGCCACCGTTGGTCAGACGTCGCTCCAAATTCCTAAAAAACAAGGTGTTTGGTGCGCGGTCACGCTCGGCCTCACAACCAACAGCAGCTGAACGCCCTTCGCCTGCCAGATTTGTGCGTCACCTGACTTGCGCGAACGGTTAAAATTGACAGCTTGCTTCGGCTACGGCAGGCTGGATTCAGAACGGACCTGGGAGAAAAGCTCATGGCCAAGCTGGCGCTCATTTACGGATTGCGTTTGTTGCCCGAAGAAGACCTGGCGGAAGTGCGCGAAGCTACGGTCGTGCTGAAAAACGGCAAGACTGCCCGCGTGGCGATGCACCTGATCGAAGGCAGCAAGGAAGAAATTGAAGCGACCTTTCACCAATCGGTAAAAGCCTTCTTTGAGCTTTATCCTGAGATTTGAGGATTTAACTCGCTTCGGCTATCGGTTGCCGAAGTTTTCCGGGTCGGTGTTGCGGTCGCCGAGATTGTCATTGATCAAAACCGTGGACTGCCCGGTCAGTTCGATCCGCTTGCGGCATTTGTGGCAGGCGACCAGATCATCCAGCCGCACCATATAGGAAGACGCTTTGGCAAACTTCATGCGATCTTCCGAGCTCGCATTTCGCGGCAATTCTTTCTTCTTGGTGCAAACCTTCCAGCGGACGGAAGCCGTAAACTCGTTGTGGCAGCTCGGACATACGAGTTTTTGCTGCTTCATCTCTTCTCGTTCGTTGTAAAACGCGCGATTGTCCATGACTATGCCGCGGCACAGCGCACCGCTTCTTCAATTGTAACAAATTCAAGCCCGGCATCGCGCCAGCGCGGAAGCCAGTGCTCCAGCGCTTTCAGTGTATGCGTACGATCGGCGTTCAGTTCGCGGTGACCACCGTCGTGCAGGCAAAGAATGTCTCCAGCCGCATTCGCCGTCGCAAGGTTTTTCTGCGCATGGTTCGCGATGGGTTGCAACCTGCCGACGAGCCGCTGCGCCAGCTGCGGCGTCCAGTCCCCCGGAATCAGCGTCCACATGACGGTCTGCAGCGAAAGCTCAGACGCTACCTTCGCGACCCACGGATTCCGAAATCCATACGGCGGACGAAACCACTTCGGGGCAAAACCGGCGGCCGCGAAAACGGCCGCTTGCGCTTGTTGCAATTGATCCCGGATCGCTCGCTGCCCCAGCCAGAAGAGGTTGGGATGGGTCTGGGTGTGATTTGCCACCAGATGGCCGCGCGCGGCCGTTTCGCGGACGATCGCCGGGCAATGGCCGACAAACCTGCCAATCACGAAGAATGTGGCACGCGCCTCATATTTCTCAAGCAAGTCGAGCAGCTTCGGTGTCAGCGTTGGATTCGGACCGTCATCAAACGTGATCGCCAATTTGCGGGCTGAATTCGTTCGGCATATTGTCACGCCAAAAAGCTGCGCGCGCGGATATGCAGCGCCGTAAGCAACAGCGCCTGCGGCCACGGTCAAAGCGGAACCGATGGGAATAAGCGCATTCATCGGCAAGATTGTCGCACGCAGAATCTTGCCGCCGCCACTCCCGCCGCGGCATATTTCCTATCGAACGTACCTCGTATGCTCCAGTGCGCAGGGTTAAGCAGGGAGTTACCTCCGCGGCACAACTAGTGAGCGGATGAGCTAATCGGGCTTTCGCAGCGCTTGCAGATCAATTCCAAGCTGCTGGCATTTTTTGTAGAGATGGCTGCGTTCGAGGCCAAGAACTTTCGCCACATTCGTCATATGAAAATTGTTGCGTTTGATTTCGGCCAGCAGGACTTCCTTTTCGAAACCCTCCGTGCGCTCGGCAAGCGTACCGGTCGCTGCGATTCCTACCGACTGACTCCCGCTGTTCGCCAACGCGACACCAGCGGGCAACGTCAGTTGCACGTCTTCCTTGCTCACTGAATTGCTTTCCGCAAGCAGGACGAGACGCTCGACCACATTGCGCAACTCGCGGACATTCCCCGGCCACGAGTACTTTTGCAGCTCCGCTATCGCTTCTTCCAAAAACGATTTTTCCTTCCAGCCATTTTGCGCCGCCACCTGCCCTGCGAAATGTGCGACGAGCGGCGCAAAGTCTTCCGGGCGCTCCCGCAACGGCGGCAGCACGAGCGGAAAAACGTAAATGCGATGGAACAAATCGCGGCGGAACGAATTCTGCTTCACCAGATCTTCCAGCATGCGGTGTGTCGCGACGACCACGCGAACATTTACCTTGACCGGCTTATCTCCGCCGACGCGCTCGACTTCGCCTTCTTCCAAAACACGCAGCAACTTCGCCTGCATCGCCACGGGCATATCGCCAATTTCGTCTAGAAACAACGTACCACCCTCGGCCTGTTCGAATTTTCCCGTGTGGCGTGAGGCAGCGCCGGTAAATGCTCCTTTTTCGTGGCCAAAAAGTTCCGACTCAATCAGCTCAGCCGGGACCGCCGCACAATTTAGCGTTACGAACGGCGCATCCTTGCGCGGCGATCGCTCGTGAATCGCCCGCGCTACCAGCTCTTTGCCGGTGCCGGTCTCGCCGAGGATGCATACACGCGTTTCGCTTGCGGCGACGCGGTCGATCTGCGCTTGTAGCTTTTTCATCGCCGGCCCACTGCCAACCAGCGTGTGCTTGCCGAGCCGTTTCCTCAGTTCGCGATTTTCAGTTTCTAGCCGCGATAAGCGCAGTGCGTTTTCGATGGTGATCAACAGTTTGTCGGTTGAAAGTGGCTTTTCCAGAAAATCGAGAGCGCCAAGTTTGGTTGCTTTCACGGCCATCTCGATATTTGCCTGGCCCGAAATCAGGATCAACGGCGTGCGTACGCCCGCTTCGCGAATCTCCCCGAGAAATTCGAGTCCGCTCTTCCCCGGCATGACCACGTCAGAAAAAATCAGGTCAAACCTTTCGGTTTTCAGCAGTTCCGACGCACGCGCCACGTTGTCGCAAACCGTGGCTTCATGCCCGGCCATGCGAAACGCGCGAGAGAGCGACGCGAGGGTATTCGCGTCGTCATCCACCAGCAAAAGGTGCGCTTTTTGTGTCATGGGAATTTTGCGCGGCTGCCGTTCATCCTTGCGTAGCAACCGCGGCAGTCTGCGTCGGTTCTTCACCCGTCGCATGCTTTTCTTCGCTCGCGGCTTTCACGAGAGCATTCGACTGTCGTTGTGGCAGATCAATGCGGAACGTCGTTCCGCGTCCTTCTTCGCTCGAAACAGAAATCGTTCCATGATGATCGCTGACGATTGATTGCACGATCGCAAGGCCCAGTCCGGTGCCAAGCTGCTTCGTTGTGTAATAGGGAGTAAAAAGGCGCGAACATTCTTCCGGCGTAAGACCTTTTCCTGTGTCACTGACCTCGACGCGAACTTTTCCTTCATTTTCCGAGGTGCGAAGCTTCAAACCTCCTCCGGCAGGCATCGCGTCGAGCGCGTTCAGTATCAGATTCTGAAACGCCTTGTGCAATAAATCCGGATCGGCATCCACTTCGGGCAGTCCTTCTGCCAAAAAAAGTTCCGTTGCAATCGGAGGTTTGCCGACAGCATTGAACTGCGGCTCGAATAGCCGCATTGCGTCTCGCAGGGCTTCGTTCACTCGCACGCGAGTGAACCGTGGCGCGGGCATTTTGGAAAAATCACTGAACCGGCTGACGATTGCATTCAAATTGGTCAATTCGGCTTTCAGCGTTGCTGTCGATTCGTTAAACACTTCCTGGAACTGGTCCTGGCTCAACTGCTTGGCGCGTTGCAGATTTTCCACGGTAATTTGTAGCGGAAACAGCGGGTTACGCAACTCATGCGCGAGCCGCCTCGCCAGTTCACGCCAGGCAGCGACGCGCTCGGCTTGCACAAGGCGTTCCTTCTGCGAAGCCAGGGTATGCGTCATTTCGTTGAATGCCCCGGCCAGTTGGCCGACTTCGTCTCCGCCGTGAATATCAATGTGGCGGTCCCAGCGGCCGGAGGCCACATCGCGCGCGCCGTCGGCCAATTCTTCGATCGGCCGCGTGATGCGACGCGAAATCCACCAGGTCAAGATCAGTCCGATAAGCAAAGCACCGCCGCCGGCGAGCGCTGCGATCGAGACGATCTTTCGCGTCAGCAAAACCAGCTCCTTGCGCGAGCTTCCGACCAGCAACGCACCGAGCACTTCGCCATTTCGCCCAGCCAGCGGAATCGAATGAAACGTTTCCGCATCCGCTGCGTTACCGGTCCAGTTCATCGTATTCACCGCCGGTTGCGAAGCCTTGCGAATCTGATTGATCAACGGTTCAAGGCGTTCGGGCGTCTGCAGCGTATCATTCGCGTCGATCAGCTGCGTCGCCGAAAAATTTTGATCGAGATTGCGATAAAGCAACGCCCGCATCCCCGATGGCAGCACCAATGATGCGAGAAAGCGCCGGTCCATTCGTTTGCCGCCGATCACGTACAGATTCTTCTTTTCTACGGGCAATGCGCGAACGACGGTCAACGACAAATCAAATCCGTCCGGCAGCTCTTCCTTGCGCAAAAATGCAGGCACTTCATGCCAGTCCGCGACCTGCGTTACCCACTCCTCCTTGTAGCCGACGCGCGCGGGATATTGAGCGGAGGAAATCAGTGTGCCCTGATAGTCGACAAGTTCCACAAAGTCGAGGCCATGGTCCTGAGCGATTCCCAGCGCATCCCGGAAGAAAAGGGACTGGTCGGCATTCGGTTTCGCCAGTTCGATGGCCGTGCGAAGTGTAATCTCTGAATTGATGATGTTGTCGAGCTGGCGCGCAATCTCCTCGCCGCGTTGCGCGTACTCTTTCTGGAATTGCGCGACCAGCGCTTCCGTGCGCTCGCGGTCGATCTCTTCAAATGCGGAGCGCGAGTAGTAAGTGACGGCGTAACCGACGATCGAGACGGTCACGAGCACCGTCAGCAAGAACACCCAGAACAATTTCGTGCGAAAGCTCATGGCCGCGCTCCGGCGGAGTTTGTACTAACCGCACTGTTGGGTCCCTTCGCTGGCGTTGCTTCCAGCCAGACATCCGCTAGCCGCCATTCCCCCCAAGGACTTGGCTGCCAATCTCGGATCGTGGGCGCAAGTCCCACATAGTCCGGCAGTACAACCAGCGGAATCACTCTGCGTTCCTCCAGAATCTTGCGTTCCCAAGCATAGCGCCGATCCGCATCGGCCGCGTTACCTTCCTTTGTTTCTTGCGCGTGCTCCGCACTCGCAAGATCGCGCAGTTCCTGGCCGGGCGAAAGCGAAGAATAGCGCCACGCAAAAAGCCTTACATCCGCGGCTTCTTGTGCCGGAGCTTTCGTATCGCGCGCCACGCCGATCTTGCTCAGCGGCTGCACCGACAGCCCGGTTTGCCGTGCATTTACCGCAACCCGTTCCGCCAGCAAACGCGGCAAATCGCCCAAAGCTTCTGGTTGCACGCGCAGCGGCGAAGTTCCGCCCGCGACGTTTGCCGGCAGGTCGGCGCGCAATTGCTTCGCGCGCTCGACGTCCATCTCCGCCACAAAGAGGAAAGCATAGCCCGAGAGCCACTGCGGCAAAAGAGCCGATGCAGGCTCGGCTTGCCTCTGCAGCAACACGCCGGCCATCGTCGCGCGGTCCAGGGACAGGGCGAACGCCTCTCGCAGCGTGTCATTTCTGCCCTGTGCAGAACTATTCTCGAATCGCAGCGCGTAGAGCGTCACCGGCGAAGAAGACCAGATGCGCGTATTCGATTGCGCCCCACGCCGCGCTATGTCCGGCGCCAGCTCCGCGACATCCGCCTTGCCCACTTGCAGATCGAAGAGCGCGCGCAATGGCGGCACCCCTGAGGTCACATCAATCGCGTCCAAAAAAGGACGCCCCGCCCAGCAAGTTTCGTTCGCCGCGAATCGAAAATGTTGCGTCGGTCCGTTTTGCGCACCGGCGCCTTCGCTCGGAGCCGATTTCGAGTCCTTGGTCGCGACTTCAAGCAAAAATGGCCCCGTGCCCATGAGCGCGCCGTCTGCCCCATCACGAAAAACAAAAAAACGTCCTGAAGCAAGAACTTCAACAAGATCCGAACGCGATTCCGGCGACTGAAACACTACATTGTTACCGGATGCAGACACTTGCCAGCCAGCCGGCATCAGTGGGCCAAGCGCGTGTGTAACTTCGCCCGCCGTCAACAGAGTACCATCCGAAAATTTGACTCCGGTTCGAATGGTGAATTGCCAGTGCCGGAATCCAGCGTCGTGCGTCCACTCGGTGGCAAGCTGGGGAACGAATCTTCCGTAGTTATCAACCACAACGAGCCGGTCGAAAACTAACCCTGCGAGGCGTTCATTGGCGGCTAAATCTCGTGATCCAGGCTTCCACGTTCGAGGGTCGAGCGAAACCGAAGACGACAGCAACTCCACTCGCAGCACGCCGCCATAGCGCGGTTTCGTCGAAGCGAAGGTCGGCCGCGTCGCGAGCAAAAGCGCGACGATCCCAAGAAAAATCTTAGAACCCGCAGGCCAGTGAAATCCGATAGACCTCATAATTTCCCGTGGCAAGATTAAGTACGACAGCTGAATCCGCACGCAGCGCTTCCCCGGAAGAAATCGACAGCACCGGCCCCGGCACCGGAAGCCCCGCGACCGGCGCCTGCGGTGACGCGGTCGCCGCAAGTTCCAGATGATCTGGCGCAGTCATGTCGCCGCCGTCCGAGCGCAGCCACCACACCCGCGAATCGCAATTCGAAGCCAGCAGCATCTCGGTTCGTGGCGCATCGCTCCCCTGAACACAATTCAACGCCACGCTTTCGGCAAGAGTCGTCTGGCAAGTTTTTCCGCCGACTATGATCTTCAGTTTCTCTGGCTGCTCAGAACTGTAAGTCAGTCCTCCGTGCGGCATTCGCTGCGAAGTTGCCGCATCTCCAAGAGGCTTCGTTAACGCCAGCTTCCACGCGCCATTCCGTTTTTCAAGGACCTCTAATGCATCTTTCGACAGAATCACGAGTCGGTCCGCCGCGCCATTTTCCCCTCGCACCAGAATCGCATCCAAAATCCGCTCACTCTGCTGCCAAAGCAGTTCTTTTTCGAGCCGCGGCATCGAAGCGCCATCGTTTTCCACCGCCATCCCCGCGCGTGGTATCGCGATCAACCATGATTGCTTTTCGCCATTCTCTGTCCTCGCCGTCAAAACCAGTTGCGTTGGCGTGCGTTCCAAATAAACAGAGACTCCGCAATTCGTCGCGCTTGCTTCGACAACCGCGTCCGTCTGCTTCCCTTGCAACTCTTCTATGAACGCGTTTCTCATCTGCTGCGAACGTGCTTCCGAAACCGCTTCGTGATTGTTCCAATTCACACAACCCACCCTGGCGCGCGTTGATTCCGCGGCGACGCGACGCGCCAGCTCGCGCGCCCTACCTTCCGGCGAGTCATCGCGCGCTCTGGCATTCGAAACCAAAATCAAAAATGAGATTGTTGATGAAGCTGCAAACCGAATTGCGAGGCGAGGGAGTTTGCGGGACACGGTAGTACCTGCAAATCATAACACGCCTCCAACTCCTACGGCTTACCGCTGCGCGGGGCGCGCCGCCTTCCAGCCCTGGACATGCGACGGCGGCCCCGCACGGTTCCCCGTGACCGTGGGGAAACTCGTAGCGCCTAAAATTAACGGTGCACACTCACTTCGACATGCGTGGGCACCCAAACAATCGAGTCTTGTTCTCCCGCGATCGGCAGCAGCCATTCGAACCGCTCCACCGTCACGCGATACGTCGCCCGCCCATCCTCTGAAGTCCACGCATACACGGCGCGACTTTCGGCGCTGGCCTCTTCCTCCACGGACACCGCTTCCATATCCGACGCCTCTCCCGCGAGCTCGGGCGCCACGCGCCGCAGCTCATCCATAGCGACTAACCTCGCATCCCTGCACCACGTCTCGTGCCCCGCGTTCACCCACCGCTGCAAATTTTCGATCTTCGCGCGATCCACGCTGCGGCTTCCATCCACTACGTGCTCTTCGCCGCTCGCCCCCACCCTCGTTAGAGGAGCAGAATGAGCCGCGACGGCCAGCATCGCCGCCAAAATTCCACCCAAAACTCCTTTAGCAATCGTTTTCGTCCTGGAACTTACTGCCCGTTGCGCAAATGTCCCGCTCATAGCTTCCTCCCGATCCTCTTCATCCCTTCTGCGGAACTCTTCCTCGTCAGCGCGCCTGCCGGGTGGTGCAGTACGCGGCGCTGGCTTCTGAGGCTGATCCCGACCCGGCTAAGCGCGGCGGTGCTTGCCGGATCCCTTTCTGCCGCTTTGCGGAAGAATGTGACCATGGCTCTCTCCTTTCCAGCGTCGCGTACTGCGCCACCCACAAGGGTTTTGGCTGGCGCTTATCGGACGAACTCTCGCTCGTTCGAATCCTGCCTATCTTCGAAGCTGCACGGCCTTCTCCATGACTCAGCACCGGCTCTTTTCGTCATCAAGCTTCGTTTTTACGGCCAACAGTGAACGGTGGACCTGCTTTCACGGCTTGCGGCCGCCGCGCTTCTGCGCAGTCAAGCCTGTCTGCTGCGAATCGCCTTCAGCGTCCTCTTCTCCCGACACCGAACCCGCCGCCGTACCATTGAACGCCGACCGGAATACATCGTTCGCAAAGAAATTCTTCCCGTCCACCGGCACCATCATGATTTGCAGCTTGTCCGAGAGGCGTTCCGCGATAATCTTCTGAATTAGCATCGGGTTCTGTTTCAACACCGCTGCTTCAAATTTCAGCCGCTCCGCGTCCGCCGCAGCCGTCACGCGAATGCGATTTGCCTCCGCATCAGCAGTAACACGAATCCGGTTTGCTTCGGCGTCGGCTAAATTTTTCTGTCGCTCAATTTCTGCTTTGCTATCGATGATCTTTGCCTGCGCCGCTGCTTCCGCGTTCTGAAGCGTCGCTTCCTTGCGCGCTTCTGCTTCCAGCTTCGATTGCTCGATCTGCTTCTGCTTCAGCGGCAGCGTGTACTGCATCGAATCCGACTGTGCTTTGGCCTGCAGCACCTGTACCTGTGCCTGCGCCTCCGCCTGTTTCACGTCGCGCGACTTCTGCGCTTCCGCTTCTAGCTCAGCGATCTTCACTTGCTTCTGCTTGATCTGCGTTTCTGTCTCGAGCTGCTCGTTCTGTTGCTCCTTCAGCAACAATCCTTCGAGTCCCTTGGCGTATTCCGCGGGTAGCTGAATGTCCCGCAGCAAAACTTCCCGCACCACAATTCCGTCCGCCGCGAGCCGCGTCTTAATCTGTTCCGAGGCCTTTGTGCGCAGCTCTTCACGTTTAAGCGCAAAAATTTCGCGCGTCTCATAATTCGGGGCCAATTGCCTGTACGTCGTCATGACCACTGGCGATACAACTTCTTGCCCTACCGGCTGCGGCAAATTCGAATGGATCGCCGTCAGCTTCGATGGATCCAGTTTGTAGCGCACGCTGACCGCTACGCCGATCACCAATCCTTCACGCGCCTGTACCGTCAGTTGTTCGCTTCCCGGCTTCGGCGGAAACACGGATGAAGTCGTGTACGTCTGCTCGCGCGTGTCATAAAGCGCCACGCTATCGATAAGCGGTGTGACGAGATGAACTCCCGGATAGAGCGTGCCCGGCCGCACGCCCCAGATTTGGCTCAGCCGCACGCCGGCGTTTCCATCCGGTACGACGAAGATGCTTTCTGACATCAGCAGCGGCACGACGCCGAATCCCGCTAGCTGTAACGCCTTCTTCCACCGCACCGGGCCGAAAGGGCGCGGCACGAGCGCAGCGGCGCTCCGTGCTCCCTCCGTAGTTTCCGCCGATCGCCGCAGCAGCCGGCGCAACTGCGCTGCAATCACCACGTCATAAACCACCAGCGCGCCCGCGCTTCCAAACAGCCCGATCCCCAGAATCACCAGAATCAGCTTCAAAACGTTCATGGAACCACTCCCCTCTCGGTTCGCTCTGTAACGCCGGCCCTTAGGCCGGCATTGTCAATGTCGACTTACCTACCGCCGCACGGCAGCCGCGCCAAACTGACGCGCGAGTGTGCGCGTGCCTTGCACAAGCTCGGAACCGAAGGCGTAGCCTTTAGCCTGCGTCCCGGCCGGTGAAGTGCGCGTGGCACGCGCAGTCGCTGGCCGCATCAGTTGGAACATTGCTCCGAGGAAGATCCAGTCCAGAACAACGGCGGCGGTCGCCGCAAAAAGTGTCGTTAGTACGAGCCCTAGAAAGTGCGCGATAGCGATCATGTGTGCCCTCCCGTATTCCGCCAAAGGAGATGGCACTCTTTACGCCAAATCTAAGCTGTTGATTTAAGGACGCTTAGGGGAGAGATGGGGTGGCTGTTTCGTGGAACACGGTCCACGCTGTGTTCCTGGCGACGCACAGATTGCCAGACCTTGTTTCCGATTTGGTCGCGTCTACCGCAGTTCTCTCTATTCGCGCTCGCTCGGTTCCTTTACTCTCGACTCGTGTTCCCTTCCTGGAACCCAGCCCAACCGGAAATCTCCGACCTGGTCATTCAACATGACCCGAAAACACTCGAGCGTCTGCCCGTCTGCAAAAGCGAAATCCGCAAACCATTCGAAGCTACTACGAATCAGAAGGCTCTCCGGGTCATTGATCAAATCTCGGACCGCGACGGCTTCCTCGATCCAACCACCGTCGATCGCCTCATGCTTACCGTGCACTGGGAAATGCAGCGACTTGCCGAGGAGTTCTATCATGGCCATCGAGTTCTGAAACTTCTTCGCGCCACCATATCCGCAATGCGCGCGAATGGTTACAACGGCCTGATTCGCATCGTCGACGTAGGCTGCGGCATTGGCTACACCATTCGTTGGCTCGCCGCCCGCAGCTCCCTCCCGCAAGAAGGCATCGAGCTCACTGGCGTCGACCTCAACTCTACGCTCATTCGCGAAGCCAATCGCCTCGCTTCCGTCGAATCGCTTCCCTGTCGCTTCCTGCACGGCGACGCTTTCTCCGCCGACTTGCGCGGGCAAATTTATATCTCGACAGGGGTCGTCCACCATTTTCGTGGAGACGATCTCGCTGTCTTCCTAGCACACCACGACGCCGATGCCACACACGCTTTCATTCACTACGATTTTCAGCCTTGGTTTCTCGCTCCCTGCGGCTCGTGGTTCTTTCACATCATCCGCATGCGCACTCCGCTCGCCCGTCATGACGGTGTCCTCTCCGCCGCTCGAGCCCATTCTGCGACAACCCTTGTCTCCACCGCGCGCGCGGCTGTATTTTCGCTATCCACCGGAATCTACGGCGCAAAAATCTGGAATACTCCGGCGCCCCGTGTCTTTCACGCACTGGTCGGATTCCGTCGCAAACTCATTCCTCAACTCAAGGAGTCTCTTGGCTCCATGCTTGGAGAGCTGCGATGACGCTCCTTGTCCTATTTTTCCTGGCCTCGCTCGATGGGGCGCTTTGCGGCATTCGCGCGTCCATGGGCCGCTGCCCGCTAATTAACAAGCGGAGGTTTTACGTGCGCGCCGTTCTGCGCGGCATTCTCGCCGCACAAATCGCAAGTTGGCTTTCTTTTTTTGTTCTGCTGGCCGTCTACTCGTTGGCGATGGGCAAGCAGTTCGTTCGCCAAGATTTGGAAGCCGCCGCCGGCCGCATGCTGTACGTCTTTCTCCCTTACGCTGCTCTAGTCTTCGCTAACCTGGCCCTTCGCCTCGTTCCCTCGGTCGACCTTCGCAGCGCCACCAGCGTCGTTTTTCTCGGTCCTCTGACAGCGCTGCGCCCCTTGGTCATGATTCTTGGAATCGCCTTCGGAATTTGGCGCGCCCAGCTTTTCACAACCGTTTTTCTTGGCCTCTTCGTTCTCTCCTTCATGCTTTGCCTAGAATTCGTTTTGAATCGCTACAATTCCCGCGTACAACAAGCCGAAATCCGTCTCTTGACAACAGACACTTAGCTCCGACCCCAGCTTAATGAAACGGGTCTTCTCGAATCTGCTCGAAAATTCCGTCAAATACAGCCGCAAACGCGGCCTCTCCGTCATCGAAATCGACGGCATGTACGATCACGGCCATCAAATCGTCTTCGTACGCGACAATGCGGTCGGCTTGACGCATGGCTGACGCGGGCAAACTTTTTTCCGTCGCGACAGATCAGATAAGAAACTGCTGCTGGTCGCAAAAACGGAACTTAATTCTCGCAAAATTTCCCTTGACAAAAGTATTCTCTTATATAAGATAATACCTATGTTTGAGCAGCCTCCTCTTGACCTCGCTTTCGCTGCACTCGCCGATCCTACGCGTCGAGCAATTCTCGCCCGCCTCGCACAAGGCGAAGCCACCGTTCTGGAGCTCGCCGAGCCATTCGACATGACCCAGCCCGCCGTTTCCCAACACCTGAAAGTGCTCGAGGACGCTGGCCTCGTATCCCATCGTGTGGAAGGCTCGAAGCGCCCTCGGCGACTCTCCAAAGCGGGCATTGACGCGATGGATCAGTGGCTCGACATGCTTCGCAACGCACTCAAAGCGAATTACAGCCGGCTGGATCAGGTTTTGGCCTCTATGGAACGGAAAAACGCAGGACCAAAGAAGAAGGGAGAACCGCAATGAGCAAGTTGACTCTAAGAACGGAAGGCGATACGTACCTTATCGTGACCAGGCGCTTCGCCGCACCACCGGAGGCTGTGTACCGCGCTCACATCGAACCGGAACTGGTTCAAAAGTGGATGCTCGGCCCGGCCGGCTGGACGATGCCCGTCTGTATCAACGAAGCAAAACCCGGCGGGAAGATTCGCTACGAGTGGTCCCATCCCCAACGGGGCAGCTTTTTTCTTACCGGCGAGTTCCTCGAGCTCGAACCCTACAGCAGAATCGTCCACGTCGAACGCATGCATCTCCCCGACCCAACCCCGGACAATCACGTCGAAACGCGTTTCGTCACCGACGGCTCCGGCACGCTCATGACTATGCGCATGACCCTTCCTGACGCGCAAACCCGCGCGGCCATGCTCTCCACCGGCATGGAAAATGGCATGGAAGCCAGCTATGTCCGCCTCGAAGAGATGATCAAACCCGGCCTCGCCCGCACGGGCGCCGCCTGATGGTAGGGAGCGTTTCACTCGCCCTTCGTTCTTCCGTAGCACGTTGCAGGGATCGTGTATTTAGACTCAGACGGCCGCTTCCCTCCGCACGGGTTGCTGGCCACTTTTCCAGGAACACGGTACCGTAGAAAGGGAGGACACGCGCCTCTCAATCATGCTGCCTACTCGACCCGGATTCCGTATCGTCACCATCGCCGGAATCCCCATCTATGTTCACCCGACCTGGCTCGTCATCTTCGGCCTGCTTACCTGGGAGCTTGTCGACGATTTCGCCCGCCAGCACGCAAATTGGACCGCCGCACAACACTGGAGCGTAGGCCTTCTGACAAGCGTGCTCTTCTTTGCCTCGGTTCTGTTCCACGAAATGGCTCACAGCCTCGTTGCGCAGCGCTACAAGATCAAGGTCATGTCCATCACGCTCTTCATTTTCGGCGGCGTGGCGCGCATCGAACGCGATCCCTCCAAAGCGATTCAGGAGTTCAACATCGCCGTAGCCGGGCCGCTGGCGAGCTTTTTCCTGAGTGGCGTTTTTTGGACGTTGTCCAAATTTTTCAGTCACAGTGAACTGCTGGCCGCCTTGACCACTTGGCTCTGTTGGATCAATGGCTCGTTAGCACTGTTTAATTTGCTACCCGGTTTCCCCCTTGATGGCGGCCGCATCTTTCGCGCCGCTGTTTGGGGCATCACCAAGAATTTTTCGAAAGCTACTCGCGTTGCGGGAACCAGCGGCAAAATTGTTGCCTACGCCATGATCCTCTACGGAGGCTGGCAAGCCCTTCATCGAGACCTGTCCGGTCTCTGGATTGCATTCGTAGGCTGGTTCATTCTGAACGCCGCGCAAGAAAGCGTCGCGCAGCTCGCGGTTAGGGAAACGCTCTCCGGGCTTCGCGCGCAGGACGTCATGAGCCACGACGTCCCCACCTTCCCCGGAGGCAACACCCTCGAGGATTATGCGGCGGAAGTTCTTCGCACCGGCCGCCGCTTCCATCTCGTCCTGACCGACGACCGCCTCACCGGTATGATGAACGTCCACGCGCTCAACGCTGTGCCGCGCGAAGATTGGCAAAACACGTCGGTGCAGGCCGTGATGACGCCGCGCGAAAATATTTTGTGGGCGCGGCCGACCGAACCGCTTCTCGGCTTGCTGGAACGCTTGCTCGCAAGCGAAGTGAATCAGATGCCGGTCATCAGCGACGGCGATGACAGTGGCAACATGCAGATCGTCGGCATGGTCACGCGCGATTCAATCCTTCGTGTGATTCAAACGCGCAGCGAACTCGGCGGCGATTCGTTCCCCGTGAAGTAGTTTTCTCCGCACTCAACGCGCTTCGAGTATGGCCTTAATTCCGTGTGCCGGCCGCAGTGTAATCGAAGCGAGAGGCTTCACCAGATGTTCTTTGACCAGGCCGAAGCGGAATTTCTGGGCAATCGTCGCGAGAATCAGCGTCGCTTCCATCAACGCAAACGAATTTCCAATGCATTGGCGCGGCCCACCGCCAAACGGAAAATACGCAAACCGCGGAATCCGCTTCGCGAGATCCCCCTCCCAGCGCTCCGGCAGAAATTCCTCCGGCTCATCAAACCACCGTGGATCGCGATGCACCACCCACTGCGCGAGCGCCACGCCGTTCCCCGGTTCTAGCTGGTAGCCTGCGACCTCGACCGGTGCCTTAACCAATCGCGCCATTCCCCAAGCCGGCGGATACAGTCGCATTGACTCCGTCAGGACCCGTGCGGTGTAGCCGAGTTTCGGAATGTCATCCACAGTTGGTGTGCGGCCAGCGAGAACGGAATCGAGCTCCGCGTGAAATTTCTTTTCGGCTTCTGGATGCTGCGCGAGAAGCCAGATGGTCCAGGAAAGCGCGTTGGCGGTGGTTTCGTGCCCTGCAAGAAAAAGTGTGATGGTTTCGTCGCGCAATTGCTGGTCGGTCATGCGCGAACCGTCTTCGTCTTGCACGGCGAGCAGCATGGAAAGAAGGTCGCCGGTGTCGCGAGCCTCTACGCGTTTTTGCGCGATGATGCGATAGATGATTTTTTCGATGCGGCGAATTCCAATTCGCGCGCGAAGATTGCGTGGAGTCGGAACCCAAAGCGGAATCAAAATCGTTTTTCCGAAATCCGCCGCGAGCTTTAACAGACTTTCTAGTGTTTTCCCGACTTCTTTTGCATCGCGGGCCAGATCGGCATTGAACAGAGTCTTGCCGACGATTTGTAGCGTGATCTGC
>Ga0126376_10000564_pt1 | contig 18417 bp, 10 predicted proteins | sample PanSoiMetPlot_15_FD_92760 | JGI IMG/M metagenome (GOLD analysis project Ga0126376, IMG submission 92760) | Tropical forest soil microbial communities from Panama - MetaG Plot_15 | ecosystem: Environmental > Terrestrial > Soil > Tropical forest > Bulk soil | place: Panama | collected 2016-02-17
CGACAGCGACGCGATGGAGTATAGGTAGTTAAAAGCACAGTGAAGTCTATGCGGTTATTTCGCGAGGTCATTGGCTGCAACTGCTTCAGAGTCGTAATGAACTGCATATCTTAAGGAGAACTATAAACAAAATAGTAATCGAGGTGGACCTTAGAAATGCCTAGATGTCAGTGAGTACTCCGGTCTCGAGGACCACCTACTTAAGTTTCCGAGTATCAAGCAAGTTCATCTTGATCGAACGCGCGGGGCGGAACATGTCACCTGCGATCCTTCAGTAACAACTGCTGCGGAGATTGAGTTTGAGCTTCACCGAGGCCTCTACAGGTGGCGCGGCAACTTGGAATGGATACCGTTATTGCAGAGGTGTTGCCTGAGGACAAAGCAGAGGAGGTAAAAGAAATTACATCGTAAGGTGGTAGGCGATGGTGTAAACGACGCACCGGCTTTGGCCCAGGCCGATGTTGGCATCGCGATCGGAGCTGGCACTGATGTAGCGATTGAAACGGCCGACATCGTACATGTAAAGAATGTTCTTCAGACGTATCGCGTTCGATTCAACTGGCGCGAAAAGTGCGACGAAAAATCAAACAGAATCTCTCCTGGGCCGCAATCTACAATCTGATAGCGGTCCCAATTGCGGCAGGTGTTCTTTACCCTTCTCTCGGATTGCTGTTGCGACCAGAATGGGCAGCAATTGCAATGAGTGCGTCGACTCTTACAGTGACCTTCAATGCGCTGCTTTTCAAGCGCGTACGTTTCAACGCGACAGTCAGTCCGCATTGAACGCTGAACGGCTGGGCGGTTTCTTTAAATGCTGCTACTGACTACGACGAAGGCAGTATTGAAAATAAGGTCGCCCATTCGCATTGGACTCTGCACACCGATCACTTTGATTAGTGACGCAATGTTGCGCGGTGGAACAGCGCATTACGTATGTGCATGTCACCACAAGATCCATTCTTCGTGTGTTCAGTTTCTTGGACAAACGACCTTGGGGGGTTCAGCCCCACGCTCTCACCATGTTCAACCTGACCGATCCTAAATTGACACTGACGCAATAGAGATAACTAGTTGTGGTCCGGGAGGTTACAGGCACGCACCAATTGAATGAGCTGCCTCGCCATAGCTCGGCTTTGCCAAACTTGGGGCGAAAAATGCACTCCGTTTTTAGAAAAAGTCTGGCAAAAGTCCGGCAGACACGTGAGAAGCGGAAATTTGATGAAGCCGACGATAGAGCTAACTTACTGATTCTGCTATACTACGCCGACACGGCGGGGTAGCTCAGCTGGTTAGAGCGTGGGATTCATAACCCCAAGGTCGGCGGTTCGATCCCGCCCCCCGCTACCAATGGAGTCAATAACTTATGGCTGCTTGGAAATTGAGACGTGAGAGTTCTGACCCCAAGGACCACCGTTAACACCTTGTGGTGCCAGCATTTAGCCAAAATCAAAATTACAGCAACTTTACATCAAATCAACTGCGTAGGATTGAAAGGTACAAAACTTCAAGCGTTACACCGCCACAATCGCCCCACGCATTCCTCGATCCGGGGCGTGAATGTACCGCATGGTTGTCACAATCGACGCGTGACCCATCAACTCTTTAATCTTGACCACATCAACGCCAGCATCGGCTAACTGAGTACCGAACGTATGACGCAAGTCATGGAAAGTGAAGTTAGCGATCTCCGCTTCTCGGCATGCTGCTGAGAAGGACTTCTTTATGTCGTTGTACCTGGGGTTGAGCTTTTCGGGCGTGCGACCGCTGTTAAGGTTAATTTCTCAGAAGCGGGAGAAGCTGCAATCTCAGCGTCCTTTGCTCCATTGTTGACGCAAAACTACGAACAGCTGCAGTCAGGCCTATGCTGGATACCGATTTCCGCTTGATCGGACGCAAAAAGTTGGAGAAGGGGTTGTAACCGGCGGCAGGCTTTGCACTGGTACCAAGAGCATGTTCATGAGGAACAGGACAGTAGTCATGAAGATTTCTAGTAAGAGGAGACTAGGTGCAAAAAAACTAACTAAACCCAAATGCTCGAAAGAGCAACTTTTCAGTTAAAGCGACCGCGAATGCGCATGCGAATCAATTCTTCGACCGGTGGGGCGGTCTGCGAACGCTCCTTAGCTTTTCTGATGAAATCTGGTGTCACCTTATGAATGACCATCGAAATCAACTGGCTGACGAGTACCTGATCATAGCCCAAGGCTTTTAGCTCTTTGATATATTCAATGCTTACCCCGTGAATCCGCATGGAAACGAGTTGCTCGGGTGGTACATTGGCATAGCCCAACTCCTTCAGCCCTCTAACGTAGTCGATGCTGACGCCATGAATTCTCATCGGGATTAACTGATCGATAGGGACGTCCTTATAGCCCAAGGCCTGGAGTTCACCGATAAAATCTGTACTGATCTTGTGGACTCTCATGGGAATCAGTTGACTGACAGGAACATCACTGTATCCCAACGATTTCAAATCACGGACGAAGGTCGTTGTGACATAGAGCGCCATCTCAAATATTCTCTCGTTTGAAAGATTACTATAGCCCAATGCGCTGAGCTGCTTGGAAAAATCAGGATTCGCTGAGAACACAAAAGTCCCTGTTCCCTTACTGCCATCGAACTTTCCTTCACAGGTAAATGTGCCCGCGTCTCTCTTAAGTTCGAATCGTACAGAGGAATTACTTCCAGCCGTTTGTCCCATGGTTAATCCGATTAACTTTTCAACGGGGGTGTTAATTGTCGTTATCCAGGTGGTTTGCGGCGTTCGACGCTCCAACGCCAACTTCACCTGGTTATCCTGAGAAACTACTGGTTCAATGGTCCATTGCCCAGTTATTGATTCTGATTCTTGAGCGTACACCGGTGATGCCAGCCCGCAACTCGACAAGAGAGTTGCCAGGATAATAATGATTCCCATTTTTGACGCTACCATTTTAGAAAGGCACTGCTGATTCATGTTTTGCGTAGGCCAGCCACCTATTATCTTCAGCATGTACGGTCCAAATCTCGGCCTCGAGTTTAAATCCTTGCGATTAGACAAAAGCCAGCGGATTATGAACCAAAAAACTCGTCGTTAGCAACCTCTTCTTTTAGAAGAGGTTAACTATTCAATCTAGGCAGAGTTCCTCAGGTTCGGCGCGCGATGATCGATTTCTGAGGAAGAGTGGCGGGCTTGAGCGGATCTGATGAGGGAATTACAATGCAGCCGGTGATCTCGATCCAAAGTTACGCTTGTACGACAGAAATGAAAGGCATAGCGGTGCCTGGACCACTTTTCGCTTTCAATGCTGGCGCGTTTAAGTCTTCCCCTTTCCTTTTTAGTAATCCTCCAAACGCGCGAAACACTTTGGCAGCACCTCGCGGCTGGAACGTTAGGTAAACAAGCAAGTGAAAAACAGCCGTAGCTGTAAATAATTTACTGATGAGCACCTCCCAACTCATTGCCATCGGTTCAAACTGAGAATGAGCCATTGTATCGATGATCATCCGGGTGTGAGTCTCACCCAAATAGCGCTGCTCGCCTGTTTGATCCCGGTGCGTCGCGTGATGCTGTCGATCCGCAGGTAGCACTCCGATACGATTAGCACCAAAGATGGGTATCTTACCGCGCATCAGGAGGCCGAGATTCAGGGCCGGACGCCGCAAAATGCAACGCCGGTTGTCCGGTCTGTCGATTCGCACTGTCGCAATCGTAGTTGAATTTCTAACCTTCCTTCTGCTCGTGCTGTTTATCTCTACCGGCAGACGCGCCGAATTCCTCGATAACTTCGACCGCCATGCAGACGTTCTGGCGACGCTGTTGCTACTCGCCGGCTTTGTGTTGTTTCACCGGGTAGTAACACGCCGCCTCGTACCACGGCTGGAACGCCGTTTCTTTCCGAGACCGTATGAGGAACGACGCATTTTCCTCAGTCTCAATCAGGAGATTCGTGCGGCGTCTACCATCAAGCAACTTTATATTGCGATCGCCCGCCGGATAGCCGAATCCTTCGAGACCGACGATGTCTCGGTTCTGGTACGCGATGAAGTGACTGGCGATTACGTCTGCCTCGCCTCATCGTCACGATCAGCTTCGCAAACGCCCGAGCGGCCTCAGGTTCAAACAGTCGAACCGAGGCCGCAATTGGCGTACGATGCTTTTGTCGTGAAACGACTGAAGCACCTTTCAACTCCGCTGGTAATCGAGCCAGGAGAAATCGAAACCTGGACACGAGCAGTGGATAACCTGCCGCCGAGTCAGCGGCAGGCGCGTAAGCGGGAGCACGAGAGCTTGCGCTTGCTCAAATCACATCTGCTGGTCCAGATCGGTACGAAAGATCAATTGGTTGGCATCCTTTCCCTCTCTCTAAGGCGAGCACAGTTTCGCTATTCAACAAACGACAGAGAAATCCTGATGTCAATTGCCGGACAGTTGGCTCTGATTGTAGAGAACTCTCACTTGGCTGAAAGGATGGTCGCCCAGGAACGACTAAGGCGTGAATTGGACTTAGCGGCCGAAGTACAACGACAACTGCTGCCGCGTAAACCGCCGGAACACCCTTTCTTGCAGCTCGCAGGATACTGTGAGCCAGCGCGTGGCGTCGGCGGTGATTACTACGACTTCATCACAGTTGATGAGAACCGTTTCGGCATTGCTATCGCAGATGTAGCAGGAAAAGGGATGCCGGCAGCGTTACTCATGTCCAGCGTGCAGGCGACTCTGCGCAGTCTGACTACCACAAATGACTTAGCGCCTCCTGTTGTTCCCTTGCTGGCTCCGATGGTGGGCAAGCTCAACCGGCTAATCTTTAATTCGACCAGCGGCGAAAACTATGTGACATTTTTCTACGCTCATTTTGATTGTGCCACTCGATGTTTGACTTACGTCAACGCCGGACACAATCCGCCGCTCTATTTGCCGATAGGGAACCCAGGCAAAATCCGACAACTCACGACGGGTGGTTTGATCACCGGCGTGTTCGAGCATAGCGAGTACGAACAAGAAACGGTCCAGATGCAACCTGGAGATCTCATGTTCTTGTATACGGATGGATTGTCGGAAGCGCTGAACGCAAGTGGAGAAGAATTTGGCGAACGGAGGATCGAGGAAATGCTAGAAGCAACGGCCCAAATGTCGGCTGAGGAGATTCGCGCAGAGGTTGTTGGACAAGTCAAACGCTGGCGTGCGAATGTGCCGCTACACGATGACCTGACTTTTGTGGTGATGACGGTAAACTGACGTTCGCCTTCATCCCGGAAGAAGAGGTTGCAAGAGTTTCGTTAGGCGTAACGCTGAAGGATTGCGAAGCTCAATTAGAATCTCGTCACGCGGTGCGAACGCCGGCGAAGAGACCCCGATTTACCATGGATGCAGTATTCACCCAAAAAGGCGCCATGTGCTCGACTCGAATAACCATGCCGTGGCAATAGGCCGCATTGTGCTCGAGGCTCTGCGCTTTCATGTAGGGATACTGCATCCTCTTATGATTGACACGGAAGGTTGTGGTCTGCACTTCTTCATCGTCATTTAAACCGATCAATTCGGTGAGATAAGGCAAGCACTCTTCCGGCACTTTGACCATGTAGCTCTGGGTCTCCGCGACACCCACCTGCAGTTTCTCGAACACATATCTTTTCGGCTTGAATGGAGTATTGCTGTAGACATAGGGTTTATTGATCAGATCAACTTCGAACAGTGACCGTGCCATAGAATCATCCCACCACTGTTGCTGTCTTACGAACTGACAACACAACTCTTCGAACTCTTCGCGGTAGGCATGGAGCGCGAAGTGAACCACCTTGCCGTAATTGAATACGTCGTAATAGTCGCGTATCTCAATAGAAGTCTCAAAGAAATCCACGACAGGATTTTTGCGGTGATCCTTGCAGAAGTCGGCAAATGCGGTAAACACGTCGCTATACTTAACCTCTTGGTGTGAGTTTAAGTACCTGGTAGTCATATAAAGACTACGGATGTTGTGCAGAAGGTGAAGCGCATAGAAGAACCGCATGCCTTCGTTGGATTCAGCATAGCTGACATCGGCAGTCTGAACCACGACTTCAACTTCGCCGATGCGATCGTCGATCTGTTCTGTCACCAATCCAAATTCATCTCGCTTCTCGTAGAGCGAGGTATTGTGGAGAAGCAGTTGAGGATAGGAAATAATTGTGTCGGCCTTCGACTCGCACAACCTGTTGATCCCTTCCTTGAATGAGGAAAGAGTTTCACCGGGCAAAGGCCAGATTAACTCGGTAAAGGAACTGATCTTCTTCTCGTTCAGTCGTTCTTGCAGTTGAACGTAGGAACTCAGTTTGATGTTCTTTCGATCTATTAATTCCAAACTTCCCTCGTTCATCGTCTGCAATGACACCGGTTGGGAAGTTACGACTCCTGCGTTTGTGAAAATCTCTGTGATCTGAGTCATTCTCTCAGGCTTATTTTTTGCGGCCGAATAGTAGACTACACTCGGCATACGCGTTGTGCGCGCCAATTCGGCGATATGCTCGGTAAGACCTATGTCTCGCGCATAGATGCCCCAATTAGCATCAACCAGATACAGAAAAACGCAGTTGTGCGCGCTGAGCCAGTTCAGCTCTTCGCGAATTCTATCCTCGCTGAAAGTAAAGACCTTGGCGTTGGTCGCCGCTCCCCAATAGCAAAAACCACAACTAAAAGGGCAACCGCGGTTGGTCTCGAAGGTGGCCATCGTGTAGGACTCGTCAAAGATCCCGTTGAGAAACGGCGAGGGGATCTCGTCCAGGTTTCTGAGCCGATCATGCTTTTCTGTGGTAACAATTTCTCCCTCCCGATAGAAACTGAGACCTCTTACATTTGAAAAGTCCGGCTTGCTATTCGTCGTTTCTGCGAGAAATTCGGAAAAAGTTTTCTCCCCTTCCCCGTTGCATATAACCAGATTCTCATTGGGCGGATTGAGATACTTGTTCCCATGGTGCATCACTTGCGGGCCGCCAAGCATGAAATACGCTTCCGGTTTACTCTCGAGCAACATTGGCAGTATCGATTTCACCAACCCCATGTTCCAGAGATAGCAACTAAACGCATATACGTCTGCATCGCTCTTTTGCAGATCTTGCAGGATAGATGCCGCCGAGGTCTTGATGGTAGTTGAATACTTTTCGAAGCTGAAAGCATTCTTGAGGCTTGAATCCTGGTACGCGTACGCTTGCAGGTAGCCTGACACAAGCGGGTAAATTTTTTCATAAATGGTGAGTTCTACAAATGTTACTTTCCTGGTCATTTTCTCGCCCTCCTACTACTGAAATGATTTCCACCACATGTGACGATACTCAGATCCATACGACAGACTTCCGACTATCGAACATTCCTCGCTGATGAAGTCGAGTGTGAGCGCATCCCCGGCGCTCGCGGCGCCTTCAAGGTTGACTAAACAGCAGGTCGGAAGAAGTATGAGCTGCGCGCTCTAATCTTTCCGTCCTCGTATGAGTAGACATCAGCGAATCGCTCGTCTACTTCCTGACCGCTCTTAAGCATGCCGACGAAATGTCCCCAGCAAGCTCCGCTTTCATCGTTGACAACGATGTGGTCGAGGTGGTGCTTACCGGAAGCGATGATTCTTTCGCTCTTGTAGAATTGAAGAACTCGGTCGCGTCCTGTGAAAGGCGGATACCCTGGACGCTCGTATACAACGTCTTCGTGGAAGAGAGTCTTGAGCGTCTCCCAGTCAGAGGAATCGATCGCATTAAAGAGCCTGATTACTGATTCGTTTGTCATGAGACCCTCCCTTGTTCTTAGGTATTGTTAATGGAGAGATTGATTTCGCGTCAGAAGCGCATGGTGGCGGCCGCCGATTGCTTTACGCGGTGGAGCCAATGCCGGTACTTCGGCTCGCGTCCGGAAGTGGCATTGAAGAATGCTTTCTGAATTTGTTCAGTTATCGGGCCGCGCGGACGAGTGCCAATCTGTTTACCGTCGACTTCACGAATCGGTGTCACTTCGGCGGCTGTACCTGTAAAGAAAGCCTCGTCCGCCGTCAGAAGGTCTTCTACACCGATCGGGCCAACGTCAACTGGACAGCCAAGATCGTCTGCGATCCGGATGACCGAGTCGCGCGTGATGCCGAGCAGGATGGAAGATCTTTCGTCATTGGTGAGCACGCGTCCGCTACGAATGATGAAGATGTTCTCGCCGGTTCCTTCGGCAACCGTGCCTTCCTCATTAAGCAGAACCGCCTCGTCGCATCCCTTTTCTACCGCCTCACGCATCGCCAGGAGTGAATTGAGATATTGTCCGCACGCTTTAGCCGTTGTCGGCATCATGCGCGAGTGAAATTTCACCCAGCGAGAAATCGTCACGCGCGCCCCGTGTTCCAACACGTGCGAGCCCAGGTACGCCCCCAGAGGCCAGGCAAGAATAGTTAACTCAATCGGACAATTGCGTGGGAGAACACCCAGGCTGCCGCTGCCGTGGTAACAAAGCACTCGCAGGTAACAGGTGCGTAAGTTGTTTCGCCGGATGATTTCATCCACGGCTTCCGTTAGCTCCTCACGGGTGTAGGGAACTTCCATACCGTAGACGGAAGCCGATTCAGAAAGGCGCTTCAAATGTGCGTCGAGGCGAAACAGGGATGGGCCATTGTCGGTCTCGTAGCAGCGGATCGCCTCGAAGACCCCACTGCCCAAATGCAAAGTATGTGTTGAGATGTGTACAGAGGCATCGCGCCATGCGACCAGCTTTCCGTTAGACCACACCCATGCGGAGTTATCAAAAGACACTTTTTCACCTCCAGAGACTTAACAGTTTCAGGTGTAATGAAGGATAAGGACTTTCGGGAGAAGCTCTGATCTCGTACACCAACTTTAACTGACCATCGCGTTCGCTCAGCGGAATGGTTTATACGCCTCTTGTGCAAGGACACGCAGAAGATGCGCCTGCTCCGTGTTCAGGAAGAAATGATCGCCGGGGAACATTCGCAAGTTGAAAGTGGAAGTGGTTTGCTCACGCCATGGATCGAGTGTTTCCCGGCTAATATCGGGATCTTGTAACCCGCCGAGAGCCGTGATCGGACAGTCGAGCGGTGGTTCATGCTGGTACGCGTAGGTCTGAATACTCTCAAAGTCCGCACGTAACAACGGAGCCATCATCTGCATCAGCTCCGGATGATCGAGCACCTCCCTTGGCGTTCCGTTCAGGCGTTGCAGCTCCTGAATAAACTCCTCGTCTGGGAGGTTGAAGGTTAAGGGTTCAGTCTTCGGTATCTGGGGGGCTTTGTGGCCTGAGACGAACAAGTGAGTCGGAGGCTCATGGCCGCCGCGGCGAAGCAGGCGCGCGAGTTCGAAGCCGATAATCGCCCCCATGCTGTGGCCGAAGAAAGCGAAAGGTCGATCGAGCAGCGAGACGATTTCCTCGCCAACAGCTTCGACGATCGGCGACATATTTCTAAAGGCCGTTTCACGCAGGCGGTTTCCGCGCCCAGGCAATTGAATCGCACAGACCTCTATTTCCTGCGGAAGAATTCCGGCCCAGTTTCGGAAGACCAGCGCCCCGCCACCGGCATAAGGAAAACAGAACAGGCGCAGGATGGCCCGGGGATTGGGCTTGTGCCCTGCGAGCAAAGGGGTGTCGTGCGTTCGGTTCATTACGGACGTGCTCATAGTATCCCCCCAGCTCTAGCCACCGTTCGCTGCTCGCTCCATCTGCTTGCGCAAGCTTAATGGCCGCATGTCGGTCCACACCTCTTTAATGTAGGCGAGGCATTCCGCTTTGGATCCCGACTTGCCAACATCGTTCCAGCCCGACGCGTTCTCGCGGTCGGCCGGCCAGATCGAGTACTGCTCCTCATGATTGATCACCACCTTATAAATGGTCGTATCTTCTCTCTCGTCTATTTCCATAGCGTCTCCTTGTTCTTGGTTAGAGTGGCTTTGCACGAAACGTGCGTTCGATGTAGTCGAGGTTCTTTGCTCCGGTTTAGAGTTTCTGTGCGGACTTTATCCGCTCCACATGTATTTCACGTTCACCGTGCAAGATCGAGCGCGATAATGCGAAACTCACTTGTGTACTTCCGCCCCTCGGCATCGCGGAGCCACGTCTGATCAGGCCCAGGCAACATCTCCGAGATGCTGATTAGCAGGTCGGCGTTCTGGTCCAGTACCGGGTCGATCTCTTCGGCATTCGCGGTTCTGCGCACCATCTTGGAAAAGATGTCCACATAAAGCGGGCTGTCGAAATCAACGAAGAACGGTTTAACCTCGACAGGCGTTTTGACAAAAACAAAGCGTGGCATTCCGTGAGACCGCGCCCAGCGCCGTACTGCAAGAAACCGCTGCGACCTGTGTTTCTCGCCGGCGAATTGCAATTCGTTGAATCTAAAACTCCAGGTCTCACGGCCCACCACGAGACGATCGATGGTAATTCGAGGCGTGTGAGCCCGGTCCGGCAACAACTTGAAGTAGTTGATCCCTACTCCCGACAGGATCTCGCCGAACATTTCCACCAGTTCAAACTCGAGGCGTCCGTCGCGGGTTCTCATCAGCAACTCCTCTCCGCGCCGCTCTACTATTAAAGAACCAATAGGTAGCGTGTGCGAGGGGGGCGCGTTTACAGGATCGACCGAGTACTGGAGATAGAAATCTTTCGGATTAGTGAGCGCGGTGGTGGTGCGAACGTTGACCGCCGGCCAATGCTTCGGAGGGACAAAAACGATCCGCGGTTCTGGCAGGTCGCTTTCAAAAGCGCGCCGGAGTTCTTCCGGCGCGGGGTGTTGGCCCACAAAGATCCAGTTCGACATAGTGTGGTAGCCGAGGTGCAACTCACCGAGCACGTACTGAAATTCCCCGCGGCTGATCGCGTCGACATCCTGTGCGGCGATCATCACATCGGGACTGTGGTAACGTGCGAAGCGCCAGCCAGGCCGCGGGGCGCTGAAGGCATCCTGAACCGCCGCTCTAATCTCCTCGCTTCGATATGCGACGCTCCGCTCCCCATACAGAGGCAGGATCTCGGCCCATCGTCGTTGAAATTCGGGCAGCACATATTTTCCAATCCTTCGACCGCTGTCGAAGAGCAATGGGTGGGCGCGATTCCAGAAGTCGAGCGCGCTAACTGTTGTCGAACTATTCTCGAGTGCCAGTTCGTCGTAGAGTTCGTTAAATGTCTCACGGCAACGGCCGGCTACCTGATATGTGAACCAACGTGCGCTCTCGAGGAGCAGCGTCAGCGGGCGGCCGAGTTGCTCAAGGTGTTCGGGACCGAGATTAACCTCGACATCGCGACAGCAGTCTTCGTAGAGCAGTGTTCGCGAGGCGTACATCTGCCCGGCCGATCTGGTTGGTGCAACGCCGGTGAAGCTTGTAAAAAACTCATCTGCCGCACCCAGCGCAGTGTCGAGCGCGTCGGGGTCGGTTGCGGCGTGCTTGATTGCTTGCCGCACCGATTCAAGTTCCTCTATTAATTCCGCCACCGGCCGGCGACACTCCTCGTCGTCGATGCGCTTGCAAAAGTCCTTCAGAGTCTGTTCCAGGTGCTGGCGATACGGCATTGGAACCGCGAGCGACCAGGCAATGAGACCGCGGCCGCGCAAGGCATGGAGCAGCCGGTAAACATCTTCCTCCGTACGCACGGCGTTCGCTGGATCGCTGACCACCTCTAAGGCGATATCTCGCGCCATCCGTGACCCGTCGCAACGGTGAAAGACGGCCGCTTGTTCGGCGTTAAGCTTGAACGGTCTCTGCAGGGGGACGGAGAGCGTGTTTCCATCCGCGTAAACGAACGGCATTCGCATGGGTGCGAACCAGCGGCGTAGCAGCCGGTTCTGGCTCAACACGTCAGCGATCGTATCAATGCCCCAACCTTCGAAGTAGACGTTGCGGGTGCGCACCAGTTCCGGGCCGGTCTCCACCTTAATGGTCTCGCCCGCCGCCATCAGGCATGCCCACCCCGCTGGTCCAAAGAATCCGATGGTGTCGTTCTTTACGCTGTAACGCTGCAAGTAGGTGGCAACCAGCTCCTCAGTCTGCCGCTGTTTGCTGTCGCGTGTCCGGCTCTCGGGTGAGGATTTGAAAAGCTTCTTGAGTCCGGTATGGTGGGCGTGGCGGTTCTGCCAGATGACTGCCTCGCGAAAGCGATTGTCCGAAGCAATTTCGCGGACGACTTGCGCCGTTCGTCCGGCCGCGGCTTCAAACTCACTCAAGAAGTCCGCGTGAGCCTGTTGGACCATCTCTACGGCCCGGCGAAAGTCTTCCACCTCGCTAACTCCATTGCTAGTCTTGTTGTGCTGCTGCGGAAGTTTTCCTTTTTGAAGACGCCTGATCGCATTCTCGAGTTCAGCGTGCTCGGAAGGGCTGTCGCCGGCTTGCGCGAGGATGTGCCGCAGCGTTTCGATTGCTCTTCCTCGTGCATGCACCGACTCGGTTTCTCTCTCTAACACTCTATCGGCAATGGCAGCGCAATCGGCAGCGGCGAGCTTGAGTACCTCGTCGGACGGGAATCCAGAGCCTCTCAACCCGACGCACCGCCAGACGGCCCATTCGCCAGCCGGAAGTAGCAACAGGTGTGACGGCAACTCCTCCAGCTCGAGGGCGACCGCGGTACCGGTGTTGTAAACAGCTTCGTTTGTCATAGGAGCGATGAAACTCAGTTCCAGGCTTTAGCGGACGCAGCAGCCGGTTCGAGCAGAATTTCCTTGCACCCAAAGAGTCTTTCAGAAACTCTGCCAAGGCCCAGCGACTCTTGGACCAACTTGTTTGACTCGACTATCGGACGCGATTCGTCTGTGTATTGAATAGAGGTCAGATAAGTCAGCCACGGTTCCTGACCCATGGCATAAACGTAGACTTGTTGCGGGTTCAGGCAGTTCACGAGGTTGAGACCCTTTTCGCAATTTGATCCGTCAAACCTCCGCGACTGGTCCATCTTTCTCGCTAGCGGTTTGGTCAGAAGTGGTCCGTAGAGCCATGATAGTGGTGCACCGTCACATTCCATTCCGACGAATACGACATCAACATCGCCGACGACTTCATGTACATGCTCATAAAGCTTCGGCTCCAGATTGTTAGAGTCGGCGACGCACAGGGTCGATCTGTTCTCGAGGTTGACGAGGTAGGCGCTCTTTGTACGGATGTTCAGGTCACCATGCTCGCCCAGGAATGGCAGCCCCAGGATGAAGCCGCCGTCTACTTCAATAGTCTCGAGCTCGTCGAGTTCACGCACGTCGGAGAAGCCGATTTGCTTGAGCAAGAGCTTCAATGAAGGATCAGCGAGCGAACCACCATTACTCCTCGGCACAAGGACGGTCCCGATCTTGTGACGCAGTTGCAGCAGCGACTCGAGCATGCAGTGGTCCTGATGTGTATGTGTAATGAGGACGTAGTCAATCTTGTCGGGTAAGTCGGCGTAGGTGTATCTCTCGATGCCGCCGTTGGACTTGTAACTGATCACTGGATCAAACAGCACGCTGACTCTTCGCGACTCAATCAGGACGCATGCGTGTCCGAAGTAGCGGATCCTCACACCCTTACCCTCGTAGCGATCACCGGTCGGTTCGGGTTCAGTCGTGAAGAACGACGAGAGGAGTGGCTCGTCTTTGTGGCTTACCGCAAGTATCTCCTTAACCTCGCCAAACGGGCGCGGCTTGTACTTCGTTTTGAAGAGTTCGTCGAGTTGGGCTGACCCGAATGGTACCCCAAGGTGTAACGTTTGGTCGTCTGGCAGCTTTGGCGTGCTGAAGGCGAAGGGCCTTTCGCCGCTGTCGGCGAATAGTGCGATACTCTGGAAGTCTGGTCGATAGAAACGGCTCTTGTAAAGCAGGCCCTCGATAAAACGCATAGCGGGATGATTGTTGAGATCGTAGATCAGTTCAACATAGCCTCTTAGCGGTGCCGGTACTTCACGGTACAGTGGTTCGAGGGAGTTGCCTATCGCCTGAGCCTGCACGGTCGTGTCCAGGGTTTTGATGGCATCGGCCAACTCCAGCATCGGTGCACACTCGTCGGTGGTTCGGTTAATCAACTCCTTGATCTCGAGAGCCTTCGACGCGGGGTGGTTGATAAAAGAACCACCCAGCATGGCCGGGTTTTTGAGCGCGGCGACGTGTACCTCCGGGGCCGAGACGAACGACCGCATCATCTTCAGGTGCGAGTTTGCGATGAACATCGCCGCCGTTGCGGGCGGAATGAGATACGACCAGGCGTGCCACTGATTGAACAGTGGCTCTGCCACGATGTTGTGTTTCAAATACACATCGGCGTTGGCCATAAAAACTACTCCTCTTATATTGTTGGATTTGAAACCGAGGGGTTAAAGTTGAACGCTTAAGGGTACGCGCCGTTAGACCAAGCGCGTCGTTCTGCGTATCCCGAGTTATTTATCTCGCGGCGCCGTCTACTCAACTCGTAGAGCGATCACCGGATCTACTCTGGTCGCTCTAAGCGCCGGAGCATAACTTGCAATGAGAGCGATGATAGCCAACAGTAGAGGCGTCCCGACAAAGATGACTGGGTCGAAGGTACTGACGCCGTAAAGCATGCCGGCTATAAGCCGTGTCAGCGCCAGCGCGGCCGCCACTCCTATGATCACACCGATGATGGTAAACATCATTGTCTGACCCAGGATCATCTTCAGTATGTTTCCTCTCTGGGCGCCGAGTGCTATTCGTATGCCGATCTCGTGCGTGCGCTGCCGCACAGAGTGCGCCACTACGCTGTAGATACCTACTGCCGCCATAGCGAGTGCAATGGCTGCGAAGATGCTAAGCAGGAACATGTTCAGGCGCTGCGAGGAGATGGAGCGCGCCACTACCTCGGTCATCGGGCTGACGTTGTCGATTGGTTGATTCGGATCAACTGAGCGTACGGCATCGCGTGCGGCCGCAACGATGCTCTCAGGTCGCCCACTGCTCTTCACGACTAAGCTCGCTGTTGGGGCCATGTCTTGCTGATAAGGGATGTAGAGGATCGGATTCGGCTCGGCGTTCAAGTGGTGGTTCTTCACGTCGTTGACGACGCCCACTATCTCAACCGGCGTGAGTTGTCCGGCCCTCCTTTGAATCAGCCGTTTGCCAACTGCATCCTCGCCGGGGAACTGCCGCCGCGCCAGCGCGGTGCTGACGATTGCCACTGGTGGCGCTTGCGCACTGTCTTGTTCGGTGAAGTAGCGGCCGCGAACGAGTCCGATTCCCAGCGATTTAAAGTAGTCGGGACTGGCGACGTTGTAACTCGCGGTCGGATACTCGCTGGGGCTCGCGAACTGCCGCCCTTCGATGCCGAAGGCGCGTGTGCGATCCGTTCCGCTCAACGGAAGCGTGGTGGCAACACCAGCAGACGTAATACCGGCGGTAGACCGAAGTCGCTCTAACACTTGTTGAAGAAAAGCAGTCTGCCTGGCGCCGTCCGGGTATTTGTTCAGTGGCAGAGCGAGCTGCATCGTCAGTACGTTTGTGGCGTCGAAGCCGGGGTCGGCTTTCTGAAGTTGCATGAAGCTCTTAATAAGGAGACTCGCGCCAATGAAGAGCACGAGTGCAAGAGCGATCTCAGAGACGACCAGTACGTTGCGCATAAACCGTCGCCCCATTCCCGCTGTAGTCTTCCCGCTCCCCTCCTTAATCCAGTCGATTGGATCCATCCGTGCGGCCTGTAGAGCGGGAAGAGTTCCGAACAGTAGGGCAGTAGCCATGCAGATCAGCAACGTAAATAGTACTACGTTCCAGTCGATGGTGATCTGTTGCGCCTTCACGTAGGCAGGCGGTATCAGATCTCTGAGCAACACCACGCCTCCCCATGCCAGCAGTAACCCGAGGATGCCGCTCAACAGTGCAAGTAGCAGGTTCTCCGTCAAAATCTGCCGGATGATGCGGAGCCGGCCCGCGCCTATGGCTATTCTCGTCGCGAGTTCCCTCTGGCGCGTGGAGGCATTAGCGAGCAGCAGGTTACCTACGTTAACGCAGGCAATCAGCAGCACAAAGCCAACAGCACCCAGCAGGATTAACAGTGAGGGTCTGATGTTGCCGATCAGCTCCTCGCGTAACGGAGTGAGCTTTACGCTCCAGTCCGCGTTTGTGTCCTTATACTGCTGGGCCAGCCGACCGGCAATTGTTTCGACGTCGGTCCGTGCCTGATTGAGAGCAACGCCCGGCTTAAGTCGCGCAAGAATAAAGATCGTGTGCACGGCCCGGGAGGTCGCCTCAGCCGCGGCCGGGACGAGCGGCACCCATAAGTCAGCGTTGCCGAAGATTTCTGCCGGAAAGCGGAAGCCGGCGGGCATCACACCTATGACTTCATAACCTTTGTCGTTTAGTGTGACCGTCCTACCGATCACGCCCGAGTTGCCGCCGAAGTAACGCTGCCAGAACTCGTGGCTCAGGACGACAGTCGCACCGGCTTTGTGATCGTCGCTCGAAAACGTGCGGCCTATTGCTGGACGTCTTTCTAGCAACGGAAAGAACTCCGGAGATACGGCCGCACCAGTCACGCGCGTTGGGTCGCCGACGCCGGTCAGCGTGTAGTCCTCCGATCTGAAGGCGGCCATCGAGTGGAAGGATTGACTCTGGTCTTTGAAATCGACAAAGTCAGGGTACGACGCGGGAAAGGATTCCAAACCGCGTTTGGCGTTTCGCTGCCACAGAATAGCGAGTTGGTCCGAGTTTTCGTAAGGCAGTGAGCGGAGAAGAACTGCATTAACGACGCTGAACATGGTGCTGTTAATACTGATCCCCAAAGCAAGGGTAAGCACCGCGACCAGCACAAGGGTTGGTCTTCTCCGAAGTACCCTTGCCCCAAAGCGCAGATCCTGTAGAAAGCTCTTCATTTTATGACGCCCTCTCTCGTAAAGTGGTCTGGATTTCCCGATACGACAGCACCCGCCTTGAACATTTATCCTATCCAATCGCCGCAGTTTCAGCCTGCGCAACCTCAGCCGGCGAACTGAGATACATCTGGATGAGCCGCCAGTATAGCCCGCGATGGACCAGCAACTCCCGGTGCGTCCCGACCTCACGTACCTCTCCCTTGTGCATGACAATGATCTTATCGACTGACTGTACGGTCGTCAGCCGGTGTGCAATGACAAGCGCGGTACGCCCTTGCATCAACCTCCCAACTGCGTCTTGAATCAAAGCCTCCGTCTCGAAATCTATAGAGTTAGTCGCTTCGTCGAGAATCAGCACGCGCGGGTCGAAAGCCAGCGCACGAGCAAAAGTGATAAGTTGTTTCTGCCCTGTCGAAAGCCCGCCGCCGCGCTCATGAACCTGGGTTTCATACCCGGCCGGGAGACGCCGGATGAACTCGTCGGCGCGAACATCGCACGCTGCTGCCCTTACCAACTCGTCAGTGATCGCTTTGTTGCCGAGGCGGATGTTGTTCGCGATGTCGTCCGCGTAGATGAACACCTCCTGCGGCACGATTCCGAAGTTAGCTCGTAACTCTTCTCGACTGTACTCGCGAATATCGACGTCGTCGACGAGCACTTGGCCGCGCTGGATTTCATAGAACCCAAGCAGCAAGTTCACCAGGGTGGTTTTCCCAGCTCCAGTGTGTCCGACAAAGGCCACACGCTCACCAGGTTCGATGACGAACGAGACATCCCTGAGTACCCATTCCTCGCCTTCATAAGCGAACCAGACGTTGCGGAAATCTATCTTTCCAGCACGTCGGTTAATGGGGGCTACTCGTTTTTCGGGGGGTGCCGCAGCCGCGGTTTCGTCGAGCAGGTTGAAAATCCTCTCAAGAGCCGCGAGAGAAGGCTGCACTATATTGTATTTCTCGCTCAAATCCGCAATGGGGGTGAAGAGCGAGCGTGATAACTGTATAAAAGCTATGAGCGTGCCAAGTGTAGCAACCCCGGCAAGCACTTCACCGCCACCGTACCAAACAACCAGCGCAATCGAGACTGCCCCGGCCACCTCGACGAGCGGCATGAAGACAGCCGTGTAAGAAAGAGCTCGCACCGTTGCGGCGCGATTGCGCTCATTAATTGCGTCGAAATTATCCTGCTCGGTTTCCTCGCGGCCGAAAAGTTGCACAACCGACATGCCGGCGATGTGCTCCTGGAGGAACCCGTTAATGCGGGCGAGGAGCTCACGCATTTCAGCATTGGCGACGCGCATGCCGCGCCGAAGCCACATGAGAGTAGGCGATAGTACTGTAAGCGGAATTACAAAAGCAACCGTAATTCGCCAGTTGATGAAAAGCATCCAGCCGACGATGTACACGATCGCGAGGACATTGCGCAGGGTCGAAACAAACGCCACCGTGAACATCTCGTTGAGCGCCTCAATATCGCTCGTCAACCTCGTCATCATTTGGCCCACAGGGTTGCGGTCGTGGAAACGCACCGGCAGCGATTGGAGATGACGGAACGTCTGAAGGCGCAGATCGTGCATTACGCGCTGCCCAACAATCTGCATGAGTAGACTGTGTGCGTACTGCATCACGAACGACAGCACGATAGCCATGAGGAAAAGGAAC
>Ga0126376_10000565_pt1 | contig 18415 bp, 13 predicted proteins | sample PanSoiMetPlot_15_FD_92760 | JGI IMG/M metagenome (GOLD analysis project Ga0126376, IMG submission 92760) | Tropical forest soil microbial communities from Panama - MetaG Plot_15 | ecosystem: Environmental > Terrestrial > Soil > Tropical forest > Bulk soil | place: Panama | collected 2016-02-17
AGAGGACCGCACTGCGCAAAAGGTGCGTGCCCACTTCGGCGACTTCTCCCGCATAACGGATACGGATGCGGCCCGGGCGCGCTTCGGCAGCCTGGGAAACGAGCGCACCAAGGCGCTCTGCCAGTTCAAGATAAGGCCGCACACGGCGATATTGGTCCGCCGAGAGCGCCGGCAGATTCACGGCGTTGCGAATGATTCCCTCCGCCAAATAATCGCGAATCTGCACAGCGACCTGCGTACCGACCTCTTCCTGCGCTTCATGTGTCGAGCCTGCGATGTGCGGTGTAGCGACAACGTTGGGTAAGCCGATCAGCGGTGAATTTTTCGGCGGCTCTTCAACAAAAACGTCCAACGCCGCGCCCGCAATCCGGCCGCTCTTCAGCGCCGCCGCCAGGTCGGCTTCGTTGATCAGCTCGCCACGCGCCGCGTTTACGATGCGTGCGCCTTTTTTCATCTTTTCAATGGAAGCCGTGTTGATCATGTTTGTCGTTGCAGGACTGAGCGCGGTGTGCAATGAAATGAAATCGCTCTCCGCATAGAGGCGATCGAGCGGAACCAACTCGACTTGTAGCTCCTTTGCTGCTGCCTCGCTAATGTAGGGGTCGTAGGCGAGGACGCGCATGTCAAAAGCTTCCGCTCGGGAGGCGACGGCGCTGCCGATGCGCCCCATTCCGATCAGGCCAAGCGTTTTGCCGCGCACTTCGGTGCCCGAAGACGACTTTTCCCAGCGGCCCTCGCGCAACGCAGAATCCAGTTTCGGCACCTGCCGCGCCAGCGCCAGCAACAGCGCGAAGGTGTGCTCGGCAACACTGACGGCGTTGCCGCCGGGAGTGCTCATCACCAGCACGCCGCGGCGCGTGGCTTCCTGCAAGTCAATGTTGTCGACTCCGACGCCTGCGCGGCCCACCGCACGCAACCGGGGCGCCTTTGCGAGCAGATCGGCCGTCACACGAGTGGCGCTACGCACAACCAGCGCGTCCGCGTCGGCGAGTTCGGCAGCAATGGTATCCTTCGTCGTGACCACGACGTTCAGGCCCGGCGTCTTCTTGAGCAGCTCCACGCCGCGCTCGCTAATCTTGTCGGCAACGATAACTTTCATGACTCCCTTTCAATTTTTCGGCTGCAAGCCACATTACGTACAGGCGGTCCCGCGCCAGTGTGGGAAACTATCCAAGGTAACGGCCAGAGCCTGTGGAGTCAAATTAGAAGAAGAAATAGGAGGGGCCGCGCTCTGTTATAGTTTCCTCGAGGAGAGCTTCGGAGATGAGCGTCAGCGAGACGATTCAGAAGGACATTGTCACAGCGATGAAGGCCAAGGACGAGATGAAGCTAAGCGTCCTGCGCATGGCGAAGGCCGCATTTCAACTGAAAGAAGTGGAAAAGATGCGCAAGCTGGACGACCAGGAATCGATCCAGTTGCTGCAAACGCTGGTGAAACAGCGCAAGGATTCGATCGACCAATTTGCTAAAGGCGGCCGTCAGGACCTCGTGGACAAAGAGAAATCAGAGCTGGCGATACTCGAGACCTATCTTCCGGCCGGCGCGTCTCCGGCAGAAATGGATGCAGCTATCACGAGGGCAGTTGCCGAAACCGGGGCAAGTTCCATCAAGCAAATGGGCGCGGTGGTGAAAGCCGCCAAGACCGCCCTGGAAGGCAAAACCGTTGACGGGAAAGCGCTAAGCGATCTTGTACGCGAACGGCTCGCAAAACTAGGCTGACGAGGTTCTCTTTGGCCGGCACACCTTCCCTCGCTCAGAACAAAAATGATTTCGCGCTTGCGGTCTTGCGAATTTCCGTTGGCGTGCTGTTTTTGATTTTTGCAGAGTACAAGGTTTTCGGTACAAAGTTCACATTGCACGGCGGTTTTCAATACTGGATCAACCGCTTTCTCGAAGACGGCGCGTATCCCTTCATGCGGCCAGTGTTGAAGAATTTTGTCCTGCCGCACGCAACGCTAATAGCGTTCTTCGTGGCGTACGGCGAATTGGCGATTGGCCTTTCGCTCGTGTGCGGAGTGCTAGTTCGCGCGGCCAGCTTTTCGGGATTGGTCTTTATGCTGAGCCTGCTTTTTTCGGCAAACTACCCTGGCCCCAACGCGCCGCTCTGGCAATACTTCGGCGCCTCTCTCGAACATTCCGTTCTCGCGTTCTGCTTCCTGGCATTTCTGATTGGCCGCCCGGACGCCGCGCTGTCACTGGTGTCGCTACGTGGAAAGGCAAGAGTCACCAAACTCGCTCCTTAGACTCTTCTCTTACGACTTCGGCTTTAAGACCGCTGTGTTCCGCTCATCGCCGGCGATGGCACGGTAAAATTTTCTTAGCTCTTCGATCTTGCCCATCGGAACGCTCAGTTCCTTGATCTCAAATGTCCTCGTGTACTTCAGCACGTTGCCCACAGCTTCCGTTTTGCTGTGATAGCTGGCGAAGCTGTAGTCCAGATCGACAGCCGGCGGCAAATCGTCCACTTGATAGCCGTCCGGCATCGTAATTTCGAAGACGTCGGAGTCATGCCGGGGCCCGTCAAACACGACCGGCAGCTGCCTCGGTTCCTTTGTCTCCAGCACTCCGCTACCTTTGATTCCGATCAAGCGTGGTCGGACCAAAAGCAAATCTCCGGCCGTCTTAGCGTATCGCTTCGCCAGGATTGTGTAGTTCATCTGGAACGGCTGCGTCGTATCGTGCAGGTTAGTCATTTCCGCTTTTGTGACAGCAAAATTTGCCAGCGACTGCGCCAGGATGCCTTCGATCGTCTTCACTCTGTCTTTGTCCGCCGCAACCGCTTTCATCCTGGCTCGTTCCTCCGCTGCCATGTCTCCCAGTCGGCGTTCATTGAAATTGCTTGTCAGATTCCCTTGTGCGTCCAATTTCGCAGAAGCCGTTCGCATCACTCCATTCAAATTGGATGGCAAAACAGGCAACTGGTAGAGTTCTCCGCCCTCAGGTCCCACCAGCAAGCCATAATTTCCCTGGAGGACGCCGCTCAACTGTCCAAACGGCGTCAGCTCGTCCGTGGGATCAAAAAAAAGAATCCTCCCAAGCTTGGGATGCCGCACCGCAGCCTCCAGTCCGGATTCATTCACCCCTTCGGGCAGCTTGACTGCCGTGATTGCGTGGTCGAACGCTGAGATTTGTGCGGGCGTGGTCGCATCGACCGATCCCCTTTCAGAATTGATAATGACATAGTACGAATCGACCCCAATCTCCTTCAGCATCGCCCCCATCAAAGTGGCTTTGTCCTTGCAGTCGCCGTAGTGATGTTGAAATACCTCTCCCGCTGCATGGGGTTGTATTCCGCCAATTCCCAGTTCGATGGCAACGTATCGAATATCCTGCTGAACGAATTTCGCCAAGGCTGCCATTTTCTCAATGGGTGTTGCAGCAGTCGCCGTCAATGAAGCCACTTTCTGTTTCATCTCTGGCGTTGTGTCTCGGCGTCCTTGCGCTAAAGCCGTATACCAGATTCCCATCTCGTGCCAGTCTTTGAAGTTCCGGTCTTTCGCCGCTCCTCCCGGCGGAAAGAAAGTGACAATCATTTCCCCCGCCACTCCCGGCCACGGTGGCATCTGATCTTCCGCGCGAATTCCTTTCACGTCACTGAGCGTCCATTGCCACTGGTTATTTCCGGCCTGTGTTGGTTTCACCTCCGGATGGTTACGCCACACGGCGATGTATTCCCAACCGGCGGGCAACTGTAGCGTGTATTTTGCATCCTTTACGGGATCGGCAGCCTGAAACGCCCAGGAATCCTGTAACACAATCGGGGATTCCTCGACTTCGTACTCGAATCCCACAATGTTTCCCGGCTCGGCCGCAGGAATCTCGAACATTTTATCCTTCACATCAGAGATCAATTCACTGCCGGCAATCTTGGGCAACGATATCTCGATGGCATCTTTATCTTTCACTTCGTAATCCTTGCCTTGCGCCGGGATGCACCAGCCGCGCATGGCGGTCACTTTGCGATGCTGATTGAACGAAACGAATACCGTCCCATGATCGCGCCCATTTGGCCGCAAAATCTTGTACACCTTCCGCACTGTGTGCTTCACCTTGTCCGAGGATTGCACGTTGAGAATTTCCTCGGAGTACAAAACGACCGCGTCCGTCTTCTCGTCATGCGCGGGGACCGCTGCGTTGACCACATTGTGCATCCACGCTGGAGCGTCGGCTCGCGCCAGGGACGCGGAGAGAAGCACCAATCCGAATGAAACGATTCGACGAACGGCCATGTTCAATTGCCTCCGGGGGCGCCACTAGGCTGCAGCACCACCTGTTCTTCGTCCCCGGTCCTCACTCCCTGAAAGAAGGTTCGCAACACTCCATAGCTCTCCTTCGGCACCATCATCAAATCGCTTCTCAGCGTGCGCGACAGATGGAGCGTTCCACTGCGTTCTTCCACATTCATTGTGTAGACCGCCGCCTTGGCGTCGTTGTTGACGGGTTTGGCGAGCGAACCGATCTTCCAGCCCAGCGGTAAGTCTATGGTTACGTCGTCCACTTTTTGGAACGGATAATGAAAATACACGGCATGCGCTCGGCCTTCGTTTTCGAACAATCCCTTTTCCGGTGCCGAAAAGAGCCCAACCGGTAGCAACGCGCGCTTGCCCGCACCCGAAACCCATCCGGGCACCTTGAAGGTAAATTCGGTAACCAGAGTTGGCGACGAACTTTTCCAGTCCGGTTGGCGCGTGAGATCCACCTCAATTCCAACCGGCACCATCTCCTTCACCATATCCTCCAAAAGTTTTTTTCGACTGGTATCGTCCTCGTTTCGTTCATCCATCCTTAACGCTTGCGCCTCGCTCCCCGAGTACGTGACCGTCAGTTTTCCCTCCAGCGTGCCTTCGTTGTCCAGCTTCAGCTCCGCTTTGCGTTCGATCTTTGTGGCGGTGCTTTCCGCGAGTGGCGCTTGTACCCACGTTCCACCTTCTTTCGACAACTTCAACCCTGGCGCCATTGTCTCCCACCAAGGCAGCATCCCATACGGCGTGAAAACGGTTCCCGGATCAAAGTAAAGATCCTTTCCGTTCAACACGACCTGTACGACGTTGTCGTCCAGTTCCCGCGGATTCATCATGTTATTGTTAAAGAAGGTTACGTTGCGGCGCGAAACGAAGACCGGCGCGGCTTCAAAGCCCGCGGCGCGGACCATTCCCAGAAACAGCCATGTGATCTGACGGCCGTCGCCATAACCCCGCTTCCAAACGTCTTCTACGTTGTTCACTTCTTTTTGCTTGTCGCGCTTCAGTTCTTGCTCTGTTTTCTCTCGTTCGAACGTAGTATTGCGTAGCTGCTGCACTCGCGCGTAGATCTTTTGCAACTTTACTTCAGGAGAATCTCCGGAGCCGACTGTTTGTGCTACTGCCTGCTCCATGGCCTTCTTTTTGTTTACGAATTCCTCCACATTTCCGTTCTGCTTCTTCGCGTATTCTTTCCAGAATTTGATGGGATCCTTTTCAATGGAACCTTCTGTGTAAATGAAATCCACCCTAGACTTCAGCGTAGTTTCCGGCGGCATATAGTCCTCCACCTGGAACCCCGGGATGTTGCGGGCCTCCATTTGAATTGCTCCGTGATCCTCCTTCGGAGGCTGCGTCCCCTGGGGTAATCCCTGCGGCCAACTCCACCGCAATGCAAAATCCGGGTTAGGCTTTAACGCGAACTTGGCGTATCTGGTGAAGAGCTCTTCACTCAGCACCCATCGCGAGTCGTACACATATCCTTCATTGAAATCAACTGTGTAGTGATACTCGATGATGCTGCCCACCTGCACGTCGGGCAGCGTGAAAGTCTTAGCCAGATACTTTACTCCCTTCGCCTTCACGATCGTTTGTTCGATCACTTTTCCATCAAAGGGCACAATGGATCCATCCGGCCGAACAGAGCGTCCTTTCACGCCGTGTACATTCCCCGAATCTTTGAAAAAGGGAATTTCTACGTTCGCATATTTTCTTCCGTCTTCGGTCAGGATCTTGATTCGCATGTAGTTGTCTTCGTGTGGCGTCCGGCCGTCATCGCGATTCACTTCGCGGTACAAAATCACCGCCGGCGCACCCGCCGCTTCCGGCAGACCAGTCATCTTTAACTCTTCCGCTGTAATAGGTCTCCACTCATCCGCGGAGACAGTCCTCGCGGTCGAAGGCAAAACGGCAGCAACGAGGAACAATAGCCAACATCTCCACTCGTGAACTCTTGTGAACATTGACCTTCTCCCGATGCAGTTCGAGGCACCACTACGACGTGATATCGGCCCGTGGAATTGCTTGTGCGGGAGTGCCGGCCAGGGCCTGAACACGTCTGCAACTTACTTCATATATTGCGTGTCAACCTACAGGTGCGTCACTCTCCTGTCAAGAACGCGCAGGTTCATAGGGTTATCGGTTCGGACACCAGCTTTTTCCGCCATTCTTTTGGACGTCGGTCTACATCTTAGAGTTCCCAACAGGATTCCCTTCCCCACACGCCCGTCCCTGCGGCATAATCCCCGCGCACGTTTCCAATCGGCTTCATCTCACTGCGAGGGACAGTTCTGTGAACAACCGCCCGTGGAGTTCCACTGCGCCGCCAGGCGAATTTCGCACCTACATCGCGCCGGAGGAAACGCTGAAAGAATTTACAGTGCGCGCGTTGATTCTCGGTGCGTTGTTCGGATTGCTGTTCGGCGCGGTGACGGTTTACGTCGGCCTTCGTGCCGGGTTGACGGTCTCGGCTTCCATCCCCATCTCAGTGCTCTCGATAAGCATCCTTCGGGCGTTTGGCCGTTCGACCATTCTCGAAAACAATGTCGTGCAAACGACTGGCTCCGCGGGTGAATCGCTCGCCGCAGGTGTGATGTTCACGATCCCTGCGCTGATTTTTCTCGGTTTCGGTTCTGAATTTAACTTCTCTCGGATCTTCCCGATCGCGCTCCTCGGCGGATGGCTTGGCGTGCTCTTTATGGTTCCGATTCGCCGCCAGCTCATCGTCAAAGAGCACGGCAATCTTTCCTTTCCCGAAGGAACTGCCTGCGCCGACGTGCTAGTGGCCGGAGAACGAGGTGGCTCGTTTGCGGGTCGCGTTTTTTGGGGGCTTGGTTTAGGTGGTGTGTACACCTTTCTGATGAAGACGGTACTCGTTTGGACTGAACAGCCCGAAGGGCGCCCCAGCTGGTTTCCGGGCGCTAGTTTCCGCACCAACATCACATCCGAATACCTCGGCGTCGGTTACATCATCGGACCGCGCGTCGCCGGCATTTTGTTTGCCGGCGGCATTTTTTCCTGGCTCGTTATGATGCCTGCCATCAAATTCTTCGGGCAGCTTGCCGGCAACACACCGATCTATCCTTCCACGATTCCGATTCCTCAGATGACTCCTGATGATCTGTGGAGAAGCTACATTCGACCGATGGGCGCGGGAGCCGTTGCGGCGGCTGGGCTTATTACTCTCTGCCGCACGCTGCCTACGATCATTTCGGCTTTGCGCGCTGGGCTGAAAGACGCGCGCGCCGAAGGTGCCGGAGTATCGACGGCTTCGAGCCGCATCGATCGCGACGTTCCCATGCGCTGGGTCGTACTCGGCTCTATCGTCATCATCGCTATGCTATGGGTTGTTCTAACCTTTTTTCCGGTGCAGGGCGCACAGACAGCCTGGTATCAGAATCTATTCGCCGCGGTGTTCGTGGTCGTTTTCGGATTCTTGTTCGTTACCGTGGCTGGCCGAATCAGCGGACTTCTTGGCAATTCTTCGAATCCCATCAGCGGCATGAGCATCGCCACACTCATGGCTACCTGCGCAATTTTCTTCGTGGCCGGATGGACGTCCCCAAAATTTGCCGTACTCGCGCTGATGATTGGCGGCGCAGTCTGCATTGCCGCGGCCATCGCCGGCGCCACATCGCAGGACCTCAAGACCGGCTACCTCGTCGGCGCAACGCCCTTCTGGCAGCAGATGGGCCTTCTCGTCGGTGTCACCGTTTCTACTGTGGCTATCGCGTTCACCCTAAAACTCATGAACACCGGCCTCGAAAAATATGTGCCGACGGAAATCCCTGTCAACATTCAATCCCTGCCTCAGGGCGTGACCGTCGAGAATGACTCGTACACCTACCACGGGAAGACTTATGTGCTTGTCAATGCCCTCGGCTCACATGAAATCCCGGACGGAAAATTTCTCTATGACCGCGGGACGCAAAAGATTGAAATTCAATGGGCTTCTGGAATTGGCAGTGACAAGGCTCCCGCGCCGCAAGCACGCCTGATGGCCACGGTCATAAGCGGTATCCTAAATCAGCGCTTGCCGTGGCGCCTCGTGCTGATTGGCGTTGCTCTGGTCATAGCTGTTGAAATCTTGGGAGTCCGTTCTCTCGCCTTCGCAACCGGGTCCTATCTATCCATTGCAACTACCAGCGCCATGTTCGCTGGTGGTATCGTCCGCTGGCTCGTCGAATCCACGACGAAGAAAAAGGACGAAAGTGAAGCAAGTCCCGGCGCTCTCTATTCAAGCGGACTCATCGCCGCCGGCGGCGTCTTCGGCCTTCTTGGCATCGTAATCAATCTCTTCCAAGATCCGGAGATTTCGACCCGTGTTCCGGGCTGGTTGACGCATTTGCTTCGCCTGCCTTGGCGTCCGGACCTATTTTCGTTTGGTCCGAAGATGATGGGGCATCTTGCTACCAGCAGTCTCTTCGCAGTTTTCATGTTTGCCCTTCTCGCCGGTTCGCTGTTCTACTTCGCGCGCAAGAAGCTAGACTAGTGAGTTTGCGTCTCCTGGCGACGCCGGCGTCGCCAGTGCGCCGGTGAGTGTGTGAACGAACGCTTTGTCTATGAACTGCGCGGCCTGGCCTATTGGGCGGAATGTGCCAACCCGTTTTCGCAAACCGTCACGGCTCGCAATCTTCCGCTAGGCTTGCGCATTCATGGTTATAAGCGTGACGCCGTTGGGCGTGGTTTATATCGCCGCAAAGTCCACGAGCCGGGCCTCACCAAGTTTCTTCTCGAACAATTCTCAACACCCGCGCCTAAACACTTCCTCGATCTCGGCGCCAACATCGGTTACTTTTCCTGCGTCCTCGGCAAACTCGCTGGTTCATCCGGAAAAGTTGTATCCATCGAGCCCGAACCGCTAAACCGCAAGCTTCTCGAAATGAATCTGCTGCGTAACGACGTCACGAACGTCACCGTCCACGCTTGCGCCGTCGGCGCTGCGGATGGCACCGCAAAGCTTGGTATTTACAAGTCGGCGAACCGCGGCCGCCATTCAATGGTCGATCTGGAAGACTGCAAAAGCTTTATCGAAGTACCCGTGCGCCGGCTCGATGATCTGTTGCAGGACGCAGGGGTCCAGTCGTGGGACCTGCTCAAGATCGATGGGGAAGGATACGACACTTTCGTTTTTGATGGCGCACCAGAGACTCTTGCGCGTACGCGGATGCTCGCGATGGAATTCCTTCCAACTGCGTGGACCAAATCTGGCGTCAATGCTGCTGTCGTCTTCGAACGACTAAGAACGCAGTTCTCCCGCATCTATCGCTTTGAGGGTTTGTCCCTGCAAGAAATCAGCTGGAATGATTGCGCTCAAAGCGAGCGGGCTATCGACCTGCTTTTGCAGCGATGACGGCGCACTTCGGTGCTAGACCGCGACTGTTGAAAACCACTTTTTGCGTTCGCAATCTTCCGTCAACTGCGCGCGGAACGCCGGATGCGCAATTTCAATGAGCGCCTTTGCTCGCTCACGGATCGATTTGCCGTAAAGATAGGCTACGCCATACTCCGTGACGACGTAGCGAATTAGCCCGCGCGACGTCACTACACCTGCTCCGGACGTTAATTCAGGTACGATGCGGGAAATAGTCCCGTTCTTCGCGGTCGATGCCAGCGCAATGATCGGCTTCCCGCCTTTCGAGTTCGACGCGCCGCGGAGGAAGTCCACTTGCCCGCCGATGCCGCTGTAAAACTTCGACCCGATCGAGTCCGAGCAAACTTGCCCCGTCAGGTCCACTTGCAGCGCCGAGTTGATCGCTACCATGTTGTCGTTGCGAGCGATGAGCGCGGGATTGTTCGTATACTGCGTCGGGTGAAACTCGAAAATTGGATTGTCGCTGATGAAGTCGAAGAGCTTCTTCGTCCCCAGCACGAATCCCAAGATAATCTTCCGGGGCTTGAAGTTTTTCTTGGCGCCCGTCAACACGCCCGCTTCAATCAACGGAATCACGCTGTCCGACACTAGCTCCGAATGCGCACCCAGATGTTTGCGGTCCATCAAAAATGGCAGCACCGCGTCTGGAATCCCACCGATCCCCGTCTGCACCACCGAATAGTCGTCGATCAGTCCCGCCACATGCCTCGCTATCGCCACGTGCATGTCCGTAATCACCGGCTTCGGCAATTCGCAAAGCGGATGCGATTGTTCCACGCACGCTGTTATCTGACTCACGTGAACGAAGCTGTCGCCGTACGTGCGCGGCATCTTGTCGTTCATCTGCGCGATCACGTACTTCGCACAGCGGGCCGCGGTCAACGTCGTGTCCACGCTCACGCCAAAGCTGCAGAACCCGTGTGCGTCCGGCGGCGACACTTGAATCAACGCCACGTCAATCGGCATGGCATTGGTTTCAAACAGCGTTTCGACTTCGCTCAAATGAATCGGTGTGTAGTCCGCTCGCCCGTCATTCACCGCTTCGCGAACGTTCCCGCCAATGAAGAATGCATTGTGCCGGAAATGCCCCGCCATTTCCGGCGCAACGTAATCTGCACAGCCGAGCGTCAGCAAGTGCACCACTTCGACGTTCCGTACAAATGGTGCCCGCTTCATCAACGCCCGGACCAATGCTTCCGGTTCTCCGCAACCCGGCTGAATGTACACGCGCATGCCCGACTGCACGCACGCCAGCGCGTCCTCCGCCGACTGCACCTTACCTAGATAGTCCGCCTGCCATCCCATTCTTTGCTCTCCCAGGTCCGTAACCGCATATTCGCAGCTCAGCATTTTGCCAGCCTCATTCCCACATAACATTAAATTCCTTTAGGGACTCTTCTGGCCGTGATGGACATCACTTCAGTTCTCGTTGTATCGAACTCGCAAACGGCCATCCTTTACAGATTCTCTCCGCAAACCGTACACTGGCTCTGTCATGGCTTCGCGCTCGAACATCAAGAGCTATCGCGTCAGCTTCGACTTCTACGTCACTCCGGGTGTGAAGCTCCTGCTTATCGCAAATTTCACGGTGTTTATCTTCGAAGCTTTCGTTAAGTACTATCGTGGCGAAGCCGGATACGGGTCCCTCATAAAACTCTTTGGCCTCGTGCCGGCCGGCGTCTTTCCGGGCATGCGCATCTGGCAGCCGTTCACCTATCTCTTCCTCCATGAAGTTAGCGACGTCTTGCACATCCTCCTGAACATGCTGATGCTTTGGATGTTTGGTCGGGAACTTGAACTCGTCTGGGGCCGAAATCGTTTCTTGCGCTATTACTTTATGACTGGAGTGGGTGCAGGTCTCATCAACATCATCGTGAACAATTTTCCCCACCTTTGGGGCCGGGACTACTCTTATACCCCAACGATTGGGGCATCCGGCGCGATTTTCGGCGTACTCATAGCGTGCGCCGTTTTGTTTCCCGATCGGCGCGCCTATCTGTTCCCCATTCCAGTCGCCATAAAAATGAAATGGATCGTCGCCATCATGACCGCCATCACGTTTCTCGGAACGCTCGGAGTTGGCGACACAAAGGTCAGCCATATCTGCCATCTTGGTGGCATGCTTGTTGGTTATCTCTATTTGCGTCGCGATTCTTATCTGTATCGTCTGCGCAACGAGGTTTCCGACTGGAAGTACGAGCGCAATCGCAAGCGCTTTGAGGTCTACATCAACAAACACAAGAACGATCCGCCCTCGCGCCCCGATCGCTGGGTGAACTAGCCTAATTTTTCCTGGAATTCCTGCGGCTAGCTGGAGGCGCCAATGACGTGAAACTTCATGAAGTTCGTCGTTCCGCGCACTCCCATTGGCGTTCCCGCCACAATCCCTATGACGTCGCCTCTCTTCACTAGCCGCTCCTGCAGGAGCTTCCTTTCAGTCATCTCCGCAAGTGTATCGATTCGGTGCTGATCGCGAGATTCTAGCGGCATAACGCCCCAGATTAACGCCATGCGTCGCAGCGTCTCTTCTTCCGGAGTCAGCGCGATAATCGGCACCTGCGGCCGATAGCGCGAAATCAGCCGCGCCGTAAAACCGCTGTGTGTAAACACCACGATCAACTTCATATGCAACTCGCGCGATGCGTGGCACACCAACTCCGCCACCGTCTCCGCCACTTTCAAACGCTCGTGCGGAATCGGCCGCGAGTACTCACGAATACTCGCTTCCGCTGACTCGATGATCCGCGCCATCATGCTCACGGATTCGATTGGATATCTGCCGCTTGCGGTCTCTGCAGACAACATCACGGCATCCGATCCGTCAAAAATCGCGTTGGCCACATCGGACGCCTCGGCACGCGTCGGCCGGGGATTCTCTGTCATGGACTCCAGCATCTGCGTCGCCGTAATCACTGGTCGGCGAAATTCCCGTGCTCGCGCAATTATTTGCTTCTGCACGACCGGCACTCGCTCGGGACTCATCTCCACGCCCAAGTCGCCGCGCGCCACCATCACTCCGTCCGAAACCCGCAAAATCGCTTCCAGATTCTCGATCGCTTCCGGTTTCTCCAGCTTCGCAATAACCGGTGTATCCTTCTTCGACTTGCGTATCAGTTGCTTTGCCAGCGCCACGTCGTCCGGCCGCCGTACAAAACTCACAGCGATATAGTCCGCGCCTTCTTCGAGCGCAAACCGCAAATCGGCCTTGTCCTTCGGCGTCAAGGCCGGAACGCGCAGCTTCACACCGGGCAGATTGATTCCTTTGTTCTCGCCCAGCGCCCCGCCGTTCACAACTTCGCAGATCACTTCGGCGCGGCGCACATGCCTCACGCGTAGTTCGATCAATCCATCGGAAAGCAAAATCCGGTCCCTTGGTTTCACTTCCCGAGGCAAGGGCTCAAACACCGTACTGACGCGCGTCGAGTCGCCCAGCACTTTCGCCGTCGTAATCGTAAATTGCTGCCCCGCTCGCAGCACCACTGACCCGCCGCCTGCTAGCGCCCCTGTGCGAATCTTCGGCCCTTGCAAATCCGCCAGAATCGCCACTGTCTTCCTGGTCTCCGCTGCGGCTGCACGCAGCAAAGAAATGCATTTCGCGTGTTCGCCGTGCGTTCCGTGGGAAAAGTTCAGCCGCGCCACATCCATGCCGGCTTCCAACAGCCTCTTGATGACCCGCGGCGAACAACTTGCCGGGCCAATCGTGCAGACAATTTTGGAATGTCGATACGAGCTCACACGCAATCTCGCAGGAGCGGGTCGAAAACTCTGATAAAGCCTAACTCATTCCATAGGCATTCGACCTGCGAAGCTCGATTAATTTTTTGATTGTTCCGTATGAGTGCAGCCTTGTTAACGGCTTGTCTATTTCGAAACGGCAAATTCGTTCACGATGCGCATCATCAAATCCACGCCCTTCGCAAATGCCGCCACGGGAATTCGCTCGTCGTTGCCGTGCATTCGCTTCAAATCGTCCTCGGTCAGCGGAAACGGCACCAATCCGTACGCCTGCACGTTGTGCAGCCGCAACTGCGCGGAGTCCGTTCCCCACGTCGATTGATACGGCAGCACCGGCGCGCCGCCAAATTCTTGCGCTGCGCTTTTGACAATCGCATTGTAAAAATCATTCTCCAGAGACGAAGTGGGCGCCGCCAGTCCTGCGTTCTGCTGGACTTCAAACTTCACCTGCTGGTCGTCCACAAGCTTGTTCAAGTCCGCAAGCAGCGCGCTGATCGTATCGCCGGGCAACAGCCGGATATTCAGCGTCGCTCGCGCTTCGGCCGGAATGACGTTCGCCCGCACGCCTGCCGAAAGCATCGTCGGCGAAATCGTGTCGCGCAACATCGCATTCCATGCGGGATTCGCTTCCGCAACGACCCGCGCCGCATGTTCTCCGCGGTCCGGCGTGTCCAGCGACCGAATCCATTTTCCAATCTCATCGTCCTGCAGCGGCGCTATCCCCTCAAAGTACCGCCGCGTGACCGCTGTCTCGTGCACCGGCGCCGAATAGTTTGCTATCTTCGCAATCGCATTCGCGAGGTGCACCACGGGATTGTCTTTCAGCGGGATAGATGCGTGTCCCGAGGTTCCTCGCGCGACCACGTCCACGTTGTAGGTGACCTTCTCGCTCGCTTGCACGGCCGTGTACTGAACCTTTCCGTCTTTCGCGATGACCACCCCGCCCTCGTTGATGGCAAAACCCGCGGCGAATTTGTCCCAATTCTTTGCGATGAGCACCTTTACGCTGGCATCCCCAAACGATTCTTCGTCACACGTCGCCAGGAAAATCACGTCGCGATTCAGCCGCGCTCCGGCGCGCTTCAGCGAAATAAACGCCGCAAGATTCGCCGCCAGCATCCCTTTGTCGTCCGCCGCGCCGCGACCGTAGAGATAGCCGTCCTTCATCGTTCCGCCGAAGGGATCGACCGTCCACTTCGATTTGTCGACGCCTACCACGTCCATGTGAGCCACGAGCAGCAATGCTTTCGAGGGATCCGCGATGGCAGAACTTTTCAGCCGCGCCGCGACTGCGCTGCGCCCGGGCGTAAGCGGCAAGATGTCCGCGGTGATCCCTTCTTTTTTCAGAATGCCGGCAATGTACTTCGCCACAGTCTCTTCATTTCCCGGCGGGTTCGTCGTGTTGAGCCTCAACATGTCGGCAAGCCAGCCCAAAGCCTCTTGCCCCAGCGCGGTCGTGCTGGGCGCACCCTGTGCGGGCACTGCCGGCGCCGGAGAAAGTGGCATTCCCGGACCGTTCTGCCCGTTCGCGGCGCTTCCGTAAAGCGCCAGTCCCAATCCCCATATCGCAGCAGCTATCTTCGTCTTCCCTCTCACCAGACTTCCTCCCTTGGCTCCAAATCCAGAAATTTTCTGCCGAGACAAACGTTTTGCTGGGAAAGTGCTTCATACTAACATGCATGGGCTGGAACACTGCCTATTGCATCGCCGTGACGTTTCCTAACGTCCACGGTCTGCATCAAAAAATAGGCCGCAGGTACCGATTTCCGTCGAGGGTGGGGGAAAGAATGAAGAAGTTTGCAGCAGCTTTGCTGTCGGCAAGTTTGTTGTTGGCGCTCGCCGCGGAGCCCGCCAGGGCCCAAGCTCCCACGGGCCCGCAAACGGGTCCGCCCCCGCAACAAAACCCGCCGCCTCCTTCTGGCACGCAGCAAGCCCCGCCTCCCCAGGCGCAGACGGGCGGAGTCTCCATCTCCGTTGAAGTCCCGTTGGTTACTGTCGAAGTCGCCGCTACAACAAGCAATGGCGACATCATTACCGGCCTCAAGCGCGAAAACTTCCGCATCTACGAAGACGGGGTCCCGCAGCAGATCACCAACTTCGCGCCGAGCGATTCCCCCATCACGATGGTTCTCATACTGGAATTTAGCGGCCGCATATACGGCCTGTTCAGCTACTTAGGCAAATACTGGTCGCAATATCTTTTTGCAAATCTCAAGCAGCAAGATTGGATTGCCCTCGAAACCTTCGACATGAGGACCCGTATCGAGCAGGACTTCACTCAGAATAAGGAAGAAGTCATCGCGGCCATCAATCATCTCTATTTCCCAGGTTTCTCGGAGTCGAACGTCTACGACACGCTCCTGGAAACGGTGGATCACCTGAAGGACGTCAAAGGAAAGAAATCCATCGTGATCATGGCCAGCGGTGTTGACACCTTCTCCAAACACAATCTCGACCAGACCATGAAGCAGCTTCGCCAATCGGACGTCACTATCTTTTGCGTCGGCTTGGGGCAGTTTCTGACGACGAGGTCTCCTAATATGGGCTCGCTCCGCGAATTGGACTATCTTCAGGCGGAGAACCAGTTGAAGACTTTTGCCAAAGAAACCGGTGGTTATGCCTGGTTTCCTCGCTTTGAGGGTGAAATGCCCGAAATCTTCCGCGCGGTCACCGGCTTTCTTCGCAACCAGTACAGCCTCTCTTATTCGCCGAGCAATCGGACACGCGACGGCAAATTCCGTAAACTCAAAATCGAGCTCGTCGCTCCCGACGGTTCGCCTTTAACCGTCACGGACCAAAAAGGCAAGAAGCTGAAGTATCAGATCTACGCACGCGAAGGCTACAACGCCCCCAAAGGCGCCGACTGAGGCGGCACGTGCGTTCTGTACCAGTCGCTCGTCTCAGGTTTTGTTGAATTGGACGTTTTGCCCGAGGAGTGTGTCTTTCTTGGTTCGCTGCTCAGTATCCGCGGCCTAGGTTGACCATATTCGTCATTTCGTGCCCGCCGAACCACAGCTCCAGCAGGTTCAGCAGCATCTCCGTCTGGCGCTCCCAAAGCCTCGCGCTCACGCCGCTCGTATGCGGCGTGATAAACAGGTTCGGTGCCTTCCACAGCGGCGACTCCGGCGGCAACGGCTCCGTGCCGGTAACGTCCAGCGCAGCTCCGGATAACTCGCCGCCCTCCAGCGCCGCGATCAATGCCGCTTCATCCAACAACGATCCGCGACCCAGATTCAGGAGTCGCGCGCCGCGCTTCATCTTCGAAATCTCTTTCGCGCCAATCAGATGCTTCGTCTCCGCGGTCTCCGGGGCGGCAATCACAACATAATCGGCTTCTGCCAATGCGGTGTGTAATAAAGCGGCCGGAACAATCCTCTCGGCCAATGACGTGTCGCCTCTTCCCGAGCGCGTCACTCCCCAAACCCGCATCTCAAACGCCCTCGCACGCTTTGCCAACTCGTGTCCGATGGAACCGAACCCTACGATCAGTAGCGTTTTGCCGTTCAGTTCGGTCAGTTGTTCTGGCTTGTCCCAAATCAACGACTGGCCCCATGTGCATTTATCTTGATACCGCGTCGAGTCCGGAAAGTTGCGCGCCAGAGCGATCATCATGCCCAGCGTATGCTCGGCCATCGGCTTAGAGAAAATCCCCCGCGGATTCGTGACTAAGATTCCCGAATCACGCAATTCGGGATATGCGAGCTGTGCAACTCCCGCAGCCGTCGAATGAATCCACTTCAGCCTTTTCGCCTCTCTGAGCTGCGCCGCGCGCAGCGAGTACCCAACAAAAATATCGGTGTCCGGCAACTCTGGCGGCAGGGCATCGTAGTCCGGAAGATGCACCACGCGCATTTCAGGCCAGCGCTCGCGCAACGCCCCGGCCATCATTGGGTGCGGCCTCCATTGCCGGAATGGATGCCACACACAAATCACCAGCTTCGTCTCGCTCGGCTTGGTCCTGATCATTCAGACTCTTCTCGATAATCTCTGTGTTCTCTCTGAGTTCTGTCTTAGGAATCCGCTGCCGCGACACCGGCTCTTCTCCAAAAGGAGCAGTCGATCAGCCAAAAATCCGCAGATCCTTCCCTGTCATCTCCGTTGGCGCCTTCTCTCCAATCACCCCTAAGAGCGTGGGCGCAATATCCCGCAGCGCACCACCCGAGCGCAATCTCAACTTGTCGTCTTCCGTCACCAAAACAAACGGCACTGGATTCGTCGTGTGGTATGTATGTGGGCCGCCCGTCTTCGGATCGATCATGGTCTCCGCATTTCCATGATCCGCAGTGATAATCCACGCGCCGCCTCGCGGCTTCAGCGTCTGATAAATCCTTCCCAATCCCGCATCGACCGCCTCGACCGCCTTAATCGCCGCTTCCAGCTTTCCGGAATGTCCCACCATGTCCGCGTTCGCGTAGTTCATGATGATTGCGTCGAATTCGCCCTTCTCGATGGCCTTCACGACCGTCTCCGTAATCCCCTCGGCGGACATTTCCGGCTTCAAATCGTATGTCGCCACCTTCGGCGACGGCACCAGAATCCGTTCTTCCCCGGCAAATGGCTGTTCCACGCCGCCGTTAAAGAAATATGTCACGTGCGCGTACTTCTCCGTCTCGGCCGTTCGCAAATTCTTGTAATTTAGTCCCGCGAATACCTGCGCCAGGATGTGCTCCAGCTTTTCCGGTTTGATAACCGCTCGTAGCCACGACCAGTTCTTGTCGTACTGCGTCATCGCGACGTAAAAAAGATCCTTCGGCCGCTTTGCATCTACAAATTTGTCGAAATTCGGTGCAGTTAAAGCAAACGTCATTTGCCGGGCGCGGTCCGCTCGGAAATTGTAGAAAATCACAGCGTCGTCGTCGCGAATTATGCCGACCGGCACAGCGGACTGCCCATGCCGTATTTCCTGCGTGATTACGACGGGCTCGACAAACTCATCGGTGATCCCGCGCTCATAGCTTTCCTGAAGCGCAGCCACAGGATTCGCATTTTGGTGCACCGAATGGCCATGCACGATGGCGCGGTACGCCATCTCAATGCGCTCCCAACGATTGTCGCGGTCCATCGCATA
>Ga0126376_10000566_pt1 | contig 18367 bp, 14 predicted proteins | sample PanSoiMetPlot_15_FD_92760 | JGI IMG/M metagenome (GOLD analysis project Ga0126376, IMG submission 92760) | Tropical forest soil microbial communities from Panama - MetaG Plot_15 | ecosystem: Environmental > Terrestrial > Soil > Tropical forest > Bulk soil | place: Panama | collected 2016-02-17
GCCGGTCTGGCGACCTGTGGCGGCGGCGTCGCGGGACCCGGACGCGGCGCCGGGTCAACAGGGCGCTGGCCGCTGGTATCAGGGCGCCGGGCGCTCGTGTCAGGCCGCTGTGTGTTGGCCTCGGGACGCCGCGCGCCGCCCTCGGGGCGTGGGGCGCTTTCGTCGGCGCGCCGCGCGCTCTCATCGGGGCGCCGCCCTCGGTTGTCCGGGCGCTGCGCGCTCTCGTCAGGACGCTGCGCGTTGCCCTCGCGCGGCGCCGGCGTCGACTCGGGCGGCTGCGGGGCTCCGAATTGGCGAGGCTGAGGCGGGCGCTGGCGCTCGACCTCGCTGTTGCCGAACGCCGGCCGCGCGGGTACCGACCCCGTGGACGCCGGCTTCGGCGCCGGCACGATACGAGGCGGCGGCGCGCCGACCCCGTTCGGCCGCCCGGCGTCGCCGCGCTGGCCGACACCACGCTGACCTTCTGCGCGCCCGCCCTCGGCTCGCGCCTCGGCAGGACGCGGGCCCTCTCGACGCGGGGCTCGCGTGGCGACCACGGCGCGGGTAACGGTGTGCTCGGGCGGCCGCGTGGCGTGCCCGGTCGCCGCGACGTAGCTCGCCGCGCCGGGCGTGATCCGGAGCGGTGCGCGCGCGGGCTCGAGGCGGCGCGTGTCCACCTGCGCGATCCGCGCGTGCTGGACCGCGCCTCGCCCGAACTGCTCCTCGCGGACTGCGACCACGGCGTGCTGGACGCTGGTGTTCTTGTAGACGTTGATGTTTGTGACGTTCACGATCGTCGTGCGGTTCACCACGACGTTGTTGACGACGCGCGGCCCGCCCCAGCCCACCCACGTCGGCCGGCCGATGAACTGCGGTCGCCCCCACCACGGCACCAGCGGCTCGCCCCAGCTGAGCGCGACCCAGCTGACGCCCGGGACGCCAATCGCGACGCGGACGCTCGGACCACCGAAGAACGCGACCAGCGCGGGAGCATAGACGGGCCTGACGACCACGGGCCCCGGCGCCCAGGCCCAGACGCCGCTCACGGAGACCCAGCGGCCGTAGTGATATGGAGCCCAGCCCCACGGCGCGGTGTCGACCCACGTCCAGCCATAGAACGGGTCGAGGACCCATCGTCCCGTGGTGTAGGGCGCCCAGTCCGCGGGAACCGACTGAGGCACCCACACGGAGCCGTACGTGGGCACGACGCGCCAGTCGCCGTAGTGATCGAGGTCGTCCACGCCGTAGACGCCGGCCGAGACGTACCGCGAGCTCATCGAGTCGATCAGGTCGTCGGTGCGCGCGTAGTTCCACCGATCCCAGACGTCAAGCTCGGGCGCGACGTAGCTGTTCACGGTCGGCGTGGGCGTGCTTTCGAGCACCACCTCTTCGCTCGCCGCGATGGCCACGGCCTGGCCGCCGGCCGGCGTCATTGTGGCCTGTCCGGAGCGTCGTGTGACAAAAGAGCTTCCCGTCTCGGTCACGTCGACGCGGTAGTAGCCGGGCCGCTCGATCGTGAAGGCCGCCTGAGGCGTGTCGAGCTCGACGGTGCGGCCCACCTCGATGCTGCGCAGGTCGAGGGCGATGTGGCCGGCCGTGACCTTGATCTGGAGAAAATCGGGCTCGTGGTTGACGAGCCCGAGCTGCGAGTCGCCCCAGGCCCGTACGAAAGCCCGCGCGCCCACCTGGAGCTCGAGATTGCCGCGATTGCCTGTGTAGAGCTCATCACCTGGGGCCAGCGCGGTATTGACCTGCGCGGGGGCCCAGTCCTGGGCGCCCGGCCGGAAGTACGAGACGTCGCCTTCGGCGTAGCTGAGCCGAGGTGGAGTGGCTCCGACTGCGTTGTCGTCCCCCTCGGCCGCCCGGACCACTGCCGCAGGGAGTGCGATCTGACTGACGAGCGCCAGTGCTAGAACCGCCGAGATCACAGCCCGTGCCTCGCGCCAGAGCATGAGAGGCCCCCTTTCCTGCCGCCAATTCATCTACTTGGACGGGCCAGCCGTCTCCCGCATTTCCTATTGAACCAGATCACGGCCCCGAACCCGATCAACGCTTGACGATGCCGTGTAAACGCGGGCACACTCGCTGCGTCCGTATACGGCGAGGAGGGTCGACGGTGAAGAAGGGCCCGTTCGTCATCGCGTCCGCCTTGGTGCTTGCTGCGGGGGTAGTGCTCGCGCCGGGCTCCGCCATGGCCCAGCGGTCCGGAGGCTCCATGGGCGGCGCGGGCTTCGGAGGCCGCGCAGCGGTCAACGGCGGCGCGCGAGCCACGGTCAGCGGCGGCGGGCGTGCGTTTGTGGGGCAGCCGGGCGTGGGTCACCGTCCGGGGTTTGGTCCCGGGTTCGGGCACCACCATCACTTCTTCAGGCCGTTCTTCCCGTTCGGGGTGGTGGCTCCGGCGGTTGTGTGGGCGGCTCCGTACTACCCGCCTCCGTACTACTATCCGCCGCCCTACTACGATCCGCCGGCCTACAGCGCACCCGTGACGTACAGCCCACCCGTGAGCTACGCCCCGCCGCCGAGTCAGTCGGTCTCGGTCGCGCCGGTACCGCCGCCTCCGCAGTCGCCGCCTTCGCCGAACGTCGTCCAGTTCGCGACCGGCCGCTACGAGCTTCGTGGCGACGGCGTGTCCACGCCGTACACGTGGGTCTGGATCCCGAATCCTCCTACGGCGCCGCCGACTGGAGAGCCGGGATCGAACGGCGCGAACGGCGGCAGCGCCCATTCAGCGACGCGGGTGGGCCAGCTCTATCGCTGGACCGACGCGCAGGGCGTCGTTTACTGGACCGACCGCATCGACGCGGTGCCCGAGCAGTACCGCTCGAAGGTCAAGGCATCGCCGACGTCCTGATCGTCGACCCGCAGCTTTACGCGCTCTTCCTGACGGCGGCGCTCCTCTTAACCCTGGCTCCCGGCCCTGACACGATGTTCGTCCTGGGCGCCGGCCTCGGGGGCGGCGCGCGCGGCGGCCTGCTCGCGTCGGCCGGAATCATGACCGGCCTGCTCGTTCACCTGGCGCTGGCGCTCGTCGGCGTGTCCGCACTGATCACGGCCTCACCGCTCGCGTTCGACATCCTCCGCTGGGCGGGCGTCGCCTATCTCATCTGGATCGGCGTGCCGCTGGTCGTCCGGGCGTGGCGCGCTCGCGAGGCGCCGGCCGCATCCGGGCCGACGCCGCCGGCGGCTCGCGTCTACTGGCAGGGCCTGACCACGAACCTCATGAATCCCAAGGTCGCGATCTTCTACGTCGCGTTCCTGCCGCAGTTCGTGGCGCCCGAGCGGGGCGGAGCGCTGCTGCAGCTCCTGGTCCTCGGGCTCACGCACTGGCTGATGGGATTGCCCTACCTGTGCGCCGTCGCGCTGGCGAGCGGCTCGACGGCCGCCTGGCTTCGGCGCTCGCCCGGCATGCGCCGCGCGCTCGACGCGCTCTCGGGGCTGGTCTTCGTCGGGCTGGCGCTGCGCCTGATGCTCGTCAAGCGCAAGCCGGCGTAGCGCGCCGGAAGCCGGAGCGCCCTAGCTCAGGAACTCTCGCAGGACGCCCACCACCGCGGCGGTCTGCTCGAGATGCGGCACGTGGCCGGCGGCGTCGAGCACCTGCACGCGCGCGCCGGGCAGACGGCGCGTGAATTCATCGGCGTATGCGACCGGCACCAGGCGATCCTCGCGGCCCCACACGAGCAGGGCCGGCGCCTTGACGCGGTGGATGCGCTTCTTCAAGCCCTTGTCGGGGATCGGCCAGATGAACTTCCCGGTCGTGCCCATCGCCCACATGAGCCGCACGCGCGCGGCCGTCGCTGCCGCGTCCTGCGCGTCGGCCTTCGGGAACATGCGGTGCGCCGCCTCGCCATCGGGATCGCGGAAGATGTGCGCGCGGAGCGCCGCGGGCTCGAGCATCATCCAGTTGACGATGTGATCCGGATCGCGCCAGAAGCCGAGCGGCGCGATCATCGCCAGGCGCCGGGCCCGGTTGGGATACGCGGCCGCCATCTCGCACGCGATCATGCCGCCGAAGGAGTGGCCGACGAACGCGGCATTCTCGATGCCGAGGGTCTCGAAGAGCTCGTCGTAGCACAGCACGAGGTCCCAGAGCCCGTCGAGGTGATAGATGTCGTCGTGCGCGTCGGGGGTCGTGCCGGGGTGCTCGGGCGCCACGACGGTGAAGCTCTCGGCCAGCACGTCGAGGAAGGGATCCCACGTGAGTCCCCACGGACCGTGGAAGAAGACCAGCGCGGGCCCGCGCCCCTTCGTCACCACGCGGATGCGCACGCGTCCCTGCCACACCGCGACCGTGCGCTCTTCCGTGCCCGCGGCGATCGGCGTCTCGACGCGGACGCTCATGCGCCGCCCGCCGCGATACCGGCCGGCACGGCCGCTGCGCGCTGGCGCAGGCGCTCCGGCCACCAGTGGTTCACCCAGCCCTCGTCATCCCAGACGTCGCGGAGAGCCGGCAGCACCTCGCGGCCGAACAGCTCGATGTTCTCGAGGGCGAGCTCGTGGGGCATCGAGCCGATCTGGAGCAGGACCATCAGGTTCCCGACGCGCAGGCTCTTGACGACTTCCTCCTTCAGCCGATCGCGCACGGTGGCGGGGCTGCCGGCGATGACGAAGCCCTTCTCGACGAAGTCCCGGTAGCGGAGGTTCTTGGGATTCTCGGCCCGCCGCACCGGATTGCTCAGCGTCGCGACGAGGCTTCGATAATCCTGGTTGCCCGGCGGCGAGAACCACATCCCCGGCACGTGCAGACACTTGTGATAGAAGTACTCGACGTGGCGCGCGTACTTCTCCTCGGCGCGCACGTCGTTCTCGGCCACGACCACGAGCTGCAGGAAGCCCGCGCGATAGGGATTGAGATCGCGGCCCTTCTCGGCCACCACGCGCCAGTAGCCGTCCATCATCGTCTTGGCCGACTTGGCTCCGGAATAGCTCAGGAAGCAGTAGCAGACGTCGTGCTCCACGGCGAAGTCGAAGGTGCTGATGCTGCCCGACCCTGGGATCCACACCGGCGGGTGCGGCTCTTGGATTGGGCGCGGCCACAGATTCACCGTGGCCAGCTGGAAGTAGCGCCCGTTCCACGAGAAGATCTCGCGCGCCTGCCAGGCTTTCAGCGTGAGCTCGACGGCTTCGCGATAGCGCTCGCGGTGCTCCATCGGCGTGATGCCGTAGCAGAGGTTCACGTCCATCGGGCTGCCCAGCGGCAGACCGGCCACCAGCCGCCCGCCGCTAATGCAGTCGAGCATCGCGTACTCCTCGGCGACGCGCAGCGGCGGATTCGACGTCGGCAGCGTCGCGCCCATCTGCACGATGGCGACGTTCGTGCCGTTCGTCGCGCGCGCGAGCACGCTGCCCATGAGATTCGGGCTCGGCATGAAGCCGTACGCGTTCTGGTGGTGCTCGTTCGTGCACACGCCGTCGAAGCCGCACTTCGCGGCGTACGAGAGCTCGTCGAGCGTCCAGTTGTAGTACTGGCCCACGCGGCGCGCGTCGGCCAGCTCCCACCAGGGCGGCGTCACCCAGACGGACTCGTAGCGCTGCTCGAAGTCGGCGGGCAGCTCGCGATACGGCATCAGATGGAAGGCGCTGATCTTCATCGGCCTCTCACTGTCCCTGGTAGCGCGGCGGGCGCACGAAGCCGCCGAGCTCGCGTCCGACCAGCGACGCGAACCGGGCGTCGCGCCGCACGCGATCGAAGTCTTGCTCGACGATCGCGTTCAGCTCCGGATTGTGGCGCTCGATCCGCCGGCGGTGAAGATCGAGGAGCTCGGCGGCGGACACGCGCCGCGCGCGGAGCGCCGCGAGCATGTCAGTGGCGGTCGCGAAGCTATCGATGCGGTCACCCATGTGGCACCCCTCACTGCCGAAGTCAGCGCCGACATTACCGCCCCCACCGGGCAGGGTCAAGGATTGCTGCCGCCGCGCGCGCGCTTCGCGGCGCTCTCGAGCGCGGTCGTGAGGGCGAGGAGTGCCGGGCGCGGGGCCCGATCGCGCGGCCGGACGATGCCGATCCGCCGGTGGAGCGCGGGGCGCAGCGGAATCACGCTGAGCGCGCCGGCTTGCACCTCGGCCCTCACCGCGATCTCCGAGACGATCGAGAGCCCGAGGCCGGCGCCGACCAGCTTCTTGGTGGCCTCGGCGTTGCCCAGCTCCATCGCCACGCGCGGCGTTGCGCGGCCGCGCCGGAACCAGTCGTCCACGACGCGGCGGATCGTGCCGCCGCGCTCGTAGAGGATCATCGGCTCGCGCGCGAGCTCGGCGGCCGTCATCGGCGCGCGGCGCCGCCCGGGGCGGCCGGGGGGCGCGATCGCCACGAGCCGATCGACGTAGAACGGCGAGATCGCGAGCCCGCGTCCGGCCGGCACGGGCAGGGTCACGATGCCGAGGTCGAGCTCGCCGCGCGAGACGGCGGCAGCGATCTCGCCCGCATTGCCGGTGACGACGACCAGGTCGAGGTCGGGATAGCGCGCGCGCAGCCGACGCAGAAGCGGCGGCAAGAGGTAGATGCTGGCGGTCGCGCCGGTCCCCACGCTCACCCGGCCGGCCACACGTCCGCGGAGCCGCTGGATCGCCTCGCGCGCCTCGTCGAGCACCTTGAAGGCCCGGCCCGCGTGCTCGAGGAGCACCGCGCCCGCCTCGGTGGGCGACGCGCGCCGGCCGCGTCGGATCAAGAGCGGCAGCCCCACCGCGCGCTCGAGGTGCCGCACGTGATGACTGATCGCGGGCTGGCTCAGGTGCAGGGTCTCGCCCGCCCGCGAGAAGCTGCCCCAGCGGGCGATCGCCTGGAGCGTCCTCACGTGCACGGGGTTGAGGTCGAGGTCGGTCATCGCCAGCTCGCCCGGCGCCAAGTATCTCGAATCATTTCCATTCATACAATTCATTTTATGAATCCAAGGGCCAGCGCGACACTCGACGCATGGCGGACCTGACTATCCGTGCCGCCGAGCCGAGGGACGCCGAGTCGATCGCCGCGATCTACAACCAGGGCATCGAGGACCGCCTGGCGACGCTCGAGACCCAGACGCGCTCGGCCGAGGAGCGCCGGGGCTGGCTCGCCGCGCGCGGAGCGCGCCACCCGGTGCTCGTCGGCGAGGTGGACGGCCGCGTCGTGGGCTGGGGCAGCTTGAACGCGTTCAACCCGCGGCCGGCGTACGACCACGTCGCCGACTTCTCGGTCTACGTCAGCCGAGAGTGGCGCGGGCGCGGCGTCGGCCATCGGCTGCTGGAGGCCCTCATCGCGCGCGGGCGCGAGCTCGGCTACCACAAGCTGGTGCTGGCCGCGTTCCCCTTCAACGCGGCGGGCGTGGCGCTCTATCGTCGGCTCGGATTCACCGAGGTCGGTGTGTACCGCGAGCAGGGCCGACTGGATGGACGGTGGGTCGACGTCGTCGTGATGGAGCGGATTCTGTGACCCGCCGCGACAGATCGGCCGTGTGGCTCAACGAGCATCACGCCGATTTTCTCGTCCGCGACCGCCTCGAGGAGGCCCGGCGGGCGGCGGCCCATCGGCATCTCGTCGCGACGCTGCGCCGGCACAATCAGCCCGCGCGGCGGCGCCTCACGACGGTGATTGCCGGCCTCGGTCGCCGGCTCCGATCGCTGCTCTGAGCGGTACGAGGTGCGGGCCCCACAACGCTCCGAGCGCGACGACTTGCTGGGCGCCACGACGTGCTAGGCGCTACGACACCTCCAGCGGGCGGGCCACCATGATGCCGCTGTGCGTGCGCACGCTGGCCACGTACGTCGCCAGGTCCTCGTCGAGGATCACCGCGTTGCGCGTGGTCGACGCGTGCAGCAGCCTGGGAACGCCGGCCTCGTCGCGGTAGCACATTCCGGAGTGCGCGCAGTCGAGGCCCTCGAGCGTGGTGGTGACGCCGACGATGTCGCCGGTGGTCAGGAGCCGCTGGGCGGCCGCCACTTTCTCCTTCGGCACGTAGTAGATGGTGCGCGCATTGATCTCCGCCTCTTGCAGCGCGATCTTCGCCAGCTGCTCGGGGCTCGCCTTGAGCTGCCGATAGGCGGCCGGATGCGTGCTCATGAAGGTGACGCGCCGGGTGAATCGCGCCGCGCCGGGGAGCTCCGGCGTGATGAGCCGCGCGACGCCCTTGGCCTGGTTGTCCCAGAACCAGTCGCTCAGGTAGTGCAGCCGTGAGGCGTAGTCCCTCAGCTGGCCGCCGCGGTAGCGCAGGAACGTGACCTCGGCCAGCAGCGCGTCTTGGGTCGGCTCGCCGCGCTTGAGCACCCGCGCGAAGGCGAGCGCCAGCTCGAAGAACGTGACACAGTCCAGGCCGCGGAAGTCGACCGAGCACACCTCGCGGTCGTCGTAGAGCTCGAGGGTCGAGGCCACATAAGGCGTCTGGCGAAGCGCCATCCCGATGGCCCCGATCCGAGCGCCCATCGGCAGCTCGCTCCACCGCCGCTCGCGCCCCTGGGTGACCAGCCGGTCGAAGACCTCGCGCCCCTCGAAGACCTTCGCGTCCTGGCCGCCGGCCCAGCCGCGTCCAGGGCGCACGACGGCGGCAACCCCGGCGCCCGCCAGGGCTCTGGCCGCGGCGGCGAGGAACGCTCGACGGTCCGGTCGGGGGTGATCCATCGCTTCCCTCAGGATCGCACGTTCAGCCCCGCTCGGCCGAGCGCCGCGCCACTTCCTCGGCAAGGGCTCGATGCTCCGCGCAGCCGATCACCGCGAGGTCCGGACGGGGCCCCGCTCCGTCGACGAGTGCATTGACCGCGCGCCGGCGGCGGCGAGCCGGGGTCGGGTCGAGGGCGCCGCGCTCGAGGTCGCGTTCGATTGTTCTGACCGCCGCCTCGATCGCGTCGCCGCTCCGGCAGATCAGCGCGAGATCGCCGCCGGCGCCGAGGAATTTCCGCGCCGCCTCGGCGACGCCCCAGGTGGAGGCGACCGCCGACATCTCGAGGTCGTCGCTCAGGACGAAGCCGTCGAAGCCGAGACGGCCGCGCAGCAGGCCCGAGACGACCGCTCGTGACAGCGAACCCGGCAGCTCGGCGTCGAGCGCGCGGTATCGCACGTGGGCGACCAGGACGGCCGGGCAGCCGGCGGCGAGGACGGCGCGGAATGGTACGAGCTCACCGCGCTCCAAGTCGTCGAGCGTCGACGGGGTATCGGGCAGCGCCAGATGCGAGTCGACCGAGGTGAGGCCGTGCCCGGGGAAATGCTTCGCGACCGGCAGCAGCCCGGCGGCGAGCATCGCCTCCACGAACGCGACGCCCAGCGCGGCGACGGCATCCGGCGCCGAGCCGAACGCGCGATCGCCGATCACCGTGTTGGCCGGATCGAGGCGGCAGTCGAGCACGGGCGAGATCCCGGAATCGAACCCGGCGGCGGAGAGCTCGCGCGCCATCGCGCGCGCAACCGCCGCCGCGAGCCGGGGCTCGCCGGCTCGGCCGACAGCCGCTGCGGGTGGAAATCGCGTGAACGGCGGCGGCAGGCGATGCACACGGCCGCCTTCGTGGTCGACCATCACGAGGATGTCGGGGTCGAGCCGTCGCGCCGCGGCCGTGAGCGAGAGCACGGTCTCGAGGTCCGGGCAGTTGCGGGTGAAGAGCACGATGCCGCCGAGCCCGGACTGCTCCGCGAGCGCGGCGAGCGCATCCGGGATCCGAGTTCCGTCGAAGCCGGCGGCCAGGAGCTGGCCGGCGCCGCGGGTCACCCGGAGGGCGATCGGCCGGCGAGGTTGGCGACGATCACGCCGAGCTCGACCGGATCGACGGGCTTCGCGACATGCATGCTGTAGCCTGCCGAGAGCGAGCGGACGCGGTCCTCGGGCCGGCCGTAAGCCGTCAGCGCCACCGCGGGGATCCGCCCGCCCTCGGAGCCGGCGAGCGCGCGAACCTTGCGGATGAGTGAGTAGCCGTCCTCGCCCGGCATCTCGATGTCGGACACGAGCACGTGGGGCTTGAAGGCCCGGACCGCCGCGAGCGCCTCCGGTGGCGAGGAGCAGAGCATCGGCTCGGCCTCCGCCCGCCTCAGGATCGTCGCGATCAGGTCCAGCGCGTCGGGATCGTCGTCGACGACGAGGACCCGCAACCCGCGGAGCGACGGGCCGTGATAGGCCGGCACCGGCTGTCGCGCGGTCGGGTGGGCGCGGTCTTCGGCCGACCGGACCAGCGCCACCACCAGCGGCAGCTTCACCGTGAAGGTCGCGCCCTTGCCCTCGCCCTCGCTCTCGGCGGTCACCGACCCGCCGTGCAGCTCGACCAGATGCCGGACGAGTGCCAGCCCGATGCCGAGACCGCCCTGATTCCGCGTGGTCCCACTCTCGCCCTGCTTGAAGCGGTCGAAGATGACGGGGAGCAGATCGCGCCGGATGCCCGCGCCCGTGTCGCTGACGACGATCTCGAGATGCGAGTTGACGCGTTGGAGGGTCAGCTGGATCCGGCCGTCCCGCGGCGTGAACTTGACCGCGTTGATCAGGAGATTCCAGACGACCTGCTGCAGGCGATCGGGATCGCCGTTGACCGGCCCGGCGCTCGGATCCAGAAGCGTGTGGAGCCTGAGCCCCTTGGCGTCGGCCGCCGGCCGCACCGCGTCGATCGCGGCTTCGAGCACGCGCTGAATGTCGACGGGCCGGATGTCCAGCCGCATCTTGCCGCTGATGATGCGGGAGACGTCGAGCAGGTCGTCGATCAGCTGGAGCTGGACGTGGGCGTTGCGCACGATCGCGTCGAGCGCGCGCGGCGTCGTGCCCGAGTCGATCTGGCCCATCTGCAGCATGCGCGCCCAGCCGTAGACCGCGTTCATCGGCGTGCGGAGCTCGTGCGACAGCACCGCGAGGAACTCGTCCTTGGCGCGGTTGGCGCCCTCGGCCAGTGCGCGGGCCTGGTCAGCCTCGCTGTAGAGCGTCGCGTTGTCGACGGCCAGCGCCGCGCGGCGCGCCAGCTCCTCGGCCATCGCGATGTCGGCGGTGTCGTAGCGATGTCCCGGTGTCGTCCTCACCAGCGTGATGGCGCCGATGACGCGCTGGCGGACCACCATCGGCACCGCGATCGCCGACTGCGGCGAGAGCCGGCGCATGATCGCCAGATGGTGCTCGTCCCGTACCGTCGAGACGAGCGTTTCGTCGGTGACCTCCGGCATGACGATCGTCGTCCGCGAGCGGAGCGCCGCCGCGGACGGCTGCGATGAGGTCCAGTCCGGGGCGTAGCGCTGGAGCTCCGACAGCAGCGTGTCGGTGTCGGAGCCGGACGCCGAGACTGCGACCCGCTCGATCGAGTTCTCACGCGTGACGAGATCGACGATGCACCAGTCGGCGAACCGAGGCACCACGAGCCGCGACACCGTGCGGAGGGTCGTGGCGGAGTCGAGCGAGGCGCTCAGCGCGGCGCTCGACTCGGACAGGACGGTCGAGCGCCGCTCGGCCGACTCGGCCCGTGCCCGGGCCGCCTGCTCGGCGGTGAGGAGCCGGCCGCGCTCGGCCTCGGCCCGGAGCCGCTCGCCGATGTCGCGGGCGATCTTCGAGGCGCCGATGATGCGGCCGTCGGCATCGCGGATCGGCGACACCGTCAGTGCGATGTTGATCAGCGTGCCGTCCTTGCGAACACGCACCGTCTCCATGTGCTCGATCGTCTCGCCGCGACGCAGACGCCTGAGCACTTCATCCTCTTCGGTCTGACGGTCGGCCGGCACGATCATCCGGATCGACCGGCCGATCGCTTCCTCGGCCGCGAAGCCGAACAGGCGCTCGGCGGCGGGATTCCACGCGTAGATGATCCCGTCGAGGTCCTTGCCCACGATCGCTTCGTCGGAGGAGCGCACGATGGCCGCGAGCCGCAGCGCGGCTTCGTGGGACCCCTTGCGCTCCGTGATGTCCTCGAGCAGAGCGGAGAATCCTTCCGGGGTCGGAAACACGCGAGCCCTGAACCAGCGCCCGAACGGCCGGTAGAACGTCTCGAACTCGACCGGCTCGCTGGCCGCCGACGCGCGGCGCAGATGGGCCTCGATCTCGGTACCGACGACGTCGGGAAACAGCTCCCAGATCGGCTTGCCGACCATCGCCGACGCGGGCTGCCGGAGCAGCTCCGCGGCCCGGTCGTTCACGTAGCGATAGCGCCAGTCCCGATCGAACACGACGAAGCCCTCGTCGATGCTGTGCAGGAGCCCTTCCAGGCGTTGGCGGCCGCGGAACATCGATTCGCTGAGCGCGCTGATCAAGACGCCGATCGCGCCGAAGAACACGAGCCCGAGCACGTCCGCGGCGTTGGCGACGCGCAGACTCCCGAAGGGGGGCAGCCAGAAATAGCTGCCGAGCGCCGCGCCGAGGGCCGTCGTCACAATGCCCGGCCCGAATCCGCCCACCCACGCGCTGAGGACGATGGCCGGAATGAACGTCAGGAACGGCAGGTCGTCGCCCCAGAGCGGAGAGAGCACACCGCGGACCGCCGCCGCGATCAGAGGGATCGCGACCGCGGTGCCGTAGCGAACCGGCGCGGACCACTCCGGAGATCGAAGGTAGTTGGCTCTCGTGATCACGATCGAGGTCTTAATTTGAAGAAATACCACAGGAATTGAGCAGGCGGTAATTGCCCGTCCCGAGCCCTCGGTTCTGCGATAGTGTGTGCCTCGCGCCAAGGAGGCAGGGATGAAAGCGATCGTGTTCGCGCAAACCGGGGGTCCCGAGGTGCTGACGCTGGCCGACGTGCCCAGGCCGGAGGCGCGGGCCGGCTGGGTACTGATCAAGAGTCACGCGATCGGCGTCAACTTCGCCGACACGCGCTTCCGGCAGGGTACGTACACGGTGACGCCCAAGCTCCCCGATACGCCCGGCATGGAAGTCGCGGGCGTGATCGAGGCGGTCGGCGACGGCGTCACCAACGTCCGGCCCGGCATGCGCGTGGCCGCGTTCACGAGCCGGGCGTACGCGGAGTACTGCGTGTCGCCGGCATTCATGGCGGTCCCCCTGCCCGACTCCGTGAGCTTCGTCGACGGCGCGGCGTTCCTGATCCAGGTGCTGACCGCCTATCACGCGCTGCACACGATGGACACGACCGGGCCCGGCAAGACCGTCCTCGTCCACGCCGCCGCCGGCGGCGTCGGGCTCGCGGCCGTCCAGCTCGCCAAGGCGGCCGGCGCCCGCGTGTTCGGCACGGTCTCGACCGACGCGAAGGCGGGGCTGGCGAAAGAGGCGGGCGCCGACGCCGTCATCAATTACCTCAAGGACAAGTTCGCCGACGAGGTGCTGCGCCTGACGGCAGACCGCGGCGTCGATTTGATCCTCGACGCGGTCGGCAAGCCGACGTTCGAGGAGGGGCTTCGCTGCCTGGCGCCCTTCGGGCATCTCGTCACATATGGGCGCGCGGGCGGCGCGCCCGATCCCCTCACCATCTCGACGCTCTCGCCGAAATCTCAGAAGGTGAGCGCCTTCTCGCTGCCGACTCTCACGCGGGGCTTTCCCGACAAGACGAGGGAGAGCGCCGAGCGGTGCTTCGCGCTGATGCGCGAGGGGCGGCTGCGGCTCTACGTCAGCAAGACGTATCCGCTGGCCCAGGCGGCGGAGGCGCATCGCTATCTCGAATCGCGGGAATCGACGGGCAAGCTGATCCTGCTTCCCTGAGACGACGATGGATCGCACGACCGAGACGCTCGCGCGCTACGCCACCTCGCTCCGCTACGGCCATCTATCGCCGAGCGCCGTGAAGGAGGCCAAGCGTCACGTCATCGACTCGCTCGGCTGCGCGATGGGCGGCGCGACGAGCGAGCCGGCCGTCATCGCGCGGCGCGTCGCGCCGGCCGCCCCCGGTGCGCCGTCCGCGCGGCTCCTGGGCGACGGGCGCGCCACAACGCCTGAAGCGGCGGCCTTCGCCAACACCGCGATGATCCGGTTCCTCGACGCCAACGACACCTACATCTCGCGCGGCTCCGGCCATCCCAGTGACATGCTCGGGGCGATCCTCGCTGCCGCGGAGGTCGCGGGGGCCTCCGGCACCGACTTCCTGCTTGCGACCGTCCTCGGCTACGAGGTCTTCGGCGCCCTGGCCGATCAGGTATCGTTGCGCGACCGCGGCTGGGATCAGGGGGTCTTCGTGGCTCCGGCGTCAGCCGCGGGCGCGGGCCGCCTGCTCGGGCTGTCCACTTCCCAGATGGCCGACGCGATCGCGATCGCGGTGACGGCGAACGTGGCGACGCGCCAGACCCGCGCCGGCGAGCTGTCGATGTGGAAGGGCTGCGCGACCGCGGCGGCCGCGAAGGCCGGCCTCTTCGCCGCCCAGCTCGCCAAGGCGGGCATGACGGGGCCGACGGCCGCCTTCGAGGGCCGCCACGGGCTTTGCGAGCAGGTGACCGGCGCGTTCGAGCTCGGCGCGCTCGGCGGCGGCCGGTCCTTCGCCATCGAGCGCACGAACTTCAAGTTCTTCGCGGCGGAGTATCACGCCCAGGCGCCGCTCGCCGTCGCGCTGGCACTCAGGAACAAGGTGCGCGCCGAGGAGATCGAGGCGCTCGAGGTACAGATCTACGCGACGGCCCACAGCGAGATCGCCAGCGAGCCGGCCAAGTGGGATCCGCAGACGCGCGAGACGGCCGATCATAGTCTTCCCTACATGCTCGCCGTCGCGCTGGTGGACGGCCGCATCACGCCGGCCAGCTTCGAGCCCAAGCGGTATCTCGACCCGGCGCTGCGTCCTCTCATGAATCGCATCCGCGTCACCGAGAGCCCCGAGCTCACGCGACGCTTTCCTCGCGAGCTGCCCTCGCAGATCGACGTGACGACCCGCTCGGGCCGGCGCTATACCGAGCGGGCCGAGTACCCGAAGGGCCACGCGGAGAATCCGATGACGGACGCCGACGTCGAGAGAAAGTTTCGCGATCTCTCGGAGGACGTCCTGGGCCGCGCGCGGGCGGCCGGCGCGCTCGAGACGCTCTGGCGTCTGGACGAGGTCACGAGGATGGGCGCGGTCGTCGATCTCTTCACATTCAAACGCTGAGGCACGGCAGAGAGAGGGAGAGCGATGGATCTTGGACTCAAAGGTAAGCGCGCGCTCGTGACCGGCGGCAGTCTCGGCATCGGCAAGGCGATCGCGCTCGAGCTCGCCCGCGAGGGCGTCGACGTGGCGATCGTCGCGCGCACGAAGGACCGGCTCGAGGCCGCGGCGCGCGAGCTGGAGGGACAGACGGGCCGCAAGGTCATCCCGCTGGTCGCCGACGTGACCAGCCGCGAGCAGGTCGATCGCGCGGTAGCCCAGGCCGCGGAGCGGCTGGGCGCCCTGCACATCCTGGTCAACAGCGGCTCGGCGCCCGGCGGCTCGGCGAGCGCGACCGGCCCGATCGAGAGTGTCGTCGACGACGATCTCTTGCAGGACTTCAACGTGAAGTACGTGGGGGCCTTGCGCTGCGCTCGCGCGGCCATCCCCTACCTGAAGCAGAACGGCTGGGGCCGGATCATCAACATCAGCGGCACCAACGCGCGCAACGCGGGCAATCTGAGCGGCGGCGCGCGCAACGGCTCGCTCGTGCATCTCACCAAGACCCTGGCCGTGCAGCTCGGACGCTTCGGCATCACGGTGAACTGCATCCACCCCGGGACGACGCGCACCGAGCGCACCCCGAAGCTGCTGGCCGCGCGCGCCGCCGAGCTCGGCATCCCGGTCGACGAGGTCGAGAAGCGCGACTTCGCCTACGAGTCGCCGCGGGGCAATTCGATCTGCCGGATGGTCGACGCAGCCGAGATCGCCTATCTCACGGTCTTTCTCGCGTCGGACCGGGCATGGGCCGTCAGCGGCGAGCTGGTCGTGGCGACCGGCGGCGCCGGCCGCTCCGTCTACTACTAGAAGCTCTCATCTGTTCATCAGCGCGCCTCGGCCGGCGGGCCCAGCCCCGCGACGGCCTGCGGCGCGCACGACCAGAAAGGATTGGCGATGTCCGACTGGAAGCCGCCCACGCAGGACCGCGTCGAAGGCTACTTCAAGGAGCTCAACAACTGGGGCCGCTGGGGTCACGACGACCAGCGCGGCACCGCGAATCTCATCACGGCCGCCAAGCGCGCGCAGGCTGCCGCGCTCGTGCGCACGGGCCGGACGGTCTCGCTGGCGCGGGACATCGGTCCGCAACCGGCGATCATGTACAACGTGACGTTCCCGTCCAACCGCGAGCGCGCCGACGTCGTGCTCGATCGCTTCGACCTGGTCTATCACGGCTTCTCGATCACCCACATCGACGCCCTATGCCATGTGGCCTGGGACGGCGAGCTCTACAACGGGCGCTCGTTCAAGGACAGCCTGACCGCAGCTGGCGCCACCTGGTGCGCGATCGATGCCTACTTCGACGGCCTGACGACGCGCGGCGTGCTGCTCGACGTCGCCGCCGGACGCAAGGAAGGCTACGTCACGGTCGGCCAGCCGGTCACGTCGAAGGAGCTCGACGCGGTCGCTGCGCGCGCGGGCGTCAAGGTCGAGCCGGGCGACGTCGTCGTCGTCCGCAACGGCGACGAGGCCTTCCGCAAGGCGAACCCCGACTGGGTCCCGCGCGTCTCGCCGCACCCGGGAATGCATCTGTCGTGTCTGGAGTGGTTCCGCGAGAAGGACATCGCCGCGATCTCGTGGGACATGATGGACGAGCGGCCGACCAGCTACCCGGGCTTCGCGATGAGCACGCACCTGGCCATCCCGTTCCTCGGCCTGGTGCTCGTGGACAACACGAACCCGGAGCGGCTCGCCCGCGCGTGCGCCGAGGAAGGACGCTACGAGTTCCTCTTCACCGCCACGCCGATCCGGCTGGTCGGCTCGACGGGCGCGCCGGCGCACCCGCTCGCGATCTTCTAGAGCCTCGCCGCGGCGAAGAGCCGCTCAAGCCGGACGCGCGCCAGGGCCGCGCAGCAGGACGCCCGGCGTGCGGCCGGTGGTCTCGCCGTTATCCAGGGTCACCTGCCCGTTGACGATGGTGGCGGCGATTCCTTCGGCCTTCTGCACTAGGCGGCGCGCACCGCCGGGCAGGTCGGTCTGCACCGTCGGCATCGCCGGCCGCACGCGGCGCTCGTCGAACACCACGAGGTCAGCCCGGTAGCCCGCGCGCACGAGCCCACGGTCGTGGATCTCCCACGCCGACGCGTTGTCGAAGGTGAGCTTGCGCACCGCTTCCTCGAGCGTGAAGGCCTGGCGCTGGCGCACCCAGTAGCTCAAGAGGTGCGTCTGCAGCGACGAGCCCATTTCCTGGCAGACGTGCGCGCCCGAATCCGAGAAGGTCGCCAGGGTGCGCGGGTGGCGCAGCATGCCGAGCACGTGGTCGGGATCCTCGTTGACGAGCGGCTGCACGAACACCTGATCGTCGTTCTCGAGCACCAGATCGATCATCACCTCGATCGGGTGGCGGCGCCGCTCGGTCGAGAGCTGAGCGACCGTCGGATCGTTCCACTCGACCCCCTTCATGACGAAGAGGTTCGCGTAGTCCGGCTTGCGCGGATCGGTCGTGGCCGCACCGCCGCCCTGGAAGACATTGTCACGCGGCTTCATGCCCGCCTCGTCGGCGACCAGCTGGCTGCGCGTGGCCGGATCGGCGAGGCGGCGCTTCTGCTCGGCCAGCGGCAGGCGACGGAGCTCGCGCCACGCCGGGAGCACGTCGAACGGCAGATAGGACTTGAGCGAGAAGATCGCGTTGATCGAGCGCGTCGTGGTCTGCCCCCACATCCGCGCCCCGGCGGCCGCGCACTCGTCGATGAACTCGAGCTGATAGGTCCACGGATTCGGGCGCTCGCCCTGCCGGCTCGAGAGCGTGCCGAACATCACCGGCCGTCCGGTCTCGAGCGCGAGCTGCTTGAGCCGCTCGAGGAACCGGCGCTGCGCCTCGCCGCCCGAGATGTCCGGGCCCACCTGGAACACGCCGGCGTTCAACTCGGCCATCGCGCCGACCAGGCGATCGAGCTCCGACCAGTCGGCGATGCGGCTGGCCACCGGCGTGTCGTCGGGCGTCACGTGCGTGGTCGCGCGCGAGCTCGAGAAGCCCATGGCGCCGACCTGGATCGCCTCCCGGACCGCTGCGGCCATCCGAGCCAGATCGTCTTCGCTCGCGGGCTCGGAGAGCGCGCGCTTGCCCATCACGTACATGCGCAGGGCCGAATGGCCGATGTAGGCGCCGTAGTTGATGGCCTTGGGGAGGCGATCGACGGTCGCCAGATATTCCGGGAAGGTCTCCCACGTCCAGTCGATCCCCGCCATCATCGCCTCGGTCGGAATGTCTTCGACCGCGGTGAGGCAGCGCGCGAACCATTCGCGCTCCGCCGGCGGGCACGGCGCCAGCGCGAACCCGCAGTTGCCCATGATCACGGTGGTCACGCCGTGCCAGCAGGAGCAGCTGCCCATCCGGTCCCACGCCACCTGAGCGTCCATGTGGGTGTGGCCGTCGATGAAGCCCGGCGCGACGATCAGGCCGTCGGCGTCGATGGTGCGCTCGGCC
>Ga0126376_10000567_pt1 | contig 18346 bp, 17 predicted proteins | sample PanSoiMetPlot_15_FD_92760 | JGI IMG/M metagenome (GOLD analysis project Ga0126376, IMG submission 92760) | Tropical forest soil microbial communities from Panama - MetaG Plot_15 | ecosystem: Environmental > Terrestrial > Soil > Tropical forest > Bulk soil | place: Panama | collected 2016-02-17
CGGGCCTGTATTTAGTTTGGATTCTGCGAACGGCGCACGATTTAGTGGATAACCGCCTGGGCGTGCACCTCGTAGAGTTCAGCTGATTGTCCCGACGTTAGCCGTTGGCGAAGCACCGGCAACGCCACGTGCCGCACGTCGTCGGGCGTCACAAAGTCGCGCCCGCGAATCGCAGCCAGCGCTTTCGAACAGAGCAGCAAGGCGACTGATGCACGCGGACTGCCGCCGTAGTGAATGAACGGATGCACGCGCGTGCGTCGCACGAGATCGACCGCGTAGTGCTGCACGCCAGGCTCCATGCGCGCTCGCGCAACTTCCGCGCGACACTCGATGATCGCGTTCGGATCGGCGAGCGGTTGGATATCAACCTGGTCCAGTCGCTTTGAATTGAAGCCGTCGTTCCAGCGGGATACGACTTCTCGCTCGTGGTCCTCACTCGGATAGTCCAACAATATCTTGAGCTGAAAGCGGTCGAGCTGCGCTTCGGGTAGTGGATACGTGCCTTCGTACTCGATCGGGTTTTCAGTGGCCAGCACCGTGAAGATCGACGGTAGTATGTACGCTTCGCCATCGATCGTGACTTGCCGTTCCTCCATTGCTTCGAGCAATGCGGCCTGAGTTTTTGGCGGCGTGCGATTAATCTCGTCAGCGAGTAGGAGGTCGGTAAATATCGGACCACGTCGCAGGTTGAAACTCGACGTCGCGATATTGAAGACGTTCGTGCCCGTGATGTCCGACGGCATGAGGTCAGGCGTGAACTGGATACGACTGAACGTCGCGTTAATGATTCGCGACAGCGTCTTGACTGTCAGCGTTTTTGCAGTGCCGGGCACGCCTTCAACCAGTGCGTGACCCTCCGCCAGCAAGGCGATCAGGATCTGTTCGATCGCATCGTCTTGTCCGACGATCACTTTTCTTAGTTCGTTGCGAATGTGTTCGACAGTGGAGGCGACAGTCTCGGGCATTAGTTATCCGCGGCTAAATAGTTGGTAGAGCGTAGTGGTCTTATAGGACCTATTTCAGAAAAAGGTCAAATGTTTTCTGCTGCCTGGCGCTCTTCTCGCGCGCGCATGCGTAAACCAAGATTCTTTTCAACTGCGCGTAACCGTCGTACGAGATCGAGAGATTGCCGCCAACTGATCGCTTCGCCGTTGATTGCTTCCTCGCACTGTCGCATCAACGTTTCGAGTTGGTGAGCATCGATTGTCGATCGTTCGGCGATACGCTTTGCAATCGCAGATCGCGAGCTGTTGTAATCAATCCCTGCGTGGCGCGCGAGCACGCGACGCGTGCGCGTGTAGATGTTCTCGATAGCAAGATCGTAAGCACGCGAACGTTCCTGCAACTCCGCCATCGAAGCAACAAACTCCAGACTCGAACGACGATCCGTATGCGGCAGCGGCAGCGGACGTCCGAAACGACGCGCGTTGGTCCAGAGAATCAATAGGATCAGCAACACGAGCTGCGCGCCGAGGGACAACACGGGCGTCCCCGCAAAATAACTGGCCCAGGGATTCTGCGAAATACCCTTGCCCTGGTGATACTCGTCAAACGCTATCAATCCACCGCCATTCGCGAGCATGTTGATTGCGAGTTGCAGATTGTCGTTCAACTTGATGCCGCTGTTGGAGACGATGTAAGGATCGCTGAGCACGACGATCCTGCCCATGCCGTAAGCGTAGTCAACCAGCAACGCTCCTTCCCGATTGCCGAAGTGAATGATCGGCGCCGGGGAAGTTAACGCTTTGACAGGTTCGCGCTCTTCGTCATCGCCGAAAATATCAACCGAGCCGCCCTGATTGTTGTTTTCCTGCTTCAACGGAGGAAGCACGCTGAGGCGCGCCGCAAACCGCGACGGCATTACCGATTCAATCCCGTCCGTAAGAACTGTCGGTTGCAACGGATGCAGCGCCGTTACATCCCTCGTCATCTGCTGCGTATCGGTGGGGTCATCGTTGAGGGTCGGAAAATTCCACTGACGCGCCACAACTTTCCAGCCCTCAGACTTCGGCACCAGCTCCTCATCAAAATAACGGGCTATAAACACCAGACGCCCTCCACGCCCTACCCAGTCTCGTAATGCCTGGACTTCATTGCCGCTGAATGTGACTGGGAACGGACCGATCACAACAAAGGTGTTGACTTGTTTGCCGCTCTCACTGAACAGCCGCTCCGGAGATTCACGCCAGCGAATGACTTTGTAGCCCGACTCGTTGAGAAGATCGTGTAGCGCTCGCGTGCCTGTCGGTCCGGAGTGATAAGTAGAACGATTCGGAGTGACCTCGCTATCCTGAACCTTTTCTTTCCTAACGTACGTGAGCGAGTTGAGAATGACGAGCAATCCGATGATCACTACGAAGGTCAGGATAATGCTGATCCGCTGGCGCATCTTTAGTTAGTTTCGACTTGTAGTGCCGCGAGATAACCAGCACGAAAATCCTGCCAGTCGTCAGGCGTGGCTTGTTCAAGGCCATACCAGTGACGCTCGAAAATGTCCGTGAGCCCGCGCATCGTCAAATGAAGCGGCGGAAGACTACGAACTGAATTCAGATAATCGCGATTGGTCTTGTGTTGGGCCAGGCTGATCAGCTTGCGATCGCCGAGCTCAACCAGCAACGCGATGTAGGCTTTGCGAATGGCGCCGCGAATGTCGCCATGACGGACGAGTGCTTCAGCCTGCGAAAGCAGATCCGCTGAGGTCGCGTCCGGTTCCAGGCGTTCACCGAGAACAATTCGCGCCCCTTTCTTTTTGCGAGCTTTGGGCCGGCGAGTACGACCAAACCGTCGCAGCATCACGTAAGCAACGTAAAACAACACTGCAACCGCGAGCCCGATAACGATTACTTGCGCAACCTTAATGATCCAGTCCAAACGGCCTGGAGATACTGAGCGTGGCTTGGGAAAAAGACTTCGGAGCCAACGCAAGAAATCTTCGATTGCACGCATGAGCGCGTTTGAGCCACGTGGTCCAGTCGCGTATTCCGGACGCGCCAGAATACCTTCGAGTCTGCGCTTCGCTTGATCTTTAGTCTCGCCGCCGGCAGTGGCTGAGGTGCGTTCGACAATGCGCGCTTCCAGCGCTTTGAGCGTCGCTTTCAGGTCGTCGATCTTTTTGACCTGATCTTCAACTGATGCTGACTTGAGATCTTCGAGAGCTTTATGAAGTGCGGAATTGTCCACTTCGTAAACTTGGCCGTTCGCTTCAACCTTCATGTGCTCGGGCAAAGCAACGCGCACCGCTTCGACCGTCGGAATCAATCGCTTATTAAACTCGCTCTCGGTTTCGTGTTCGTTAACGTGGACCAGATCATCGAGAGCAGTGACGGCTTGCTCGATCTTGTGTTGGTACTCAGTAAGCTGAATCGCGGAGACAGTCGCAGGAAACAGAAACAGGAACGCCACCGCGATCACAACGACACTCGCGCGGCAATGGTCCGTTTTTGAGAGCGAAAGCATCTGTGAAGCTTAACTGAGATTTAGCACTCGGCCCGATGCCATCGGCGGACCCGGCGGTGGCGGCGGCTGTTGCCGCTCGAGCGAATGGAGCGCCGTGCCCAATGGCGATGAGACGTTGACGTCGGGAAGCTCGCCAAGCTGGCGCGCGGCCATCAATTCGATATCGTAACCTTCGTGCCTGACGCGTTCATCAACGTACAGCAGCGAAAGTCCCAGCATCCAAACCGGTGTCAGCACGATCGAGCTCAGTGGTCCAAGAACGCTGTAGGCGATTGCATACCACGCAGGCCACTGGGCGGAGTTCCAAGGATCGATTCCATGAAGATAACCGTACCAACCCAGTGGAACGGCGAGAATCATCAGGGCTGAGTAGGTCGCGAAAGTCGTGAACAACGTCATCGCCATCAAACGTCGCACATTGCCGCGAGCCAGGGAGAAACTTCGACCCACCGCTGCGTACACGCCTTTGCCTTCCACTAACATCACCTGAGGAACGTAGGCAACGCGTGCCGCGATCAGAAAGAAGATCCACAACCCGAGGAGAGTAGAGAGCAGCGTTCCTACCAGGATCACAATCGTGGAAAACCACGGCGCGATAGTGGCGAAGAGCACAGTTCCTATAATAAAAACCAGCAGGACGACGTAGGCCGCCATAAACGCGGCGGTCGAAGACGCCATGATCCATATCATGACGATCAGCGAGGCGCCGACCAATCCCCAAAACCGGGCTTTGACGGCGGTGTACGTGGCGCGTGCGGTGACGGGTTCGTTGCGTAACAGATGGGCCACGAGCGTGCGCGTCGCGCCGCCCATCACGACCAGTATGAACAGGTAACCGCCGAGCATCAGGCAAAACGACAAGAACGTCAGCAGTGCATAAAACGCGAGGTCATCGGACTCAAACGTGACGAACATGCGTCGCACACTGATCGAGAGCAGTATCCAACTACCGGCCACGACGATCACGGGAGGCGCCGCGGTCCTAATCAAAACGAAGAGATGACGCCGGTATAGCCTGACAGCGCGGTCGATGAGATCGCCGGCGCCGAGAGGTGCGAGGGGAAGTTGGCTAACGAACGAAGACATCCTGCGTAGTGTACAGGATTTTAGAAGATTGCCGATTGCCAAATTCCGATTGCCGATTTTGTGACCCGGCCAGGTTACAAATTGGCAATCGACAATCGGAAATTGGCAATGTTAGTACTCGAGCTTGCCGTCCATCATCATGTCACTGACTTTGAAGCGCATGTTGAGTTTTACCTCCGAGCCCAACTCGGCAACAAACCGGACGGTGCTGACCTCCGGCGTCAGGAATAGTTGTTTGTCTGTCTTCCGTAGAAAAATAAACCTGGCGCCAAACCCGTCTTTGCCGGGCGGAACGTATTCTTCGAGGAAGATTCTCTTGCCGTCATTGCGTTCGAGATAGCTCGTGTTCTTGAGTGTTCCGGAGGAAGCGCTGTTGAAGAGTTGCATCACATGACCGAGCGAACGCTTATCTGTGCCTTCGATTGTGACGGCGACGATGATCGACTCGGTTGCCGGTATCTCGGCAAAGTTCTTCATGCGTTCGACTACATCGGGAGTGAGATCCTTCTGTCTTAACTGGATCATTCTGATGAATGCCTGGCGCACGGGCCTCGCCGAGAAAAAGCGGACGCCATATTTCAGGTTGCTCGCCTGATTGGTTGCCCCCTGTGCTAAGCGCGCGTCTGAGTTGGGAGTTCGTGAACCCGCAGTGCGAGGATCCGCCGTTGGTTGAAAAAACATCTCACTCGTATCTGTATCGTTCTGGATTTGTGACCAGGGCGAGTCGTTGAGGATCTTCTCCGCTTCTTTCTGGGTCCACTCAGTCCATGATTTCTTTTCCTTTTGGCTCGCATCAATCGCGAAGGGCGCGACTAAAACAAACATCAGGAGAAACGCGAAAGCAGTCTTCATGGGTTTTACCTTTCGGATAGGAGATCTTTAGGACGAAGCGCCGATTTATCTTTCTGTAGAAGATCTTTTAGGATCGAAGCGCCGAAGGCGCGAAACATGATAGCCAGGGGCAAGCGCGAGCGAAGCGAGCGCGTCGCCCCTGGTAACAAACCATAAAAGCGGATGAGCTCTGAAAGAGCGTAATAAATATTTCGGCCTTTCAGGCCTCAACTCACTTTGGGCGACTTGGACCAGGGGCGACGCGCTTCGCGCTTGCCCCTGGCTATCATATTCCGCGCCTTCGGCGCTTTGCGACATATCAACTTCAATATTCCAGCTTGCCGTCGTACATCATCTCGGAGACTTTGAACTTGCGATTGATCTTAATCGTCTTCCCAAGCTCCAGGACAAACTTAACCTCACCCGTGTCCGCCTCGATGAATGGTTTTCCATTGACTAGTCGCGGAAACACAAGCTTCGCCCCGAGCCCGTCCTCCGATGCTGCGCGGAAATTGGTCAGAAATAAACGCACGCCATCCTTGCGCTCGAGGTAGGCAGCTTTTTGCAGCGTTGCCTCTTCAGCGGTGTTGATCTCCTGCGCCGATGGTCCAAGACGTTTGCGATCGGTGCCGTCTATCGCAAGAGAGATCACAATGTAAGCTGCGAAATCGCGATCGACGAAGGTACGCAGCTCCGCGACTCTCTCCGGAATCGCACCTTGCAACTCGATCATCCGCACGAATGCTGCTCGCACTGGTTTAGCAGACAGAAACCTGACGCGGTAGTTGAGCGCGGGTCGCGCTTTGCTCTCGCCTGATTCAACCGAGTTTGCGGAGGATATCCGCTGGTCCTCTCTGCGCGCCGCCGTCGTCTGAGTTACTGCTGAAACCGACGTCGGCCCTTGTGCCTCTGCAAGTTCGGTTTGCGTTTGGCCCCAAGCCGAGTCGTTTAAGACTTTGGCCGCTTCTTTTTCTGTCCACTCCGTCCAGGGCTTGGTTTTTTGTGCGGTGGTTGGCGCTGCAATAAACAAAATCGCTGAAAGTATGAATAGAACACATCGCATGACGACATCCTCCTGGTTCGACTCTGTCACCTGTTAAAAAGAGGAGGACAGCAGCGCCGTCCTCCCCTGTTGAGAAGCAAAGAACGCTTGGGCTTCAGAAGTTGACTCGGATTACGAGTTGGCCCACGCGGCCGCCGGGATCGTTCGTGGTGGAAAGATCCTGATAAGCGGCAGTCATGCGGCCGAACGCCGACGACGTCAGGTTTCCGACAGAGTTCACGTCGTTACCCGCGGCGCCAACAAGGAAGTTGATGTTGTTGAATGCATTCAGCATCTCCAAACGCATTTCGACATTAACCGTTTCCGTGAAGCGGAACTTCTTCACGAGGCTCAGGTCTGAACGGAAGAACGACGGTCCCTTCAGCACCAGGTTCGCAAAGCCGCAATCACCGTGAACAGCCTGAACGCAGTTATTAAAACCTGCCGGAGCGATGAATCGTCCGGTTGGAGCTCCCAGCGTATAGCTCGGTCCACTCGAGGTCATCGACACGTTGAAAGCCTTGACGGTGTTATCGCGAATGTCCTTCGGAAGCACGTAAATGAATCCATCAGGATCCCGATAAACGCCGACAGCCTTCTGCAAGTCCTTCAGCGACATGCCAACGAGTTGGAAGTTCCCGGTGTTCTGGATTCCGGGTCCAATCGAAACAGGCGCGTTGAAGAAGAATGGAGAACCACTCTGGATGCGGATGTTGCCATTGAAGCCCCAGCCTCCCAGGAGAAAGTCAGTGGCTTTCGAAGCGTTGCCCAAAAACCCTCTTCCACGACCAACAGGAACTTCCCAAATGAAGTTGAACTTCAGGGCTTGCGTGATATCAAACGGCGTGTAGCCTTTCTTGATATCCGGATTGCGAAGAGTGTTCGGCTGGTCGAATACCGATGAGCTACTCGCGTAAGTATTCGCTAACGATTTGCCGAACGTGTAGTTCGCCTGCAACAGCAGACCTTTCGTCATACGGCGACGAAATTCGACCTGCACTGCATCGTAAGTGGAAAGACCGGAGTTATTGACCAGGAACGGATCGCCACGCTTGCCGGCATTCACCAGGAACATGTTGTATGGGAACAACCCCAGGCCAGTGCAACCTGCCACGGTCTGATTACTCGCATTCAGCGACGTAGTAACGCCGAAGCAAGGTTGTCCGAGCGGCGTGCGACGATTGTCAAAACCCGTATTCGACAGCAGTTGGCCGAAAGTTAGTGGACGCGGATCCAACGGGTTCATCGTGTTGTAGTAGGTAGCGCTCGCAAAGTTGCTGGGAGTGTAGTTCGCCGCAACGTTGGGATCACCACCAGCCTGAGAGGCTGACTTCCCTGAAAAATATGCCAATGTGATCGGCAGCGGGAAGGTGCCTGTGCCTGGTCCAAAATAACGGAAGTTGAGCCCACGACCGGCTGCAATGTTGGCTAACAAATTCGCCTGGGCTAACTTCCATTCGTTAGCGACGCCGTTCTCAACGATATTTATCTCGTTAAGATCGACTTGTCGCCACAAGTCGCGGCCACGATTCCCAACATAACGAATCTCGAACACGTTGTCTTTGTTGATTTCTCGCTGAATGCCAAATGACCATGACCGCACGTAGCCGAGCGTCAGATTCGGGTCAAAGGCATTCACGGAATTCGTGATCAAGCCTGAGTTCGGATAAGTCGGCGCATCCGGAACACAACCGATCGGAACTCCGGGGCTGCTGCAAGTCGGAGGCGGTGCGAATGGTCCCTGGCGCAGGTATGTGCCTACCGGCAGATTGCCGAGCGTCAAGTTCCGGTTCGCATCGACCGTACCGCCAGGGTTCGACCCCGTCACCGCGAGGAACACATTAAGGCCTTCACGAGAAGAAGCCATTGCGAAGCCGCCGCGAATTACTGTTTGGCCTGAATCGCCACCCAGGAATCGCAGGACGCTGTTTTTGAAGTTCGGGCTATAGGAGAATCCGACGCTTGGCAACCAAATACCAGCCGGATCGAAAGCCTTGGTCCCTGGCGGAAATGCCCCGTAAACAGTACGGGAGCCACTTAGAGTTCCCGGTGCGAACAGGTTTCCTTCTCCAGACTCGCCATATAGATCTGCAAAGCTAGCGCCGGCGATGTTGCCGTTTTCAGACTGAAACGACTCGTTTCGCTCGTAGCGCACACCCAGGGTCAGTGTCAGATTTGGCCGCATGCGCCAGCTATCTTGCGTAAAGAGCCCCCACTCGAGGTTCTTGGCGCGCAGGATCTGCGAACCGAGATACGAATACTTGTTTGTATTCTCGTCGAGACGCGCGTTGGCGTTTAGCGCGGTCATACGACCCGATAACAGTGCATACAACTGCGCTGCGCCGGCTTGTTGTGTCCCGGGAAGAAAACTGAAAGCGTTGACCGGTGCGGAATCGCGCGACGAATCCGTCGAGAACACAACCGAAGGTACGACTGTGTAATCGTTGGACCAGAAACCAATTCTTGTCATGCTCATACCGAAGTTGAATGAGTGGTTTCCTTTGATCCAGTTCAAAGAGTCAGCAAACTCGCGCACTGGAGCGTTGCGTCGCGACGGAGCCGTCGTGTTCGTAGCGCTGGTGAGCGTGAAGCCACCGGACGCGAAGTTTCCAAGGCTCAGGTTAAAACCGCCCTGGTTTTGGAATTGTCCGGCATTGACCTCTCCGAAGAACAGGAGCGTGCCGCCGGTGATTCCATAACGGGCCTCGTTGACGAGGTTATTCGAAATGGTCCAACGCCAGGCCGTTACGTTCGAGAAACGGATTGACGTTTGAGAACCATGATTCGGAAATCCCGGAAACTGCGGATCACGCGAGTTGAGGAAGTCGACGTTCGATCCGAACGACTGATAGTTCCAGATGTTCTCGATGTGATGATTCTTCGAGGCGTTGAAGTCCAGCCGTACCGTCGGGAAACGACGAAGTTGAAATCCTCTATTTACGAATGTGGATTGATCGATGTTGGGATCGCCTGAATTCCTGAAGCTGGGCAATGAGGCGCGAATGTCACCCAATAAGTGACTGACCGTCGGATCGGCATTGGAAAAAAGCAATCCGGCGCTGTTCGCTACTGAGAATACGTTCAGAGAACAAAGGCGGCTCGATCCTGATCCGGTACAAGTGACCGGTGTGCCGGCGGTGTTGAAGCTGCTCGAGAAAAATCGATAAACGCCGCTCTGAGCTTCCGCAGTCAGGACGTTTCTGGTGCGCAGAGTGCTTTCAGGAAGGCGAAACTCTTCGTAGTTAACAAAGAAGAACGCGCGATCTTTTCCGTTGAATAGTTTCGGAATCGAGATTGGACCACCAACCTTGAAGCCGGGCTGGTTCAGAATGATCGGAGTTCTGGGTGCCTTGCCAGTCGCAGGATCGGGAGCCAGGTCGCGATTATTGAACCAGTAGTTCGCATTCAATCCGGGGGTGCGATAATACCAATAGCCGCCACCATGATATTCGTTCGAGCCACCCTGCGTAACGAACTTGATCTGAAACGCTCCTTCACCAGAGCTCTCAGCGCCCGGATTCGAGGTCGATGTCGTTACTTCAGCGATAGCATCAGTACGGGGACGAATATAGGTAAAGAACCCATCGTTAGACTTTAGTGTGTTGTCCTGAACGTTAACGCCATCAAGCGTGATGTTGAGCGATCCCTTGGGTAATCCGTTGATGGACGAAGTTCGAGGTCTTCCCGGCGTCGTTGTTCCCGGCATGGCTAGGACCAGATCCAAAGCATCACGTGATGCGGTTGGCAGGTCAGTGATCTGGCGGCCGGTAAGAGTAGTGCCGACCGTGGCGCTCTGTGTCTGTAGCAATTCGCCACCACCGACGATCGTTACAGTTTCATTCGCTGCGCCAATCTCTAACCCAACGTTAATGCTCGAGGGCTTGCCTACGTCGACTTTGATCTCGGTAACCACCGCTTGCTTGAAGCCCGTAGCGGTGATCGTTGCGGTATAAACTCCAGCTACCAGCGAAGGAACGTTAAAGGTACCTTCACCACTAGTTTCTGTTGTGAGCTCCTGGTTCGTAGCAGTGTTTTTCACCACTACGGTCGCACCGGCGACAACCGCGCCTTTGGGATCGACAACCGTGCCTGCGATCGAACCAGTGGAACCGCCCTGGGCGAACGCAGAGATCCCTGAGAGTGCGATTACCAGGAGTACTAGCAGGTACTTCTGTAAACCGTTTCTCATCACGTAATCCTCCAAAAAAGTTTTTAGCTCGCGCGTGGGCAAAGGAAGGCCTTGCCCAGCACCTCGTTCCTAAGAAAGAAGCCGAACCAATTACTTTGACTGGTAGAAAAAAGGAGTGCCCGCTCTTGAAATGGGCTTATGTGCGCCCGGATCGAAGCAATTGACGAGCCAACAAGCGACGGGGCAAAAAGCCACAGTTTGAACTCATTTCATGGGGGCAATGGCGCGCATAGCTTACAGTTTTATGGATCTATGTTCAAATTTTCGGACCATGGGTAGGGTGTTTTATAGAACAAATAAGTCGATAGGTCTAATACGACCTATTTCTTCACGACTTCCAACTCGAAATACAATTCCTTCCCGCGTAAGATCGTCGACAAATAGAACTCCCAAAACTTCCGCGTGAAGCGCATTGATGGCCAGCGCTGATCGAGATTGACTACAAACTCCATTCCGATCGCACGCCAGAGATTTGCGAGACTCACATGCGTCGTCAGTGGCTTGAGCTCAGCCGTGGTGTAAAACGGAAACGGAGTGCGTGAAGGAACAAAACACGTGAACGAGTAACAATTGAAGTGATTGCGATGAGTGGGATCGGTCGCCCAATCAGGATTCGAATAATGTGGCGTGAGTATTTTTAGAATGCCGCCGGGTTTCGTGATGCGATGTAATTCGTTGACGAAACCAAGCACGTCGGGAACGTGCTCGATAACATGACGACAAACGATCTCTTCGAATTCGTTGTCGGCGAACGGATACGGAAACGTTCCCAGATCGTGAATCACGTCTGCGTGACTCAAACGATTCGCATCGATGCCGATCGCGCCGGGAAACTTGTTTTGACCACAACCGACATCGAGAATCTTTCTGCTTTCAGGCATCGATCAGTTTTTGCTCAGCAGCAGAGTTGGCAGCTCTTTCAGATTGAGAGCGTGAACCGGTTGGCCCAACGCGCGCGATACTTCATTGATGTGCATGCCATCCAACATTATCGCTTCGTCACTCTTCAGCATCTGTCGTGGTATGACTACAAACTCGCCCGCGACTCGTTCGCGTGCCTGCAGGAGATCCTGACCTGTTAACAGACCGGCAACCGAAACGTCGCCGCCAAAGTAACTATTCTCCAGCGCTTCGACGATCAGTTTCGTTCCAAAGCGAGAATTCAACTTGTCGATCATTTCTCTTAACACCGGCGCGAAGAGTGTGCCGGTGAAGATCGTGCCGCGCTTTTTGTTGCTGGTGGTCCAATCTTGTCGTTCGAGCTGGCGCATGACTCGCGCAAACTCGCTTGCAAACGATCGTACCATGCCGACGCCGTCTTCGATCTGCGGATACTCGCCGTAATGCGCTCTTCCCGGAATGCAACGTCCTGCACGCAGATAGATCTCATCACCCAGCAACGCGAAATTTGTTCCGAGCTTCGCGCGTAGTTCCTTTTGAATGACACTAACTTCATCGATCACGCGACGACAGAATTCGGGCGTCACTCGCGTCAAACGTGGATCCATGTTGTAGCGAGTAAGTCCGAGCGGCACGATCGCGACACTCGTGATGCGCGGAAACTCAGCCGCGAGATCCATGATCGTTTTCTTCAACACTTCGCCGTCGTTGATCTCTGGACACAACACCACCTGAGCGTGAACTTCGATACCCGCATCGAGCAGTCGTGAAAGTTTGGTCGAAATGTCAGCGCGCGCTTTGTCGATACCGAGCAGGTAGGCACGCACGTCGAGATCGGTCGCATGCACCGAGACGTACTGCGGCGACAATCGTTGCTCAACGATCCGGCGCATCTCGTCTTCGGTGATCGACGTCAGCGTGGTGTAGTTGCCGTAGAGAAATGACAGACGAACGTCTTCGTCCTTGATGAATAACGACGGCCTGGCATCAACCGGATTGCCGTTGCAGAAACAGAAGATGCATTCGTTGGCGCATTGGCGCGGGACGATCTGCTCGAACGCGAGTCCGAAATCTTCGCCTTCCGCACGCTCGAGTTCTACTTCCCAATCCTCGCCGCTCTTCTTGCGGACTTCGAGCAGGAGCTCGGTCTCTCCCGCGGTGTGAAAACGAAAGTCGAGATAATCGCGGACGACGCGGCCGTTGACCTTGATAATGCGGTCGCCCGATTCGAGATCCAATTCAGCGCCAAGGCTGTCGGGAGTGACCTCGGAGATCTCGACCCCGCGGCGGCGAATACTTGTGACTGCCGGTGTAACTGCAAATTCGTACATCGGACGATACTGTGCCACAGATGCGGTAAAAAACGGAAAACCACCGCCATTGGCCCTTTCCTAGTAAAACGATGTTTATAAGCATCTGCCCCGGCTTATGAAAACACTAACCACCATCGCGATCTTCGCTTTTCTTCTATTTTTTACTTTTGTTTCAGCAAGCGCCCAGGAAACTGCTGGTGTGCTACCCATCAAAGCGTCAGTCAACGATTCGACCGGCACCTCGGCTCCGGCTCGGCCGTTGACCGACATTTATCGCGTCGGCATCGGCGACATCCTCGACATCCGTTTGCTGAACTCCGCCAGTAACCGATCCACGCTGTACACGGTCGTCGAGAACGGAGTGATTGACCTGCCGGTCGCGGGCGGCACTGTTTCGGTTGCCGGACTCACACCCGAAGAGATTCAGAACGTCATTGCGGCAGAATTGACCCGAAGGGCCGTCGTCGAAAAGGCGCAAGTGTTGGTTAGCGTGCGACAGTATCTGAGCCATTCTGTCACGGTAACCGGTCTGGTAATCCATCCGGGAACTCTTTTTCTGAGGCGAGAGATGGTGCCGCTTTACGTTGTTCTAGCTGAGTCGCAACTCCGAAATGACGGTGAGCGCGTGGTGATCATGCGCGACGGAACGCCCGGTGAACCGCACAACCTGAGCAATCCGGATACGCTCAACCTGAACGTTCAAGCGGGTGACATTATCACTGTCTCCAACCGGCCGCAGGAGTTTTATTACATCGGCGGGCGCGTCAACTATCCCGGGCAGAAGCAGTTTCAATCCGGAATCACACTGCTCCAGGCGATTCTCGCGGCAGGCGGCACGACGCGTCAGGAAATCAAAGTGGAGATCTCACGCGAAGGTGCCGGCGGAAAGCTGGTCACCTTCCTCTACAATTTGAAGCAAATCAAGTCGGGCGCAGTCCAGGATCCCAAGCTCGCGGCCGGCGATCGAATCGAAGTCGCCCGGTAAAGATCCGGGTCCATCTGTGTTATCTGCGGCTAATTTCATTGACAATCCCGGCCCTCTTTGTAAATATTCAGGGCGCTTCGCGCCATTTCAAAACCCACATTAGTCAGGTGCTAGATCCACTTTCGGTGTGAAAGAGTGCAAACCCAATGAACAAACTCAAGCCGGCACTGTTGGGGGGCTTAATCGTAGGACTACTCTCCGCGATCCCTTTTGTTAACTACTGCTGTTGTATTTGGGGAATTGGCGGCGGTGGTTTAGCGACCTTTCTTTACATGAAGTCGTCGCCAACCAAGATTGGACCCGGTGATGGCGCCATGTTGGGCGGACTTGCGGGCGTAGTTGGAGCTATCATCTACCTGATCGTCGGTGTTCCGATAGCTTATTTCATCAGCGGCGCCGCGATGGAAGAGGCCTTTGCGAGAGCGAACGTTCATCTTCCTTTTACCGGTTTCCTTCTGTTCCTTGTGAGTGGTTTGCTCGGCGGCCTGGTCCTGTTAATCCTGGCCGTGATCGGCGGGCTCATCGCCGTGCCGGTTTTTGAAAAGCGAAAGGACGCTCCTCCGCCACCGCCGCCGCAAGATTTCGTCGGCTAAGAATTCGAGAAGATCGCGAAGTTCGAAAACATACTAACGAATCCAGGAGAAACTGAATGGCTCAAGAATTCACTCCCCCGCCCCCGTCGGACACGCACGACAAAGTGCCAAACTACTTGATACCAGCGATCATCTCGGCGCTCTGCTGTTTCCCGCTGGGAATCATCAGCATAATTTTTGCGGCCCAGGTAAACGGCAAAGTAACTTCCGGCGATATGGCAGGAGCGCTGGACGCATCCAAAAAAGCGAAACTCTTCAGCATCATCTTCATCGCGCTTGGTGTCATCCTGTGGGGTTGCTATTTCCTTTTCGGAGCCGGAATGGTTGGTCTAAGTATTCTCAGCAACTCGTAGCCGAGATACTTTGCGCTTGAGGTTTGTTAACAGAGGGTTTGGAGACTCAGAACGACGATGACCAGATACTGCACAAAATGCGGCGCCATCAACGACGACATGGCGCAATACTGCACCACTTGCCAGGCGCCGCTTACCCCCGTCAACACCGGCTATCAACCGATGCAGGCTGTCAATCCCGGCGCGATGACTGACTGGAAAGCGCAGGGAGCCGACAAGAAGGTCGTTGCCGGCATCTGTGGGATTCTGCTTGGCGCGCTCGGAGTACACAAGTTTATCCTCGGCTACACCACCGAGGGAATCATTCAACTCTGTATCGGCATTGTGACGTGCGGAGCCTCGCATATTATCGGCATCATCGAAGGCATCATTTACCTGACCAAGTCAGACGAAGAGTTTGTAAGAACCTATATCCTGCAGAAAAAGGGCTGGTTCTAGTTCCTGCTCTGAACACTGCTCCTGCTCCTGATGTACCGGCGCTCGACTGTCATCGCAATTTGGTCAACATTACTAGCAGGTGCTGCTTACCTTTTTGTCTTTGAGCCTGGCAAGTCTGGGTTTTTTCCTCCCTGTATGTTTCGTGCGCTAACCGGGTTCCAGTGCCCTGGCTGCGGCAGCACGCGGGCCATGCACCAGATGCTGCACGGACACTTCATCGCCGCTTTCGAACTCAATCCACTGCTGCTCGTTGCAATACCCTTCCTGTTATTCGCGCTGCTTCGTTACAGCGTGATCGTGATGCGCGGCGGCGTACCGCGTCACAACGTCTTGCCTGCGTCGTACATTTACGGAATATTCTTCGTGATTCTCTCGTTCTGGATCTTTCGTAACACGCCGTTCTATCCGTTCGTTTCGTGAGAGGAAAAACTATGCGCACGGCCATTATTTTTCCGCTACTAAGTCGTATAAAGTCGTATAGAACTATCTTGTTCTTTGTTCATTTGTGCTTGACGCCCCAAGGCCTCACACCTTATAAGAGCAGGCACTGATAGCGCCCCGTTCCTCCTCGCCCATTTAGAAGTAGAAATCGAGGACCAAAAAGCATGCAAACCCTTACCCCCGGACAGTGGTATCTTCGCTTCACATGCGAACACTGCCATGAAAAAGAGATTCTCTTCGCTGACCTCTCGGGTGGCGAAGCGAGGATCAAAGCGACCTATATCGTTGAGTGTTCGAGTTGCTCCCACACGGGCTCATACGACGGCGACGACATCGAGCGGTACTATCATCCGTCACACCCGAATACTTGAATCGGTGTCCCGTTGATTGGTCCTTTCAACTACCAAACACAAGCCCATTATGAAATAAAACACGGTGACGACTTCCGAGTCGCCCCAGTTGTAATGGACCAACCCGCTCGTGAAGAAACCAATCGTACCGCCCAGCGCGCCGATGGCCATGCCGCGCGCGAAATCCCCGATACCCGCACGCCGCTGAATTCGCCACAGCATACGAACATAAACGCCTAACAAGATCAGCCAGACGATCAACGCCGGCAATCCACGTTCGAGTGCGATCTGCAAAACATTGGAGTGCATGTGTCCGATTGGCAGGCGACCGTTGTCAAACAAACCCCACTCACGCCAGTGGCCCTTGATAGAATCCATCCCCACGCCGAAGAGAAGATGTCGCGGCTTGCTCACGAGCAGTTCGAATCCTTCTCTCCAAACTGTTTGGCGCCAGCTTGTCGATTGGTCAGACGTGTCGAAAAAACGGATGCTGCGTTTCTGCTGTAACAACAGCACGCTCGCGAGGACGAGCGGTAACGCACAGGCAGCAACGATCAGGATCGTTCGGCGTGAAGCAGTCAACAGCAACATCACCACCGCAGAGACTGCGAAGCCAATCCACGAAGCACGCGTAACAGTCATGCCGAGCGCAAAAATAAAGCCGGCAATCGCAACGAGCAGCAACACGCCGGTCGTCTTCCACTTTTGCTTGAGCGCGAGAAAAATCCCCAACGCGAGTGAGGCGATCAGTTGCAGCACTTCGGAGTATGTGACCCAGTGATTGTAGAAACCCGTGGCGCGCCAATCCCGTCCGCGCGACCAACCACTGATCCCGAGTTGGTCCATAGCGTTAGTTCCCGGCAGCAGTTCGGACCGCGGCACCTCGAGCTCAGGCGTCCACTCAACTCGATAGATCCTGACCTTCGCGGGTGACGGTCCCGCCGCGAGGGCCGCCGCAATCTCTTCGGGACTGTCCACGCGCGTGCCGTCAACTTCCCAGATAGTGTCGCCATTTACGATCGGTGTTGGTTGGTTTACGGTCCGGGTGCGAAAGACTGCCTTCGCCAGAGGACTCGCGGGCGCGACGCCTTGCACCTTCATGCCTTTGCCCACTGCCAGCTGGCCCGCAGTGAAGAAGACATTGATCATGCACGACCCGATCAACGTCAGCGCGAGCAACCGGACCATCCGCAGCGAGAGCACGTTTTGGGAGAACAGGTAAACGATCGTGAACAAACTCGCCGCACGCATCTTTCCGATCGAAATGAACGGACTGTAAGAAAAGATTCCCGAGATCCCACTGAGCACGAAGAAGCCGAGCAGTGCGTAATCGACAGGCGAACGAAAGAGCACCGGCCGTGGGTAGACCGCGAAGCGCGCGAGCCAGAACACCATTCCCAACAACCAGGCCGCCTGCGTCACCGCAATCGAATGAGGTGCAAATAACGCGATGAGAAAGAGGCAACCAATAACGGCTCGCTCGAGCGCAGTCGAAATCTGCATAGGGGCCATATTAGAATGCTAACGGTCTACTATTCCATCCACTAGGGAATCCCATGCGCTTCATCCTGTTAGTCCTGCCAATCCTGTTAATCCTGTCTACAATTGCCTTCTCGCAAACAGAATCTCCTGCAGATTATGTGAAGGCTACGCAAAACGACACGCGCGTCCAAGCCGCCTTGGATCACATCGACAAAACGCACGCCGAGATCCTGCGCGAGTGGATCGCCGTCACCGAGGTCAACGCGCCATCAAAACACGAACAGGAACGCGCAAAATTTATCGAAGGCCTCTTGCGCAAACACAACCTCGACATCCGTTACGACACAGCCGGCAATCTGATTGCCACTCGCAAAGGTACGGGCGGTGGTCCAGTGACTGTCTTCGACGCTCACATGGACACAGTGTTTCAACCCGGCCTGAAGATCAAGGCAACCGTTCGCGACGGCCGCGTTTATGCTCCCGGAATCGGCGACGACACACGCAACATCGAAGCCTTGCTCGCAACGCTTCGCGCCCTCGACGCGGCAAAGATCAAGACGAAGGGCGATCTTGTTTTCCTCTTCACGACGGACGAAGAAGCCGGCATGTCCGGCGCGAAGCAGTATACGAAAGATAACAAAGGCAAGGTTGATTACTACATCGCGCTCGACGGCGGTTACGAAGGATTCACCTACGCAGGCATTGGCATCAACTGGTACCGCCACCATTTCATTGGACCAGGCGGTCACACGCGCTCGCGCACCCCGCCGTATTCCGCGACGCTGCCGCTGGCCCATGCTATCGCGCGTATTTACGAATTGAAGGTGCCGACCAGCCCGTCTTCGAATCTGAACATCGGGATGCTGGGCGGCTCGGAAGTCGTTAAC
>Ga0126376_10000568_pt1 | contig 18321 bp, 10 predicted proteins | sample PanSoiMetPlot_15_FD_92760 | JGI IMG/M metagenome (GOLD analysis project Ga0126376, IMG submission 92760) | Tropical forest soil microbial communities from Panama - MetaG Plot_15 | ecosystem: Environmental > Terrestrial > Soil > Tropical forest > Bulk soil | place: Panama | collected 2016-02-17
ATCGCGGGAATTTTTGTTTTGCGCAAGAATCGTCCCGACGCAGATCGTCCCTATCGAGCCTTCGGCTATCCCCTCCTGCCTGCGCTATACATCGTTTCTGCGCTAGCCATCATGTTTGTTTTGCTTTTGTACAAAACACAGACAACTTGGCCGGGGCTAGTTATCGTCTTACTCGGCGTTCCGGTTTATCTATTCTGGTCGCGGCGGATTTCTGCAATTTAGGAATTTTCTTGTAGGGCGCAGGGGCTGTCGCCTCTACAATGGGCGCAACCAATTTGGCTGTTTTTGATTAGGCGGAGACCAACCTCGAAGGGAGGAGTTGCATGGGCAACCCCTTGTTTGCGACAAAACCACTCGATGTCCTGATGAAGGAAGCGGGAGAGGGTGGTGAACATAGTCTGAAACGGGCGCTTGGTCCAATCAACCTCGTAACTTTGGGGATTGGAGCAATCATTGGAGCCGGCATTTTCGTATTAACCGGCTCTGCCGCAGCGCAGTATGCCGGACCGGCAATCATGTTGTCATACGTTCTCGCGGGAGTTGGCTGCGTTTTTGCCGGTCTCTGCTACGCGGAATTTTCTTCCATGATTCCTATTGCGGGTTCGGCCTATACCTACGGTTACGCCACACTCGGCGAAATCATTGCCTGGATTATTGGCTGGGATTTGATCCTGGAATACGCGTTTGGCGCCGCGACGGTTGCAAGCGGGTGGAGTAGTACGCTGGTCGCCTTTTTACAAGATTATGGAATTAGCCTGCCCCCTCAGATCTGCGACGTTCCCGGAGCCGTTTGGGTACAGTTCCAGGGCCGGTGGGCGCCGATCACTTCGATAAATGCTCCGATGGATCAGTTGGCGGCGCTGCCGCACGCCACGGCGAAGTTCAATCTAGTCGCGTTCTTGGCAATTATGGCGGTGACTGCAATTCTGATCATAGGCATCAAGGAATCCGCAAACTTTAATACCGGCATCGTCTTTGTGAAGTTGATTGCAGTGTTTACTTTCATTGCCGTAGCGTTGCCGTACGTCTTAAAGCATTCAGCCGAATCACATGCCAATTGGGCAGTGTTCGTGCCGCCCAACACCGGGTCATTCGGTTCGTTTGGCTGGTCGGGCATATTACGCGGGGCCAGTGTTGTGTTCTTTGCCTATATCGGCTTCGACGCGGTTTCCACCGCGGCGCAAGAGGCGAAGAACCCGCAGAAGGATATGCCTATCGGCATTTTGGGATCGCTCATAGTTTGCACGATTTTGTATATCGTAGTTTCCGGCCTTCTAACGGCGACCGTTCACTACTCACGGTTGAACATTGGCGCTCCAGTGTCTTTGGCGATCCGTGAGACCGGTGTGAAGTGGGGCAGCTACATCGTGAACGCAGGCGCGCTGGCGGGGTTAAGCACGGTGATGCTGGTCATGATGTTAGGCCAATCTCGCGTGTTTTATTCGATGGCGCACGATGGTTTACTGTGGAAGTGGGCGGGCGATATTCATCCGAAGTTTCGGACTCCGTGGAAGTCCACGGCCGTAACTGGACTCGGCGCGGCGCTTTTTGGTTCTCTCGTGCCTATCGGCAGTTTGGGGCAGATGGTCAGCATTGGTACATTGCTTGCATTCGTGATTGTTTGTGCGGCCGTGATCATTTTGCGTGCTCGGCGGCCTGACCTCCCACGGCCGTTCCGCACTCCGTGGGTTCCGTTCGTGCCAATTATGGGCATTCTGGTTTCGTTCGGCTTGATGCTCGGCTTGAACGGCATCACCTGGGTGCGTCTGGTGGTTTGGCTGGCCATCGGAATGGTCATCTACTTTACGTACAGCGTGAGGCACAGTAAGGTCAGAGGCGCACCAGAAAAATAGACGATTTTATTCAATCCTATCGAGCAGACGGTTCCGCCTTTTAGCGGGGGCTGAGCGTCCAGCTTCATCTTTTCCACATTCCCCGCGCACTCGTCACATTTCTTCACTTCGGGTAAAGTAGTCTCTCTATCTCGTTCATGACTCCATTACAGAACCAACTCAGGGAGTTTTGGCGCCGTCTGTCCGTCCCCGACCTCGTTGCCGCTGCTTTCGGGGTTTTCGGGGCGGTTTTGCTCCTCATCGGGCGTTCGGGTGGCATTTTCAGTTTTCTTAAATACATCGCGCTTCTTTGCGCCGTCTACCTCTTGATTCGCTTCATCGCGTGGTGGAGGGCGCGGCTGCTCTGGAGCCTGCGCAACCGCCTCATCGTTGCATATCTGTTCATCGCGCTCGTCCCCGTCCTGCTGACGGCGGTGCTCACCATTTTTTTCGCGACGCTTCTCTACCGCCAGTTTGGCGGTTACATCCTTTCGCAGGACTTGCAGCGAAGAGTGAATATCATCGAAGCCGGTAGCGAACAGATTGCAGCTGCGCTGCAGCACGCTTCGCCTGGAGTGAAAGAGGACGTCGCTGAAAAAGTCATCTCGGATCAGGAACATCTCGTTTACGACAATGACCTTCCTGGCCTGACAATTGAAATCACGGAACACTCTTCGCTTTTCAGCAAGCTTCCCGACAACGACAAACACGGCTTTGCCGGCTTCGTTCAAGCGGAGAAGAGGCTGTACATGACCAGTCTTCGCAGGGTCAAAACGCCTTATGGCGAGCGCTTCGTTCACTTACGGGCGCCGGTGACTCCGTCGTTTCTTTCTTCGCTTGAGTCGGAGCTTGGCACTGTTCAATTGCTTCTTCTGGATCCTTCGACCGCAACCACAACTGACACTCTCGAGCTTAGCGGACTGAAATATCAAACTGCCGCAACGATTTCTGACCGTCATCGCACACTGCCGCCGCCTCAAGGCTTTTGGGATCTTGACGTTACAGGCTTGACTCGATTTGAAGCTTTAGTGGAGACGGCAGAGGGGAATCTAAAAACGGCGCGGCCGGTTCTCGCGAAGTTCACCACGCGTCCGTCGCAATTGAACTCCAGGATGTTTTCTTCCGTGGGCGATCTTGGGCTCGTCTACGTCTACTTCTTGGGCGTGCTCGCTGTCGCTTTTCTTCTGCTCGAAGTTGCCGCGCTTATTACCGGCGTTGTTCTGACCAGGCGAATCACTTCAGCCGTGGACGGTCTTTACCGCGCAACGCAGTACGTGCAATCGGGCGACTTCTCTCACCGAGTAAAAATCGAGAGCCGGGACCAGCTTGGAGTGCTCGGCGAATCGTTCAACCTTATGACCGGGTCCATCAGCAATTTCATCGAAGAGCAAAAGCAACACCAGCGGCTGGAAAACGAAATCTCCATCGCGCGCGAAGTGCAAAATCAGCTCTTCCCGCAAAAACTACCGAGCGTACCGGGCGTTCAGCTTGAAGCGGTGTGCAAAGCGGCGCGAATGGTCAGCGGCGATTACTACGATTTCATCCAGCTTAATCCCACCACGTTGGCCATCGCGGTCGCGGACATTTCTGGCAAGGGAATTTCCGCTGCATTACTCATGGCCAGCCTGCAGGCGGCTCTGCGCAGCTTGTTGCTCGCTCCGGGCTGCATTACGCAAGGTACGGCTGAACTCGTCTCTCGCCTGAACAATCACCTCGTTCGCAATACCGGTGACGATCGTTTCGCCACGTTCTTCATCGCATTGTATGACAGCTCGACGCGCATTCTTCGCTACACCAACGCTGGCCACCTGCCGGCGTTCTGCATTTGCGATGGGGCTGCGGTCGCCCTCGAGGAGGGCGGCATGGTCCTCGGTGTCATGGAAGATTATGTTTACGAGGAAGGAAAGCACGTCGTTCCACAAAACGCGACTCTTGTGGGATACAGCGACGGTCTGATTGAACCAGAAAATGTCTACGGCGAGGAGTTCGGCATTCACCGCCTGCGCGATGCCGCGATTCACTTGCACAACGGTTCGCCGCGAGCCGTTGCCCTTGGCTTGATGCAAGCCGCTGACGAATGGGCCGGCACGCCCGAACAAGCTGACGATATGACGGTAATCGTCGCGCGTATGGAATAGTTGGTGCGTATCGGCTGAGCTATACTGTCCGTTCGCTCAAAGTCGTTTAGAGGAACAGAATGACGTTGCGCAATCGAGTCGCACTGATTACTGGCGGAACGCGCGGCATCGGCCGCGGTATCGCATTGCGTCTTGCTGAGGACGGTGCTCGCGTTGCTATCGGCTACCGCGCCAACAAGTTTGCCGCGCAGAATGCGCTCCGCCAGTTGCAAGCCGCTGGTGCAGACTGTGTCGCGATTGAAGCGGATATCACGAGTCCGACCGGCGCGGAACAGTTTTTGCGCACCGTCACGGACCGCTTCGGGCGCCTCGACGTTCTCGTCAACAACGTTGGCGATTTTCGCTGGGGAACGCTGGCCGAAGGCTCGCTCGACGATTGGAAAGACATTTTCTCGTCAAACTTAATGAGTGTCGTCTATATGAGTCGTGCCGCATTGCCGCACATGCGTAAAGGCCGTTGGGGCCGCATCATCAACCTCGGTGCTGTGGGAGCCGAGCGCGCCTTCGGCCAGGCGAAAATTTCCGCATATGCGTCCGCAAAGGCGGCGGTTGTTGCGTTGTCGCGCTCTCTGGCGCTGGAAGAGGCGAAAAACGGAATCACCGTCAACGTCGTAAATCCGTCCAGCATTGACGAAAAAGACTTGAGCCTCGACGAAGCGCGCCGCATCCGTGATGCGCGTTTCCCGATTGGCAGGCCGCCCACAGTCGAAGACGTTGCCGCGGCCGTTTCCTTTTTTGCCTCCGAAGAAGCCGAGTACGTCACGGGCCAGGTCGTCAACGTTAGCGGCGGCTGGATGCTGTAATCGCGATTTGCGACTTCCATGAAAGCACTCACAGCAGCGGAAATGCGCGAGGTGGACCGGATCACCATCGAGCGCCATGAAATTTCCGGTTTACAACTGATGGAAAACGCCGGCCGTCACGTGAGCGAATGTATTCGCAACTTTTGCTCCCAACTCGGTTTTGAACATACGCGCCGAGTAGCCGTGCTCTGCGGCAAAGGTAACAATGGCGGCGACGGCTTCGTCGTTGCGCGCCGGTTGCAGGAAGAACAAATCCATTTGGAAAGTTGCGTCTACCTGTTTGCTCCCCCCCAGGATTTGAGAGGCGATGCTGCGGAGAACTACAAGAAATGGCGCGAATCGTCCGGCGCGACTCGTCTTGTAAATTCCGCTGACGCGTTGCAAACAGAATGGCAAGGAATTGCCAAATGCGAAATAATCGTGGATGCGCTGCTGGGGACGGGATTGAGTGGCCCCGCCAAGGGCCTTTTCGCAAAAGTCATTGAAGATCTCAACGAACTCTCCGGAAATGCGACTGCGCCTCGGCCTGCTCTCATTATTGCCGTCGATACGCCTTCCGGCCTGCCGTCCGACGGGGAAGCCACTGTCGGGCCGGTTCTGCGCGCGCATAAGACTGTAACCTTCACCGCGCCGAAAATCGGGCAACTCATTTCGCCAAACGCGCCCTGCTGCGGCGAATTGGCAGTGAAGGATATCGGGTCGCCACTTGCTCTGATTGAAGAAACAGGCAAAGGCACCCTGCGTTGGGCGGGGCCGGACGAATTCGCTTCATTGCCTCTCGTACGCGCGGCCGATTCACACAAGGGAACCTTCGGCCACGTTCTAGTCGTTGGCGGCTCTCTTGAGAAATCCGGCGCGGCAGTGCTGGCCGGTTTTGCTTCGCTCTGTTCCGGTGCAGGTCTCACGACCATTGCCTCACCAGATGCAGTCCAGTCCGTTATCGCTTCCGCTCATCCCGAATACATGACAGAACCGCTGGCTTCCACAATAGAAGGCACCATCGCCGCTACAAATCTGAATTCAGGACGCATCACGAAGACCCTCGAAGGCAAAACCGTTCTCGCCATTGGTCCCGGTCTCGGCACTCATGAAGAAACGCAACAAGTTATTCGTCATCTCGTAAAGGATTCTTCACTTCCGATTATTCTCGACGCCGATGGCCTGAATGCCTTCGCTGGCAATCTCGATGCGCTCCGTGAACGCAAATCGCAATTCCTCGTGATCACACCTCATCCAGGAGAAATGGGACGGCTCCTCGGAATTTCAAATTCTGCCGTGCAATCGGATCGCGTGAAAGCCGCAACGGAAGCCGCGCGTCGAGGCAGTGTTCATGTGCTTCTAAAAGGTTTTCACACGGTCCTCGCCGCCCCCGATGGCCGTATTTGGGTGAACACGAGCGGCGGCCCAGCACTAGCAAAAGGGGGCTCGGGTGACGTTCTCACTGGCGTGCTCGCGGCCTTCACCGCGCAATTTGGCACATCCGATTGGCTCCGCGTTCTTGCTCTCGGCGCATATCTTCACGGCGCGGCTTCCACGCAAACTGCAGGATGGTCAGATGTTTCCGGGGAACTCGCCAGCGGCGTCGCGTTTGCAATTCCAATGGCGCGCCACAATCTTCTTCGGGAGATTCAGTTCGGTGGCTGAAGCATCCGTAGAAATCGTCACGCACTCCGCTGAAGAGACCATCGCCTGGGGAAGGGGATTCGCGGCACGATTGCAAGCGCCCCTCATGATTCTGCTTTCCGGCGATCTCGGCAGCGGTAAAACTACACTTACCAAAGGCATTGTCTGCGGCCTCGGCGCCGCTGCCGAAGAAGACGTCACTAGTCCCACTTTCACTCTCCTTCACGTCTACGGCGCAGACCAAAAAGTCTTCCATGGCGATCTCTATCGCATCGAAAAATTCCACGATTTCGAAACGCTCGGCATGGAAGACATTTTTGCCCAACCCGCGATCGTCATTCTGGAATGGTCCGAGCGTTTTCCGCTTCCTTCACCTTGGCCGCAAATCCGCATTCGCCTCGAACACGCAGGCGATGACTCCCGTCGCATCACCGTAACTCCCTGATTTAGCAGCACCTTATACCACGTTACCCATGCTTACTCTCTGGCAACCCCCAAACCGTGGTTCTGTTGCCGCCTTCCTCCTCTGCTGCTAGGTTGAACAAAGCGCCCATCGGGCTCACGGATGCCTACCGAAACGCTATTCTCCAAAGCGACCGAAACGCCACGCAACGAGCTTGGCTGCTACAACCTTACCTTGCCGATGAGCTCCATCGCCATCGGCGTGGACAATATTCACCACGATGTTTTTCTCAGCCCGCGTTTCATGCAGCAGTCCCGCGACTATCTCTTTGATATCATTCGCCAGAACGCCAGCAAAACCTATCTCCCGGGAATCGAGTTGCGCACAGCAAAAGCGCTCGACGGTACGGCGTTTCGCAAATTGCTCGGAGACGTCCTTCACAGCGCGTTGACGAATGCGAAGTATCACAAGAACATCGAACTCGATTTGCTCTACCGCATTGCCATTCTGAAATTTTTCACCACGGAACTCCCCAACCAATTTGCCAATTTGATTCAAGAAGGTAAGGAATGGATTCGTCAGCGCGGTGAACATTTCGAACGCAGCCAGCAGGCCCACGCGATCAAGGCGCGGCTTTCGGAATTGCAATCGGCTCGGCGCAGCGTGATTCGTACCGTCGGCCAGCAAGTTGCTCAGAGCTGGATTGACGTCGAAGAAAACGTCATCGCAAAAGCGCGCAAGGCACTCTTTGGCGAAGAATTCACACCGCTATACGACTTGCTGAAAAATCGCCTGATTTTCCTCGACGGCGGAAAAGACGACACATACTTTCTCGAGCACTACGTCCTGCTGGGAAATTACGCGCGCGACCCGGATCGTTTTGAGGCGATGGATGCGCTCTTTCAGGAGTTTCTGAGCCACGCCGGCGTGGTCGTTGTGCAGGACCCTGCATTCCAGGAAGCTGAGAAAGCCAATAACGACGCAATGCAGGAAGCGCAGGCCATGCGCGATGAAATTGCGCGCCTCGAAGAGCAAAAGGAACTTCTGCGCAAGCGGCTTGATCGAAGCGACAGTTTCTTGAATCGCTTCCGCTCCCCTGCCGATCCCGCGGACCTGAAAGCATCTCTAAATGACATCGAATCGCGCCTAAAACATCAGCAACTCAAGCTCGAGGAATTTGGCCCAGCGCTGGAAGCCGCGCGGCAGAAACTCGATTATTTTCACAAGGACCACAAAGGACGCCTGAGCGACTATCTGAACGATCCTGAAAATGCCAAGCTTTTGTTCGATCCGTCGGCCGAACCGGACGCCACTCGCTCCCAGCCCGCAAGACTGCTTTCCGAGTTGCTGGAGCGCCTTGAACAGCAGGACGTTCTCTACCACGTTCTGGCGAGCTACGAAATTCGCTCGATCGCTTCGACATATCATCCACCGGTCCACTTGCAGCAGTTGCGCAAAGCGCTTGTCTCCAAAGACGAACTAAAGCGCGTCGAACAGGTTTTGAAACAGGTGCCGGCAAAGCGCCTTTCTGAAAAGCCGATTGAAGAGCTTTCAAGGAAAATCCGGCGTTATTCACGCGACGAAATGATGGGTCTTGTGCTTCGATTTGCAGTCGATTTCTTCCGGCTTCACCGCGAATTACGGGATGCGGAACATCTCGCCGCGTGCATGGATCGCGTAAATCTTCTGGAGACGGAGCAGGCACGCGAACTTTCGCGCATGAACAACCGCCTGTATGAATGTGTGCTGCCCGAAGAAGGGAGAACGCAGCAGGATCCCGTCGTCAGCCACGTCATCATCAAAGCGGACGTACGCGGGTCAACCAAGATGACGCAGGATTTGCTCGCGCGCGGTTTGAGTCCGGCGTCGCACTTCAGCTTGAACCTGCACGAGCCGGTCAAAAAACTCCTCGAACGCTATGGCGCCAAGAAAGTGTTTATCGAAGGCGATGCCATCATCTTGGCTATCTTTGAAACCGAATCGAGCCGTACCTATGCACGCTCCGTCGCAAAAGCCTGCGTACTCGCACGGCAAATTCTGAACGTCTGCAATTCTTACAACGACGGCGCCGCTTCATCTGATTTGCCAGCCCTCGAGCTCGGTTTGGGTGTCGCGCACCAAGGTGATGCTCCTACCTATTGGACCGACGGCGAATCGCGCGTGATGATTTCGAAAGCGCTCAATCTTTCTGATCGCCTCTCTGGCTGTGCAAAACTCGCGCGCCGCATGCTCGGAAATCAAAAATCGCATTTTGCTTTGTTTCAGTTCTTGCAAACGATGGCCGGTGCTTCGGCCGAAGAGTTGGACGAATTTTTGGTGCGTTACAACCGAAATGGCATCGAGCTGAACGAAGAGGGTTTCCTCAAGCTCTATGACGAAATTTCCTTGGAATGCATTGAAACGAAACTCGAACTTCCTTGGGGCAGGGAAACCGTAACGCTTTATTACGGCGAAGTTCCCATGGGTGAATCTGTGGAATTGCTCGTTCTACGCAAGGGCCTTGCTCGCGAACTTTCTTCGGACGGAAAAATCGGCCCGCCTTCCACGCATGTCTACTACGAAGTTTGCACCGCGCCTGCACTCTACAATCTCGTTGCCGCTCTGCTCCGCACCAAGCACGCCGCCTTGGAAGCTGTTCGAGCCTAATCCGCGTCAGCACAAACCTTTTTCGCGTCTTTCGTCTCAATTTTGGCCGCGCCACCCCTTCCCGCTATACTCTCTTCGGAGGCGAAATTGGTCCGGTGACCTTCCCGGCCTTCAAAGCCGGCGATTCGGTCCTTCGCGGGTCGAATGGTGGGTTCGACTCCCACACGCTTCCGCCAACTCTTAGCTGCTCTCCCAACACTACGAATGGAGGAATCCGCCCATGGTTGCCTCAGGCTGGGTTGTATCAGACTGGAAAGATGTTGCTACCATTACCGCAATCCTTGCATTTGGCGTATCCGCCGTAACTTACGTTACAAATTCCTACTATCAACGCCGGAACTTGCGCGTGGAGAACCTAAGAAGGTTTTTTGAAGCGCATGACAGACTTTTGGAGGAGGGGGGCTTCCTCATGGAGAACCTAACCGCGCTGGAGAGCGACACCTTCCGGAGCAAAACCGCCACGCCCGGTTCCGGCCCCAAATTCCACAAACTGATGCGTGATGTCGAGCAGGTGGCCTATCTCACCGCGAACAACGCCGTTCCCACGGAGGTTCAGGTTTATTTGTTCGGCTGGTTCGCTCAGAGGCTTCACCCTCATATCGGCGAAGAGACAAGGAAAAACATTTTCTGGGAAATGGCGGTTCACTATATCGACGAGCTGAAAAAGGCGACCGACGATTATTCTAAGTGTGCTACGGAAGAAAGGGCAAAATATCTCAGGAAGCATCGCGTGGCGCAGTCGCGCTTCAAGGCCTCAAGCTCTTAGCCACGCATGATAAGCGAAAGTGACAAATCAGGGAGTATGATTAAGGAAAACTCTCCCGAAATTTCCTGAAAGGCGGGTTTTCTCCCAGTAAAATAGTAAAGATACGTCCCTTTGGCCGCGACTGTATTTAAATCCTTGGCATTGCTTCCCGACGGGGTATTAGGAAGGCATGCAGCCCTCTCGCAAGATTTTCCTTTTGTCGGCCGCGCTGTTGGCTTGTCATTTCGCTGCTCTCGTTCTCCATTCCACCATCGCAAGTAGCGTCATTGAATTCTTGCTGGTCATCCTCGTTGTAACTGCATGCCTTCAGGCCGCAGGCAAGGCATCGGGTTATGCGCGGCGATTCTGGCGCCTGATGGCACTTGCCTTTGGCCTCTATGCGCTGGGCCAGGCCATGGCCACCTATTACGACAGTGTTCTGCACGCGTCGCTCGATCAATATTGGCCGAGCGACATTCTCTTTCTGTTCCATGTCGCGCCTATGGCCCTTGCACTTTTTCTCGGTGATGACGGCGCAGATTCCACACTCTTTCGCTGGCAGCGCTGGCTGGACTTTTTGCAAATCGGAATTGTCTCCCTTTCGGCCTACTTCTTTTTTCTTTACTTTCCCTTGTTGCAGCCGCACTCGCGGGCTTCCATTGACGCGCTCTATGTCGAGGTAAAGGCGTGGCGCGGGTTGCTCATTGCCGTGGCATTCATCCTGCGAGCGACACTTACCCACTCAAAGTTAATTAGATCGCTCTTCGGGCGCATGGCGCTTTTTCTTGCGATCTTTGTCGCTTGTGAAGTGTTTTACAACTACGCAGAAGTTTGGTGGAACGTTCCCTTCGGCACGTGGTACGAACTGCTCTGGACCATTCCGAGAGTGCTGATGGTGTGGCTGGCACTAACCTGGAGTCCTCCCGCAGAGCGGGATCCCACACTCGGCCAAGGTACAACGGAGCCATTGCTACTTGCCCAGTTCACTCACATCGCTTTTCCGTTGTTGGTTCTGGCCATGGCCACGCGCGCGATCGGGCAACAATTAAAGCTCGCGGTCGCTGCGGTCCTGGTTTCGTTTGCCTGCTCGAGCCTGCGTCTTTTCCTGGGCCAACGCGCGCAGAATGAACTTCTTTCCCGGCAAAAAGGGAATGCCGAAGCGCTGCGCCTGGCCGAAGCAAAATTCCGCGGCTTGCTGGAATCTGCTCCTGATCCGCTGGTGGCAGTCAATCCGGAAGGCCGGATTGTGCTTGTTAATGCGCAGGCAGAGCAGTCTTTCGGATATCAGCGCGAAGACTTGTTAGGGCAATCCATGGACATCTTGGTGCCCCAGAGACTAAGGGAGAAATGCAGCGAATTGCGATCGGCGTTTTTTGAAGATCCTCAAGCGAACGTTTTCGCTACTGGCCTGGAGATCTACGGGTTGCACAAAGACGGAAGCGAGTTTCCAGTCGAAATCAAGTTGAGCTTGTTGGAGACCGAAGGCGGTCTATTGGGATCAGCGGCAATCCGCGATTTGACTGAGCGGCGAAAATTGGAAAGCCAATTCCGGCAAGCGCAAAAAATAGAGTCCATTGGAACATTGGCCGGAGGCATCGCGCACGACTTCAACAATCTCCTCACGGTCATTTTGAGTTACAGCAATTCTCTTTCTGAGGATTTGGTTGCGGATTCGAAGCATCAGCGGGCCGCCGAACAAATTCACCGTGCAGCCGAGCGCGGCGCAGCTCTGACGCGCCAAATGCTGGCGTTCAGCAGACGCCAGGTTTTCCAGATGCGCGTTGTGAATCTCAACGAAATCATCCAGGAATTGCTCAAGATGCTGCGGCGCATCATCGGTGAGCACATCGAGGTCAAGGCGAATCTGTCGGACGATTTGCGGCCGGTGAAAGCCGATCCCGGCCAGCTCGAGCAGGTGCTGATGAATCTGAGTGTGAACGCGCGCGATGCGATGCCGAAGGGCGGCAAGCTGACGTTCGAAACCCGGAACGTCCTGCTGGACGAGGATTTTGTGAGGCAGAACGTGGGTTCTTCTCCCGGACCGCACATATTGCTCGCGGTTTCGGATACTGGGACCGGCATGGACGCTGCAACCTTGTCACGCATTTTCGAACCTTTTTTCACTACCAAGGATCCCGGGCAAGGGACGGGCCTTGGCTTGGCGATGGTTTACGGCGTCGTCAAACAAAGCGGCGGGAGCATTTGGGCACAAAGCAAAGTGGGGGAGGGGACCACTTTCAAAATTTATTTGCCGGAGGCAAAGGTCCTCGCAGAAGTCCCCGCGGCAAAGAAGCCTCAAATTTCGCTTAAGCCGGGTTCCGAAACGATTCTTCTTGTGGAAGACGATCCTGGAGTGCGCGAACTTGTCATCGCAATGCTCGCTTCGCAAGGATACACGGTTCTTGCCGCCGAGCAGTTGAGCGATGTGGAATCCCTGTGTGAAAAACATTGGGGAAGCATTCATCTGCTGCTTACAGACATGGTGTTGCCCAAAGCAAGCGGGCGCGAGATTGCAAGGCGCGTCGGGGGATTGCGCCCGGGAGTCAAAATACTTTACATGTCCGGCTATACGGGCGACACGTTGATCCACGGCCATGGCTTCGACGAGGGTTCTGCTTTTCTTCAGAAGCCATTTTCGCGCGCCACACTCGCCGCGAAGGTGCGCGAGGTCCTGGACACTGACGGCTTTCGCACTCCATAAGACTTCAGGACTCCAGCAAATACAAAACCGTCCCGTCGAAGGCAAAGAAGAAACAACTAGCCAGCCCCCCTCGATTGGATCTCCCCTAAGCCCACTCAGCGCCCGCCTTGAGCAACTGAGATAAATTCCGTTTATTATAGGAATTTATATTTGGGTATATGGAGTAGCGTATTTCCGCGCACGACCGTGTACAGTCTTTCCCTTAGGCATATTGCCGAGATCCATCCTTTTATATGGAACTAAGATACTTACAGCAAAACTTTATATAGACGAAATATGAGGTCAATTGGCGAAAGTCGTGCACTCCGCCTTGACGCCTGCCAGGAGTCGCCTCCAAATCTGACAAGCACTGGCTCGTGGACTTTGTCTGTTGGGGTCGGTTACGCAGGATTCAGGAGGGAAGCAATGAGAAGGATTCCGGGTAGTATTTCGATCCTCGGTGCTCTGGCCGCAGTTCTAGTTTTCCTAGTTCTTCCTGCTTTTGCCGCTCTTACAGGAGACCTGCAGGGTACTCTACTGGACCCGAAAGGCGCGGCTGTCGATGGAGCAAAAGTCTCAGTTAAGAACATGGCTACGGGTGCGGTGCGAGAGATTTCGACCGACGAAAGGGGCGACTTCGCTGCGTTACAACTTGAAATTGGGGAATACGAAGTTAGGGTTGAAAAGGCTGGGTTCCGCTCGCTGACAACCAGAGCCTTTATCAGGAGTGGTGAAACCACGCGGTTGAGCTTGGCGCTCGAACTTGGACAAGTTTCGGAAACAGTCACGGTGGAAGGAACAGCAGGCGCGGAATTGGACTTGAGCAGCGCGCAGATTTCAAATTCTTTTTCGTCTGATGTTGTGCAGGACTTGCCGAACTTCGGCCGCGACCCACTAGCATATGCCACGCTGACTGCTGGCGTAGTTCCGGTGAGCAAAGATAATCCGTTCCTGGGTTCTGGAAGCTACAACTCGAATGGCCAGCGCGGCCGTGGGAACAACATCACAGTGGACAACATCATTTCCACGGACATTTCCACGACGGGTTCGTCCGAGACGGGCACGTTTAGCCTCGACGCCGTTCAGGAAGTCAAACTGATCTCAAACAGCTTCTCGGCAGAATTTGGGCGAAATTCCGGATCGCAATATCAGATCATTACCAAGGGCGGCACTAACGATTACCACGGGTCGGTGTATTGGTTTCATCAAAACGCGGCGTTTAACGCTCGCGACTTCTTTGATGAATCTGGACAAGTTACCCCTCTCATTCAGAATCAATGGGGCTTCGTCGCTGGAGGACCAGTTGTAAAGAATCATCTCTTTGCCTTTGGCCATTATGAAGGCATCAAGACGCGCGGTGCCGGGAGCGGAAGCATAGCAACCGTACTGACGCCAGCGGACCAAGCTGCCATCTCCGACTCAACTTCTCAGGCCTTGTTTGCGGCGGTGGGAGCACCAACAGATGCAAGTGGCCAGTTGAGTGGCACGGCCCCCAACAAGACCGACCAATATGGGTGGTCGCTTCGTGCGGATCAAGTTTGGCACGATGGTAAGGACAGCCTTAGCGTCCGCTATGGCACAAACCCATTAACTTCTGTGAGCCCGGGCCTGACGTTTATCGGTACGAATCTGCCAAACTACGGAGCCAATGTTGTGGACACGGATCGTCAGGCAACAGTCGGTTACACTCATACGTTCAGCTCTGCCGTGGTCAACCAGTTCCGGTTTGGTTTCGGCCGCAGCAATCCTGCCTTTCAGCCATTCACTTCACTCACGCCCCCCTTTGCTCCGGCCATCAACATCAGCGGCTTCGATAGCATGGGCGTATCGAACATTTTGCCGCAAGGCCGCGTGCAGAATACATTCCAGTATGGCGATACGGTCTCTTTTTCGAAGGGGAGGCACGCGTTCAAGTTTGGATTCGACGCCATCCGCTATCAAGCGAACAGCTTCTTCGATGCCAACTTCCGCGGAACTTTTACCTTTGGCAGCTTGTCGGACTTTCAGAATGGGATACCGCTTTCCTTCACGGAGCGGTTCGGAACGTCCGTTCGTGGCAACCGCTCGACGGACTACTTTTCCTTTGCCCAGGACGATTTTCGCGTGACAAACACGCTCACATTGAATCTCGGCGTGCGACTGGAATCGTCTGGGGGCACGTCTGAAGTAAACAACATACTCGCAAACCTGCACACGGATGTGTCAGGAGCATTGGGGGGCGGTGGCACAGGGCCCCTTGGGACGATCCTGCTTGGCGGCAATGCCTATGACCGCAACTGGAATTGGGCACCAAGACTGGGATTTGCTTGGAATCCTGGTGGTGGCAAGTTCGTCGTGCGCGGCGGCTATGGCTGGGCTTACGATTACATTTTTGGCAATCCCATAACCAATCTGAGGTTTTCTCCTCCGTTCGTACCGTCAATTACTGTGCAGGTGTTCACCGGAAACAATACATACGCGGAAATGGCAGCTGGTACGGCGCAGGCACAGACCGACGCCAAAGCTGCGATTGGTCAATTTCTTTCCACGCAGAAGAACTTCGGTAGCCTTTCCCCCGTGGATCCAAAGCTGGAAAACCCCCGCGCGGACCAGTGGAACTTCGGAATAGAACACGAGTTTTTGCGGAGTTATCTGTTCAAAGTCAACTATGTCGGAACCAAGGGCAATCGGCTTCTGATATCTCGGCAGATCAACTTCGTGAATCCGTCCGTTATTCCTGCACCAGCCACGAGTGATGCCGATGAGGCAAGCCGGCTCTCACAGCTCCGCAGCGTCTTCATTAATGAGACGGGGAATGCTTCTGGAACGATCGTAAATAACCGCCTAGATCCACGTTTCAACTCGGTCACTCAAGTGGAGAGCGCCGGTGGCTCCATCTATCACTCACTTCAGGCCGATGTGATCAAGCGCATGTCCCACGGGCTGCAATTCCAGGCAGCTTATACTTATGGCCACGCGATAGACGACGCTTCTGATGTTCTCAACGTTCTCGTAAATGACTCTTCGGCGGTTCAGGATCCGCGCAATCTGGCACTGAATCGCGGCAACTCTCAATTCGATTTACGGCACAGAGTGACTCTCTCTCATCTCTGGGAGCTGCCGTTTTTCCGGCACAGTTCAGGGTTCGCCAACAAAGCATTTGGGGGTTGGGCGTTCACTGGAACTTGGTCCCTTCAGTCCGGTTTCAAGTCCAATATCTTCGCTGGAGCGCGCCGCGGCGTAAATGACATTCTGCTGGTAGGCGCAAGCACCGTACGCGCGGATCTAAGCGCGCCGCTAGACAGCTTCAAGGCAGTTCCCGCAGGGAGCGATGCTGCGGCGAATATCCCAGCGCGGTGCAATAGGGGCGTGAACACTTCCACAAGTGCCGCAACCTTATGTCCAAATACCAGCGGCTTTCTGTTTACTCAGCCTCTGCTTGGCAACGCGGGGACTTTGGGCCGCAACGTGTTCCCGCTTGCTAACTTCCAGGAGTTTGACTGGGCGATGCTCAAGGACACGAAGCTGACGGAGCGCGTCAAGTTCCAGTTCCGTTGGGAAGTCTTCAACGTCTTCAATCATACAAACCTGTCCGGCTTCACTAACACTCTGAGTTCGGCGTCCTTCGGTCAGTACACCAGTACGGCCTCGAATTCTCGACAAATGCAAGCAGGTCTGAAGCTTATTTTCTAGCGGGCTTCAGAGAACAACCAAACCACAAGGTAGGCTGGGCACAGAAAATGTGCCCAGTTTTTTTTTGGGGGTCCTTTTCTATTACCTTTCCAAACGGATTTGCATGGTGATAACAGCCGCAAAGAGCTAAGAACATTCCACTTGTTTTTGAGAAGAATCCTGCCCAACTGTACCGGAATTGGCTTGCGGTGACGTCTAAAATAACAGGCCAGCCCAACGGGCACCGCTGTCTGCGGAAGAAATCGACGGAGCTCAGGCAAATCGAGGAAATCGAGGGATGATTCGCAAAACGAGACTCTTATTGTGTGGGCTGCTTCTCGTAACGAGCGCGTTCGTGACCAACTCTGCCCGCGCGCAGGAAGCTGCCTTTCAAGGTACTATCGCGCAAACTGCTGGACGCGCTCTTGGAACGGTGACGGCCGTTAACGGACAAGTGATTACATTCAAAACCGACGCTGGTGCAGAAATGTCCGTGACCGTTGTGGACGCCACGCGGTTGCTTCAACTCAAACCAGGACAGAAAGACTTGAAAGAAGCGACGCCGCTTGCGCTCGCGGATTTGAAAGCTGGAGACCGCGTCCTGGTGCGAGGAACGGGGGGCGCCGACGGAAAATCGTTGCAGGCAACTTCCGTAATCGCTATGAAGCAAGCAGATATTGCCGACAAACAAGCACACGAACGCGCGGAATGGCAACAGCGCAGCGTCGGCGGACTTGTAAAGAGTGTTGATGCAGCCAGCGGCACGATCTCCATAACAACAAATGCGAGCGGGACGCCAAAAGACATCTCGGTAAAAACGACGAAAGTTACGGTTTTGCGCCGTTACTCGGCAAACTCCGTAAAGTTTGACGAGGCAAAGCCTGCCCCGCTCAGCGAAATCAAGCCGGGCGACCAATTGCGCGCGCGCGGTGAGAAAAATGCGGATGGTGGAGAAGTCGCTGCGGACGAAATTGTTTCGGGAACTTTTCGCAGCATTGCGGGAATTCTAGTAAGCAGCGACAGCGCAGCAGGAACGATTACCGTAACGGACTTGGCCACGAAGCAGCCCGTCACGTTGCGCATTACGAGTGAATCACAACTGCGAAAGTTGCAGCCTTTTGTCGCGCAGGCGATCGCGGCGCGGCTCAAAGGTACCCCCGCGGGGGGAGCAGCCGGACAAAATGCTGCTCCCGGAGCTCCCTCCGCTGCCAATTCTTCACCATCGGCCGCTAGTGGCGGTGCGATTGGTGCCGGGAACACCTCTCGTGGCGGCGGATTTGGTGGAGGTGCAGGAGGCGGCCAAAACCAAGGGCGCGGCGACTTCCAGCAGATGCTCTCGCGTATGCCCACAGCTTCGCTTTCCGATTTGGTAAAAGGCGATGCGCTGATGATCGTGGCGACGGAAGGCTCCGCAGCAAGTGCGAGCACGGTCATCACGCTGCTCAGCGGCGTTGAACCCATCTTGCAAGCTTCCTCCAAAGCAAACCCGGACATGATTCTTTCTCCGTGGAGCCTCGGCGGTGGCGCGCCCGAAGGCGCTACACCGTGAGGAACGAAACTAGCCCACAAGTCCAACATCAAAGAAAAAGGGAGCGCACGAGATTGGGTTCCAGGCATATGGCGAAGCTTTTTTTGGGTCTATTGTTCCTCTTCGATGTTTTTGCGTGCGGAGCGATGGCACAGGATGCGTCGAGCGCGCTGACGGGATTGGTCACCGACCCATCTGGCGCGGCCATTCCTAACGCGCGCGTCGTTGCCGTGCCCGCGAGCGGGCAACCTGTAACTGTGCGCACAACGCAA
>Ga0126376_10000569_pt1 | contig 18313 bp, 13 predicted proteins | sample PanSoiMetPlot_15_FD_92760 | JGI IMG/M metagenome (GOLD analysis project Ga0126376, IMG submission 92760) | Tropical forest soil microbial communities from Panama - MetaG Plot_15 | ecosystem: Environmental > Terrestrial > Soil > Tropical forest > Bulk soil | place: Panama | collected 2016-02-17
CGGGTAGTTGGTCCAGGGGCTTTACTCAGTTTGCAGTCGCGATCGTCGAGATCATGCGCGCTGGAAGAACAACCGTAAAAGATGCCGCGACTTTTGAAGACGGTTATCGAGTGCAACTCGTGCTGGACGCACTGCGTGCTTCGAATGAAAGTGGGTGCTGGGTAACGGTTGGCCAGTAGACAACTCATACGCATCGGTGTCGACACCGGCGGCACGTTTACCGATTTCGTCTTTGAACGTGACGGACGCTTGACCCTCTTCAAACTTCCTTCGACTCCTTCCGATCCTTCGCTAGCCATTCGCCAGGGACTCGATCGCATCTGTGCGGAAACAGGCGCGCAACTCGATCGACTCGAGGTGGTCCATGGCACGACTGTCGGCACAAACGCACTCTTGCAACGCCGCGGTGCGCGCATCGCTTTGGTAACAACGCGAGGATTCGAAGACGTGCTCGTGATTGGTCGCCAGGCTCGACCTGAGCTTTACAACCTGAACGCGATCAAGCCGCCACCACTCGTGACTGACGAACTCCGGATGGGTGTTCGCGAGCGCGTGGTTGCGTCGGGTGAAGTGATCGAGCCGCTCGATGAACGCGAGCTCGAGTCGCTCGTGGAAAAAGTGAAGCGCGCTGGGGTTGAAGCGGCAGCAATCTCGCTGTTGTTTTCTTTTTTGCATCCCGAGCATGAGGAACTCATCGCTTCAGCGCTTGCGCCGCTCGGCGTGCCGTTGTCGATCTCGAGTCGTATCCTTCCCGAATACCGTGAATACGAACGCACGTCGACCGTTGTCATCAATGCCTACTTGCAGCCTTTAATGGGCCGCTACTTGAACCGGCTGTCTGCCACCAAACTGCGCGTGATGCAATCTTCCGGTGGCAGCATCTCCGCCGAGGTCGCTGCGGTTGAGCCAGTGCGAACGATTCTTTCCGGACCATCGGGGGGTGTTGTCGGTGCGCTTCGGGCCGCGCAGTCGGCCGGAATCAAGAACGTGATCACGTTCGACATGGGCGGCACTTCAACCGACGTTGCGTTGTGTGACAGCGGCGCGATTCACACTACTAACGAAGCCACCGTCGCCGGTTTGCCGGTGGCTGTTTCCGTGATGGACATTCACACGGTCGGCGCCGGCGGCGGGTCGATCGCGCGCGTTGACGAAGGCGGTTCGTTGCGTGTTGGTCCGGAGTCGGCCGGCGCCGATCCCGGACCAGCGTGTTACGGTCGATCGCTGTTGCCGACGGTGACTGACGCTCACGTTGTTTTGGGCCATTTTGGCGGCGCGGGTTTACTGGGCGGCGAGTTCAAGCTCGATGAGCAAAGGGCACGCGATGCGATTGCGAAACTTGCGGAGGACTTGAGCAGAGTGTCGGGAAAACGAACCAGCATCACGGCGGCAGCTCAAGGTGTGCTGGCGGTTGCAAATACTAACATGGAGCGCGCGCTCCGGCACATCTCAGTCGAGCGCGGGCACGATCCGCGACAGTTTGCACTTTTGCCGTTCGGTGGCGCGGGTGGCTTGCACGCTGTCGACCTTGCGCGCGCGCTGCGAATACCAACCGTGATCGTGCCCACTGCTCCCGGTGCGCTTTCGGCTGTCGGCGTGCTCGTCGCTGATGTGATTAAGGACCAGAGCCGCACGGTGATGTTCACGCACCAGCCGAAAGAGATCGCGAAGCTTGGAAAAGTCTTCGTGGAAATGGAAGGGAAAGCGACGAAGGTGTTGCGCAGTGAGGGCTTTCCGAGTTCAAAGCAACGACACGAACGATCGCTGGCGATGCGTTATCGAGGGCAGTCGTTCGAGCTGGAAGTGCGAGACACGGCCCGCGATCTCGCGGCGGCATTTCATCGCGCGCACCGCGAACGTTACGGTTACGCGCAGGAGCAGAGCGAGATCGAGATTGTCAGCGCGCGTGTGCGTTCGTTTGGCCTGGTAGAAAAGCTCGCGCAAAGAAAGATCGAATCGGGCGAAAACAAATCCGCGAACAATATTTATCGACGAGACGAGCTTCGTGCCGGAGCTAAACTGAAAACACCCTGCATCGTGACTGAGTATTCGGCGACAACACTGATTGACGCTGATTCAAAAGCACGGATTGATGCCTATGGGAACATTTTGATATCGCTTCGCTGATGAAAGATCGGTTTGATCCAACGACGCTCGAGATTTACCGGGCGCTCTTCACATCCGTCGCGGAGGAGATGGGTGTGGCGCTGCGTCGCACTGCGTTCTCTCCGAACATCAAAGAGCGACGCGATTATTCGTGCGCCGTGTTCGATGTGAAGGGACGCGTGATCGCGCAGGGCGATCATATGCCGGTGCATCTCGGATCGATGCCGATGGCCGTCGCGGCTGCGCTGGCGGAGATCGATATAGTTCCCGGAGACGTCGTCGCCCTCAACGATCCGTTCGCCGGCGGCACGCACCTGCCGGACGTGACGTTGGTGATGCCGGTTGCGATTCGAAAACGCATCCTCTTCTACGTCGCGAATCGCGCGCATCATGCGGACATCGGCGGCGCCACGCCTGGCTCGATGGGTCTTGCAACGGATATTTATGGTGAGGGGATACGTATACCTCCGATTCGACTCGTTCGAGGCGGCGTGGTCGACCGCGACACGATGCGTTTACTGCTTGCAAACGTTCGCGGCAACGTCGAACGTCGCGGCGACTTCGACGCGCAGATCGGATCGCTAAAAACAGGCGCTGCGCGTTTGCTCGAAATCATCGAGCGGCGCGGTAAACGCGAGGCTACAGAATATGCAACGCAACTCATCAAATATTCTGCACGCTTGATGCGACACACGATCGCTTCGATTCCCGATGGTTCATACGAAGCCGAAGACGTGTTGGACGACGATGGCATAGACGATCGCGTGGTTCCGATTCGCGTGGTCGTTACGATCAAGGGTGAGCGTGCGGTGGTTGACTTCACCGACAGCGCGCCGCAGGTCACGGGCGCTATAAACGCGGTCGAAGCAATCACGGTGTCGGCAGTAAGTTACGTGTTTCGCTGTTTGATTGGCGGCGAAGTGCCGGCGAGTGCGGGACTCGTGGAGCCGATCGAAGTGATTGCGCCGCGCGGTACGGTTGTCAATGCAAACCCACCCGCATCCGTTGCGGGAGGCAATGTTGAGACTTCGCAACGCATTGTCGACGTGTTGTTCAAAGCGCTGGCCCAGGCACTGCCTGATCGCATACCCGCTGCGAGTCAGGGCACGATGAACAATCTCACCATCGGTGGCATCGACACACGCAGGGGCTACGGGCAGGAGTTTTCTTACTACGAAACGGTTGCCGGCGGCATGGGTGCACGTCCGGTGGCTGATGGCATGAGCGGCGTACACACGCACATGACGAACAGCTTGAACACACCGGCCGAGGCACTCGAGTACGCGTATCCGTTGCGTGTGCGCGAGTATCGATTGCGCAAAGACTCCGGCGGCGCAGGCAGGCATCGCGGCGGCGATGGTGTCGTACGCGAGATTGAGACGCTCGTGCCGTCGCGCATGTCGTTGCTATGCGATCGTCGCAAACATGGACCATACGGATTGTTTGGAGGCGAGGACGGCACGCCCGGAACCAACACCCTTAACAGTAACCACGCGCTCCCAGCGAAAGGCTCGCATGAACTGAAGGCCGGTGATCGAATCCGGATCGAGACACCCGGTGGCGGGGGCTGGGGTCTATCCACAGATTCCACAGATTAATCTGTGTAATCTGTGGATTAAGTTGTTAGTCTGCGATAAATGCCCGGTAGACGCTCAGGTAACGACAACACATCATCAATAATCGTGTACCCAACCTCACCGTACAAATCCCTCAGCTCAGCCTCCGACTCGCGATCGATCGTGATGCAAAACGGCGTGATGCCTTCATTCTTCGCTTGCCGCAAAGCCTCGCGCGTGTCCTCGCGCGCGTAGCGTGCATCGCCGTAATCGTGATCGTAGGGGCGGCCGTCTGACAGCACGATCAAGAGTCGAGTGCGCGCATCCTGTTTCGCGAGCTTTGCGGTAGCGTGACGGATCGCAGCTCCGAGTCGAGTGTTGTTCTGGTAAGTGATGCCGCCGATACGTCGCTTCACTTCGTCGTTATATTTCTCGTTGAAGTCCTTCACGATATAGAACTTCACGTTGCGACGCCCCTCCGAAGTGAAACCATTGATCGAATAAACGTCTCCGACAGCTTCGAGGGCTTCACTCATCAGCACCAGGCCTTCTTTTTCAATCTCGATGATGCGTCGCCCGGGGCGCGTGTACGGCTGCAACGGATGACGCCCGATCGTGCGTGCAGTCGACGACGACTGGTCCAACAGGAACGAGACTGCCACGTCGCGTCGGCGCCGCAGCCGTTTCGTGTAAATCCTCTCCGACTGTTGCCCATCTGCACGCCGGTCAATGACGTAATCAATCACCGCATTCAGATCAAACTCTTCGCCATCGACTTCATTTGCGACGCGCGTGAGATTTTCCGGCTTCATCAGTTGAAACTGATGCCGGATCGACGAGATGACGCCCTTGTGCCGCTCCTTCGTTAGATCCACGAAGTTGCGATCGCCGTGCTTCACTTTCTTCTCGACGACGCGACACCAACCAATCCGGTGATCCGTCAACTCTCGATCCCACTCGTCATAATTGTAGGCAACCTCGCCTTCCGCGAGGACCTGCTCGGGCGTCTCCGCTTCGGACCACGCTTCCGCGCCCGCGAGTTCGTCAGACTCGCCTTCCGCCAACGGATCGTTCCAGGCATTGAACAGCTCGCGCGCGTCGCGGCGTTCCGGCATTCGCTCGCCTTCTCGTTGCTTCATGCGTTCCGCCGCTGAGTCATCGGACTCTGTCTCGTCTTCCGGCGTCTCAATCTGCTGCACGGAATCGTCGACCGGAATTACAGACTGAAATAGATCGTAAACGCGGCTCGTAGCCATCAACGTGTCAGCGACCGAAGTCTCATCGCGCGAAAGATACTCGCTCACGATGGTTTCCAACTCCGAAACGATCTGGCCGTAAGCAAGACGTGCATCTTCGCGCGCGCCACCGAGCATCGTGATCTGAAACAGCAACTCGAACGGCACGAGCGAGCCGGGCAGTTCCATAATCCTCGGACGGCTGCGACTGAGATGCTGGCGAATCAAGTCGAGGTCGCGACTTAGCCCACGATAAGCGCGCCGCAGCCTGCGATCGATGCGTCCGTTCTCGAGAGTTCCGAACACTCTGCGCGCGAGCGGCGGCATCGGAAAGACCTTCAACACTTCGCGATAACCGATCTCTTCTGGTGGCTTCGTGAGCGGCTGCACAACGTCCGGCTGATCTTCACGGAGTTGGACCATTCCGTCGGCGAGCGCAAACGCGTCGAGCGCATCGATATTTTCGGGCGAATATCTCGCCGCGATCGCAGTGTATGCCACCGGCAACATGCCGCCGCGTTGGTACGTGCCAAATTCGATCTGTCCGGCAGCGTGAGCCGCCAGCACTTTGTAGAGACGGAAATCAAGATCGTCATCACCAAATTCGTTGACGAGAGAAGGCAGGTGAATGGTTCGACCGTCGTCAATGCGAGCTTCGTCAGGCACCGCGGCGAGCGGCGCAATCTCGACTTCGCGTCCCGTGAGCGCTTCGACGTACAAGCGCAGCAGGTGTTGGACCATGTCGAGCGCGAGACCAGCACTGCCGCTCAGCAACGCTTCGTAACTGCCGCGCGTTTCGAGCGAGAAGTAGCTGCGACGCGCGCGCGCATCACTGCGGCCCGACGTCAAACCGCGACGCGCCCACGTCTCAAACTGTTCGATCGATACGCTGCGTAACGCGCGCGCACTCGAGCGAAAGCACGCCAGCGCCGCTTCGCCGTCGACTGCCGCGATCTCTTTCGTCAGCGCGAGGACACGACGCGCGAGTTCGACGGCCGCGGTGTGCCCCGTGTCGGCATTCAGGAGTCGAATAAACGCAGGGCTGCTGCGAACAAAAGCAACCAGGCTCGCGTTGCCGTGCGTTGCGACCACCCAGAGGAGCGCGATCCATTCGTCGAAGATCTCAGGCGCGCGGCGCAGGATCTCGCCGCCGGCGATGAGTATGTGCAGTGCGGCGCCGCCACCGCGTTCGAGAAAGTCGTTGGCGCTGGTGAGCAGACGAATCGCATCGCCGGCGGAGAGTTCGGCCAAACTTTCCGGAAGCGCCGACCACGCGTCCGCTGCAATGCCGCCGGCTCGCGCTGCAAAAGCACCGGCCAGGGCAAGCGCCGAGGCAGTTACTGCATCGTTCTGAAAACTTTTGATTTCGCGCGCGACGGTGCTGCTCGCGTTCAGAAACTCGGTGCTGTGTTTTGCGGAGCGGCGTGCGATCTCGGTTGCGACATCGAGTATCGAACCGAGCAACGCGTCGTCATTGATCTCGGCGCTCAGGGCGGGAACGGAGTGAAGAGTCTCGCGACCGACAACGGTTGAGAGCACCATCTGTCGCGTGCACAAGAGCAACACGGCCGGCCGCAGTTCGGGCGCGATGCTGCGCAGCGGTTCGACGCCTTCGGTGAAGAACGCGATCGCCGATTCATAATCAGCCATCGCCAAACGACGGCCCATCTCACCCCAGACGCGCAGTTCCGCCGATTGCAAGATTTGTGCGGCTGCGGGAGCGGCGCGCAGAAACTCGATCCCCGCGCGCAGCGAGATCGCAGCGATGGCCGCACTCGTTTCGAGCACTGCGGCCGTCTGGTCCAGCGGCAAGCTCCCGATGCTGCGCGTCAGTTCGAGAAACGACTGTCGCTCTGCAGATTGATGTTCATCCGCGCTCATCCGTGAAGATCCGTGGCTAAATAACTGTGGTCACGATCTCGCGGATGCTGCGTTGCAGTTCGCGATCGTCGGTGATGGGCGAGCACATCGCGACGTCGGCCGCATCGACTGGAGGAATGCCGAGCGCGATGAGTTGGGCTGCGTAGATTAAGAGCCTCGTCGAGACACCTTCTTCGAGACCGTGACCGCGAAGGTTGCGCACCTTCTGTCCGATCAAAACCAGGTCGCGCGCCGTTCCTTCATCCACACCGCCTTCGCGCGCGACGATCTCGGCTTCCATCTCGGGCGGCGGATAGTCAAACTCGATCGCGACAAACCGTTGCCGCGTCGACTGTTTCAAGTCCTTCAAGATCGATTGATAACCAGGATTGTAAGAAACGACCAGCATGAAATCCGACGGCGCCTCGACGATCGTTCCTAGCTTCTCGATCGGCAAACGACGCCGATGATCCGTCAACGGGTGAATGATCACGACAGTGTCTTTGCGCGCCTCGACTACCTCGTCCAGGTAGCAGATCGCGCCGTTTCGAACCGCTGAGGTGAGCGGACCGTCGTGCCAGATCGTCTCCTCGCCTTCGAGCAGAAAACGTCCAACCAGATCAGTCGAGGAAAGATCTTCGTGACACGCGACCGTGATTAGCGGGCGCTCCAGCCGCCATGCCATGTGCTCGACAAACCGCGTTTTGCCGCAGCCGGTCGGACCTTTGAGAATCACCGGAAGTCGCGCGGAATGAGCAGCTTCGAAGAGCTCCACCTCGCGGCTGACGGGAAGATAATAAGGTTCAGTTGCGACGCGATAATCCTGGATTGCCGTTTCAGCCATCGTAGTTCACAAGTTGCACAGACAAGCACGGCATCTTAACATTCGAGTATAGAGGTACCAAATCGGCAGTCATGAAGATCGCGGTAGCAATGAGTGGCGGCGTGGATTCTTCCGCGGCCGCGGCAGTTCTGAAAGAGCAGGGCCACAAGCTTGTCGGCTTTACGATGCAGCTCTGGGATCAACGGCGCGGCATCAACACGGACGAGAACGGCGATCCGCTACCGTCGCGTTGCTGCTCGCTCGACGACGTTTACGACGCGCGTCGCGTCGCTGAAGAGCTCGGCTTTCCGTTTTACGTCTTGAACCTCGAGCGCGACTTCGAGCGCGACGTGGTCCAACCTTTCGTTTCGAGTTATCTGAGCGGCGAGACGCCGATTCCGTGTGTCTCGTGCAACAGCCGTTTGAAGTTTGCTTCGCTCGATCGACTGGCGCTGAGTTTGGGTTGTGAAAAAGTAGCCACCGGACACTACGCGCGTGTGGAGTTTGATCCCGTCACCAATCGTTACAAACTATTGCGCGGCAAGAACCAGCAAAAAGATCAGTCGTACTTTCTCTGGGAACTGACGCAGGCGCAGTTATCGCGCGCCCTTTTTCCGCTCGGCGAGATGTCGAAACCCGAAGCGCGCGACGCGGCGCGGCAACATGGTCTAAGCGGTGTCTCAGAAAAGAAGGAGTCGCAGGAGATCTGCTTCGTGCCGGATGGCAATTACGCGGGCTTCATCGATCGCTATCTCGAGGCCGAAAATGCCACCGAGCGTTTGCCGGGTGCGGGTGAGATTGTGGACGTCGCCGGACAAGTAATTGGCAGACACGAAGGTATTCATCGCTATACTGTTGGCCAACGTCGCGGCATCGGGATCGCCGGCGAGCGACCACTCTACGTGATCTCGATCGATGCGGAAAAGAATCGTGTTACCGCTGGACCATCGGAAGAGTTGTTGAGTAATGAGTTCACTGTGGCGCGCGTTAACTGGATCGCTTTTGACGATCCGCGAGAACCACTACGCGCCGAGGTCCGCGTGCGTTACCGTCACACCGCGGCCGCGGCGACGATTACTCCACTCGAAAATCAGCGCGCGCGCATCGTCTTCGACGAACCGCAACGCGCAATCACGCCGGGTCAGGCTTCGGTCTTTTATCGGGGCGATGAAGTTATCGGCGGCGGCTGGATCGTTAAATGCTCCCGTGGTTAAAACCTTTTCCACTCCTTCTGCGTACTCACACAAAACCAAACTGAGGATCGAACTATGTCAGGAACACGAAAGACAGTCTTAATCATACTCGGAATTTTCGGCGCGCTTATTTTAGTCGCCGTCATCGGCATCGCAATTCTCTTTGCCGCGTTCCGCAAAGGCGAACCCAGCATTCGCGACAACAGCGTACTCACCCTGCGCGTGGCCGGCTCGCTGCCCGACTACAGTCCTGACGATCCTTTCAAGAAATTTTTTGGCGGACCGGATCAATCGCTCACCGGCTTGGTGATGAGTTTCAAAAAGGCCAAGGTCGACAAGCGCATCAAGGCCATCCTGCTCGACGTCGATCTGTCGGGAGTTGGTTGGGGCAAAGCGGAAGAGATTCGTGACGCGATCACGGATTTCCGTCAGTCCGGCAAACCGGTTTACGCGTACGTCGAGTTTGGATTGAACAAGGAGTATTACATCGCGACGGCGTGCGACAAGATCATCGTGCCGCCGCCCGGCGAGTTGTTCATCAACGGACTCGCCGCCGATGTGATGTTCTTCCGCGGCTCACTCGATAAGCTCGGCATCTATCCGGACATTTTTCAGATCGGAAAATACAAGAGCGCGGGCGACATGTTCACGCAGAAACAGATGACCGACGCGCATAAGGAGTACATCAACTCCATGCTCGACGATCTCTACAACCGTTACGTGAACACGATCGCGCAGGCGCGTCACAAGACGCCGGAGGAAATGCGCGCGCTGATCGACAACGCTCCGTACAGCGCCGCCAAGGCGAAAGAAGCCGGATTGATCGACGAGACGCTTTACAAGGATGACGTAGAAAAAGAGTTTAAGAAACTGCTCGGCTACAAAGACACGGACACGTTTGTAGCAGTGCGCGGCGCGGATTATCGCGACGTGTCACCGGAGTCGCTCGGACTGAACAAGGGCGAGAAGATCGCCGTGATCTATGCGAGCGGCGATATCGGTTCGGGCAGTTCGGAAAATAGTCCTTCGGGTGAGCAGTCGATTGGATCTGACACGCTGGCGAAAGCGTTGAACGATGCGGCGGCGGACAAGACGATCAAGGCTGTGGTGCTGCGCGTTGATAGTCCCGGTGGTTCCGGACTCGCGTCCGACATTATCTGGCATGCAGTTGAAGCGGCGAACCAGAAGAAGCCGGTAGTGGTCTCGATGAGCGACGTCGCGGCTTCGGGTGGTTACTATATCTCTGCGAGCGCGAGCAAGATCATCGCACAGCCGTCGACGATCACCGGCTCGATTGGCGTGGTCGCGGGCAAGCCTGTGTTGCGCGGGTTCTACGATTGGCTCGGCATCTCGAATGAATACGTGTTGCGTGGCAAGAACGCGGGCATGTTTCGTGAGACGGAGAAGTTTTCTGACGATGAACGAGCGAAGTTCGAAGACTGGATCAAGACTACGTACTACGGAGACTTCGTGCCGAAAGTAGCGCAGGGTCGTCACAAGGACGCGCAGTACGTCGACTCGGTGGGCCAGGGTCGTGTGTGGACTGGAGCGCAGGCGAAGGACCGCGGGCTTGTCGATGATTTTGGTGGGCTTGATAAAGCGATCGAAGTGGCGAAGCAGCTCGCGAAGATTCCCGCGGACAAAGGTGTCGAACGCGTGATTCTGCCGTATCCGACAACGTTCCTGCAGGAGTTGTTGAGTGGCGGTAGGGAGAATTCAAACACGCAGGTCGAACAGCAGCGGGCAATGTACGCTGCGTTGCCGGAAGACGCGCGCCGCGCGTTTCGTTACATGCAGTTGATGGACCGGATGAAGAACGGCGAGTCGATGCTCTTGATGCCGTACGACATTCGTGTGAAATAGGATTTTAAATTAAGGTCCTATAGGACCTATTTGATTTTCTCGAGACCGCCCATGTAGGGTCGCAGCGCTTCCGGCACTACGATCGAGCCGTCCGCTTGCTGATAGTTCTCAAGCACGGCGATCCAGGTGCGTCCGATCGCGAGACCTGAGCCGTTGAGCGTGTGTACAAACTCCGGTTTCGCGCCGCCCGCTCGCCGAAAACGAATCTGCGCACGACGGGCCTGAAACGCTTCGTAGTTTGAGCACGAAGAAATCTCACGAAACGTATTCTGCGACGGCAACCACACCTCTATGTCGTAAGTCTTCGCTGAACCAAAGCCGAGATCGCCCGTAGATAGCGCGACCACGCGATAGTGCAAACCGAGCTTTTGCAGGATCGACTCCGCATCTCGCGTCAACGACTCGAGCTCGTCGTAAGAATTCTCCGGCAACGAATACTTCACCAGTTCCACTTTCTCAAACTGATGCTGACGAATGACGCCGCGCGTGTCGCGTCCATAGCTGCCCGCCTCCGAACGAAAACACGGTGTGTAAGCGGCCCAGCGCAACGGCAGTTGCGAAGCGTCGAGTATTTCTTCGCGATGATAATTCGTGACTGGCACTTCCGCTGTCGGCACCAGATAAAGCTCACGCGGGTCTTCGAGTTTGAAAAGGTCGGCTTCGAACTTCGGCAACTGCCCCGTGCCGAAAAGTGCGGCGCGATTGACGATAAAAGGCGGCAAGGTTTCGAGATAGCCATGCTCGCGAGTTTGTACATCGAGCATGAAATCGATCAGCGCGCGTTCGAGTCGCGCGCCCGCGCCGTTGAGAATTGCAAAACGTGCCGACGCGATCTTCGCAGCGCGTTCGAGGTCAAGTATTCCGAGTGCGGTACCGAGATCGACGTGGTCCATCGGTTCGAAAGTAAACTCCGGCGCCTTGCCCCAGCGCCGAATCTCAGTATTCGCCGACTCATCCGCGCCCACCGGCACACTGTCGTGCGGAATGTTGGGCAGCGTCGAGAGGAGTTCGCGCATGCGCTCTTCCGACTGCGCGCGCCGTTGGTCCAACTCAGCGATGCGATCCTTCAACGTGCCGACTTCCGCACGCCGCGCCTCTGCTTCGTCCTTCCTTCCTTCCTTCATCAACGCGCCGATCTCACGACTTGACGCGTTGCGCTGCGCGTTGAGTTGATCCGACTCCGCGATCACGCGGCGACGTTCTTCGTCAGCGCGTGCGAAATCGTCGAGCGCTGTGGCGTCTGCGCGGCGCGCGTTGAGTGCTGCGCGCACCTTATCGATATTTTCTCTGACGTAGTTGAGATCCAGCATGGTCAGGCCAGTATCTTACAAGCCACAGAAAAGCACAAAAGGCTCGAATTAACTCTTGTGCGCCTCTTTGTGGCTGATTTCGAAGAGACATTTGGGACGACCTTCGCGATCGCAGTGTTCCACGACTGGCGCTTTGACAATTTCCGCCACGAGAGTTTCGGCCAGGTGACAGACTTCAGGATGAGCAGTAACAGCCGCAGCGAGTGGACAACCGTTTCCGCGGATCACGATCTTGTCGCCGTGCTTCTCGACTTCCGCTGAGCCGCCGATGGCCTCCAACACTTTCACCGCGTTTTGCACGCGACTCTCGAAACTCGCATCGCTTCGACCGGACGAATCAGCCGCGAGCGAGCGCCCGACTTCCCGCAGCACACCCTCGATCTCCTCAGGCGTCAAACGATTTTTCAGTACGGCGATGAGTTGGTTAAGAAGAGTGTCGTAGGCTTTGGGAAAAAGTTTGTCCGCCTCATCCGCCAGGATGTAAGTGAAGTGCGGCTTGCGTGGACCGCGGCGCAGCCCGCTCTGACGTACAAGCCCATCGCGTTCGAGCGTGGCGAGATGAGCGCGCACGGCGTTGTCAGTGAGGTTCAATTCCTTGGCGAGGTCCTCAACCGTACAAGGCGAGCTTCGCAGGAGAGTGACGATTTGCCCGCGCGTGCTCTCAAAAAAGCGCTTATCCAGCTTCATGGTCTCCAATTCTAACGGTTTTTTATAGAAAACACAAAAAGTCAAATAAGTACTTGACTTATTAGGCGAGAAGTGTATTTTGATGATCACAAAGCGGAGTTAGCACTAACGCCTTCACAGAGGAGAAAAGCAAGATGGCACACGCAATAACTAATTCAGCAGGAATAACTTCAATCAACACCGAGAGCGTCGCCGCGACGCGTCCGAGCTACCAGGCATACCAGATTCTTCGTTTCGGATTCACTGTCGCACCCATCGTCGCGGGCCTCGATAAATTTTTTCACTTGCTCGTGAACTGGGATCAATACCTGCCCGGCGCGGTCAACTCGCTGACGGGTGGTCACGGTCACCAGTTGATGCTCGTCGTCGGCGTCATCGAGATCATCGCGGGACTCGGAGTCGCATTCAAGCCGCGCATCTTCGCGTACGTCGTGGCGGCATGGCTGCTGTTGATCATCGTCAACCTGCTGATGATTCCGGGTTACTTCGACGTCGCCCTCAGGGATTTGGGTCTCTCACTCGGCGCGCTCGCACTTGCTCGGCTAAGTGCGGAGTACGACGTGAACTGATTGCAGGGAGGGAGACGATGAGGAACACGAAAGGAAAAGTATTGGCGAAGATCGTGTTGGTGCTCTTTACTGCGGCCATCGTGGTGGTCGCTTGGCAAGGCCAGGATCGCGGCAAGGGCAACACCACCGAGGCGGAACGACAGACAGATGCAAACGCGCAACGAATGCTCGACGAAGGCAGGCAGACCTTCCGCTTCGACACGTTCGGCGACGAAGCATTCTGGAGCGATGCCTTGCAACTGCATCACGCTATTGAAGGCGCGCAGTTTGGCGGCGTTGGACCAGGTGTCAGTCCGGCGACGGCGCTCGCTGTAGGTTTGAAAGTCGACTCGGAAGCACTGCCCGAGTCGCTCATCGCGCAGTTGAAGCACGGCCGTGTGAATCTCGATGATCCGGCAACCACACTCGCGTTACTAAAGCTCAACGCCGTCGTCGGCGTGAAAGGCACTTTCGGTAATGACGGGAGTCTTCATTCAGTCGGCATCACTTGTGCTCTCTGTCACTCGACTGTCGACAACTCGTTCGCGCCCGGTATCGGCAAACGCCTCGATGGTTGGGCCAATCGCGATCTCAACGTCGGCGCGATCGCAGCGCTGAGTCCAAACCTCACACCCGTAGCAACGCTGCTCGGCGTGAGTGAAGACACGGTGCGGACTGTCTTGCACAGTTGGGGACCTGGCAAGTTCGATGCTGAGTTGTTCCTCGACGGAAAAGCCTTCCGGCCTGACGGCAAATCCGCGGCGACTCTGTTACCGCCCGCTTTCGGTCTCGCAGGCGTCAATCTTCACACCTGGACTGGTTGGGGATCAGTCACGCATTGGAACGCCTTCGTCGCGAACCTCGAGATGCACGGGCAGGGTACGTTTTACGATCCGCGATTGAATGATCCGGTTAAGTTTCCGATCGCCGCGCGTGCAGGATTCGGCAACGTGCGCAGCAATCCGGATTTGATCACCGCCAAACTTCCAGCACTTCAGTTCTATCAACTCGCGATCGCTGCGCCTGCGCCGCCTGCCGGAAGTTTCGATAGTGCTGGGGCAGCGCGTGGTGAGGCTGTGTTCAAAGGTCAGGCGGGCTGTGCGACCTGTCACGTGCCGCCGATCTACACCGAGCCCGGATGGAACATGCACACGCCGGAGGAGATCGGCATCGACAACTTCCAGGCCAAGCGTTCACCGGACGAGCGTTATCGAACCGCTCCGCTCAAAGGTCTCTGGACGCACCAGAAAGGTGGCTTCTATCACGACGGGCGCTTCGCGACTTTGCTCGACGTAGTCGAACACTACGACAGCTTCTTCGGCACAAACTTGACTCAGCAACAGAAGGCTGATCTTGTCGAATACCTAAAGTCGCTCTAAGGAAAACATCATGGCACTCAGATTGATTAACTCTCACCAGACAGCCGCATCAGCGACGAAGACGATCGAGCGAGTTGCCGAAGCGCGACTGCCGACGGAAACAGGCGAGTTTCGGATCGTCGGTTTCGCTCGCTCGTCTCGACGGAAGAATTCGTCGTCCTTGTGAAGGGCGAATTGCGTCCCGACAGGCCGAGTCTGGTGCGGATTCACTCGCAGTGCATGACAGGCGACGTGTTCGGTTCGATCAAGTGCGACTGCGGGCGGCAACTCGAGGCGGCCATGAAATTGATCGAGCAGGAGGGCCATGGGGCAATCGTCTACCAGCAACAGGAGGGGCGCGGTATTGGTATCATCAACAAGATCCGCGCCTACGCCCTGCAAGACGAAGGCGCAGATACGATCGAAGCGAACGAGTGGCTAGGCTTCGAGGCGGATCTGCGGCGCTACGAACAGTGCGCCGAAATCCTGCTCGATCTGGGCCTGCGCGCGGTGCGCGTGATGTCGGACAATCCGGCAAAGATTCGCGCGCTGCGTCAGGCCGGACTTAAAATTGTCGAGCGCGTGCGGCTCGAAGTCGAGCCCCACGATCTGTTCGCCGGTTATCTGAAGACTAAGAAGGAGAAGATGGGCCACCTGGTCAGTGTGGCCTGAGTAAGGCAATGGGTTCCAAAGAAGTTCACCTCGCGAATACTTCCGATTTGCGAGACGGAGAGATGAAAGCGTTTTCGGCCGGCAAGACGCGGATCTTGTTGGCGCGCGTTGACGGTCGTTTCCATGCCGTCAGCGCGAAGTGTACGCACTACGGTGGTCCACTTGCTAAGGGTGTGCTATGCGGCACGAGAGTCATGTGTCCCTGGCATCACGCCGTATTCAATGTTGTTAACGGTGATCTGGAAGAGCCGCCTGCCCTCGACGCGCTTACCTGCTATAACGTGCGCGTCGAGGGGGAACGGGTTCTGGTTAGCGTGCCCGAGGACGGAAGCGATCGACGGATACCAGCGATGGTTCAGCGTGACACGAACGCCGACTCACGCCAGTTCGTCATCATCGGTGCGGGCGCCGCCGGTTACGCTGCGGCACAGACGCTGCGCGAAGAAGGGTTTCAAGGCAATGTCGTGATGATCACCCGTGAAGATCGCGCGCCTTACGATCGGCCCAACCTGAGTAAAGATTACTTACATGGTCATGCTGAGGCGGAGTGGATGCCGCTTCGTCCGGAAGAATTTTTCAAGGATCACGATATTCAGCTCCTTCTCAACAAGGAGGTCACGCGCGTTGATGCACGGAGCAAGACGATAACTTTCGAAAGCGGGGAGACGATGGAGTACGACGCGTTACTCGTCGCGACTGGCGGCGCGCCTGTTCGTCTCAATATCCCCGGATCGGATCTAAAGAACGTTTGCCTGCTGCGGAGTTTCGCTGATGCCGACTCGATCATCGAAACGGCATCACGCTCGCGGCGAGTTGTGGTCGTCGGCGCGAGTTTTATCGGGATGGAGACGGCTTACAGTCTTCGTGAGCGTGGTCTTGAAGTGACGGTGGTTGCGCCTTCGAAGGAACCATTCGAGACGACGTTGGGAGCGGAAGTCGGTGCGTTATTCCGGAGCGTACATGAGAGCCACGGCGTTCGCTTCAAACTCGGCGCGATCGTTTATCGCTTCGAAGGCACGCACAACGTTGAAGTAGTCACGCTTGATAACGGCGAGCGTATCGAAACGGATATGGTCGTGGTCGGTGCGGGTGTGCGCCCGGTCACACACTTTCTCGATGGTGTCGAGCTGGATAAGAACGGTGGAGTCATCGTTGATTCGCGCCTACGCGCGGCTGATGGAATTTATGCCGCAGGCGACATTGCCGCTTTCGTCGACTCTCGCACCGGCGAGCGTGTGCGTATCGAGCACTGGCGCACTGCGCAGCAACAGGGCCGCACGGCGGCGCGGAACATGGTGGGACGTGATGTACCGTTTGATGCAGTTCCTTTTTTCTGGACACAGCAGTTTGACGCGGGACTGCTCTACGTGGGTCACGCAACGGCGTGGGATCAGATCATCTACCGTGGGGAAGTGTCATCGCGCGAGTTCCTCGCTGCCTACGTCAAGAACGATCGCGTGCTCGCGGTTGCCGGCATGAATCGCGATCACGAGATGGCTGCTATCGAACAATCGATGCGTCTTAACCCCCTGGAACCAATACTGGCCGCAGATTTTCAATGAAGACAGATCATGACAGTCGCAACATCCTCTATCGTGACGTTATTCGGAGCTCCAGGTGATAGCCGGCGCCCGCAGATCTTCTCCGGTCTCAGCCGCGACGAGATAAACCACGTCGCGGTGCGCGCGCGCAGTTTGCGCAAAGCGCGTGGTGAGTTTATCTACATGCCCGGCGATCGCGCCGACTTCGTTTATATCGTGCGACATGGAAGAGTGAAGCTGTCGGTGCTATCCGAGTCGGGCAAAGAGATCGCGATCGATATCATTCAGCAGGGCGAGATCTTTGGCGAGTTCGCGTTGGTAGACGAATCACCGCGCAGCAACATGGCCCAGGCGCTCGACGATATCGTGATGTGGATCTTCCCGAAGAGCAGCTTCACGCACCTGCTGGAAACGCAGCCGAAACTTGCCCTGAGTTACATCCGCCTGGTGGGCGATCGACGACGGCGCATGGAGAAGAAGCTCTCCGATATCACGTCGAAAGCCGTCTCCGCGCGCGTTTGCGAACTCTTGCACGAACTCTCAACCGGCGCCTCCGAAAACGAAACTGCGACCAGCGATTATCTCGTCCCGCTCACACATCACGACGTCGCCAGCTTAATCGGTGCCGCACGCCAGACAACGACCACCGTTCTCAACGATCTCGAACGCCGCGGCATTATCGAGCTGGGGCGTGGTTGGGTTCGCGTCAAGCTTTTGAAGGAGCTTCAGACGTACACGTCGCTGATGATCGCTCTCAGCCTCCAAACTTTTTTCGCCTTTTTGTCAGCCGGGTGACACTCATGTCGCGGCGCTGACATACCACTAAGAACTGTTCCGACATGATTGGCTCCCCTTAACCAAACAAAAAGGAGACCAACCGATCATGACAACGAACAAGAAAACCTTAAAGTGGACACTCTGGCTCGCCGTCTTCGCGTTAGCACTCACAGCAATCGCCGGACTTAACTTCGGCACGGGTGTCTCCGCAAGCGGAGGCGACAGTCTCGGTACCTCGCCCTTCGACTTCAGCGACGCCGCTTACCGCGCGCACGGCGTCGTGCCCGAAAACATCGTCTTGCGAGTCGGCACTGCGGCACGCGCCGGCGACTTCGTCATTGACAACACCAACACAGATCCAAACCGCGCAAACGTGCGCACCATCGAAACCACTCCCGGCACAACCGGCTCGAGCGGTCTGACCTACGCCAACATCTTCGGCGTGCTCAACTCGACGAGCTTCGAACGAAATGCCGCCGGACAACTAACCACGCGCGGTCAGGCCGCGTTTGATACCGCCGAACGCTTCCGCGTTTTTATTTTCCCGAAAGCGTCGAACGGCTCGATTCTCGATCCCTTTCTTCCGAACAAACGGCAAGACAACGTCTTCGACACACGCGACGGCTACTTCTCAAACGATCCGCTCGGTATGTGGCTCGCAGTTTGGGTCGTCTACACACCGAAAGCTTTCACGGCTGAAGGTCGTAAAGAGCTCGATCCGATCGCTGCGACAAACGCCCGCGACCTCGACGGCACGGCGATTTTGACGAGCCCTTCGCAGCTC
>Ga0126376_10000570_pt1 | contig 18282 bp, 16 predicted proteins | sample PanSoiMetPlot_15_FD_92760 | JGI IMG/M metagenome (GOLD analysis project Ga0126376, IMG submission 92760) | Tropical forest soil microbial communities from Panama - MetaG Plot_15 | ecosystem: Environmental > Terrestrial > Soil > Tropical forest > Bulk soil | place: Panama | collected 2016-02-17
CCACCGTATTTGCGGTGAATGTCTATCTGCGAGGCGACAACGCTAGAGAGAATTTCGCGGCCGTCGGCGACAATGGCGGCAGCGGTTTCATCGCACGAGGATTCGATTCCAAGTATGCGAACGCTCATACTTTTATGCTAGCACACGCTCTTGTACGAACTTCCGGATGCCGCCTGGGCACTCGGCTGGCAGAAAGCGATTGAAAAACGTAGGGGCCTCCTAGAATCTAGTGGCATGAGCCAAACAGAAAAGTCGGTTGCTCCGAATAGCGTGAAACGAGTCCGTAAAGCCGTGTTGCCAGCAGCGGGGCTTGGAACCCGCTTCCTTCCGGCGACCAAAGCACAACCAAAAGAGATGCTGAACGTGGTGGACAAGCCACAGATTCAATACGTGGTGGAAGAGTGCGTGGAAAGCGGGATCGAGCACATCATCATTGTTACTGGCAAAGGCAAGAATTCCATTGAAGACCATTTCGATTACAACCCGACGCTCGAACGATTTTTGGAGGACAAAGGAAAGAAGGACCAGGCAGCGCTTGTAAGAAGGATTAGCGAAATGGTCCAAGTGAGCTATACGCGGCAAAAGGAGCCGCTGGGGCTTGGGCATGCAGTGCTGGTTGCAAAGGATCTGGTTGGCGATGAGCCGTTTGCGGTGCTGCTTGGCGATGTGCTGATTCCGGGGAAGAATCCGGCGACGCAACAACTGATCAAAGTGTATGAGGCGACGGGAGTTGGGGCGATAGCCGTGGAAGAGGTCCCACGCGAAAAGACGAACTTGTACGGAATCGTGGATGGACAAGGGGCCCCGCAACCGCCGTTCGGCGAACGGCTACTTCGGATTCGCGACCTTGTGGAGAAGCCAAAGCCGGAGAATGCGCCATCGAATCTGGCGATTACCGGTAGGTACGTTCTTCCCGCAGCGATCTTTGATTGCTTGGAGCGCACGAAACCTGGCGCGGGAAATGAAATTCAACTGACCGACGCGATGCGGATTCTCGCCAAAGAGCAAGGGCTTTGGGCGTACGTCTACGAAGGTGTTTCGTATGATGCCGGTGACAAGCTAGGCTTCCTGAAAGCAACCGTGGAATTAGCGCTGCAAAACCAGGAATTCGGCCCGGCATTTCGCGCTTATCTGAAGGGTTTAAAACTGTAACGTTACCCCGGCTTGCAGAATTTTATTCGTGTAACTCTTCCCTCAGGCGCAGCATCTTTATTGTGCTAGCGGCTCGATTGAGTCTTTGCGCATAGCTCCCCTCCCTCAGCCGACTAGAAATCAAAATCCGTTTTAGGAGAATCCAATGAGTGAAGCCACTGGACAAGTGAAGGCTGCCGAGTCCACCAAACCAAGAACTTTTCCTGCCCGATCTTTTGCCGCGCATAGCGCGACTTCGCCTCTCGGCGCGCATTCGATTGCAAGGCGCGAACCGTTGCCCTCCGATGTACAGATCGAAATTCTATTCTGCGGTGTGTGCCATTCGGACTTGCATCAAGCGAGGAACGAATGGAAGGAAGTGATGCCGACAGTGTATCCCTGCGTGCCTGGGCACGAAATTGTTGGGCGCGTGGCGAAAGTCGGCAGCGCTGTGAAGAAATTCAAAGCGGGCGATCTAGTTGGCGTCGGCTGTATGGTCGATTCGGACCGGACCTGTCCTAGCTGCAGGGCAGGTGACGAGCAGTTCTGCGTGAGCTTCCCTACGCTGACGTACAACTCAGAGGACAAGCATCTCGTTGGCGTAACGTACGGAGGCTATTCTGAAAGCATTGTAGTTGATGAAGCGTTCGTTCTGCGCATGTCGGATAAGCTGAACCCCGCGGGAGCGGCGCCGCTGCTTTGTGCTGGTATTACGACGTACTCACCGCTGCGGCACTGGAACGTTGGCAAGGGCCAGAAGGTTGGCATCGTCGGGCTCGGCGGATTGGGCCACATGGGTTTGAAATTCGCAAAGGCGTTTGGAGCGCACGTGGTGCTCTTTACGACTTCTGCCGGAAAGACGGCGGATGCGAAGCGGCTTGGCGCAGACGAAGTTGTGATTTCGAAAAATCCGGACGAGATGCTGAAACACGCGAACAGTTTTAATTTCATTCTGGACACAGTCTCTGGCGATCATGACTTGAACGCTTATCTGCAATTGCTGACGCTCGACGGAACAATGACGCTTGTTGGGGCTCCCGAAAAGCCGACTCCGGTGTATTCATTTAATTTGCTAATGGGGCGGAAACGGCTGGCTGGCTCGATCATCGGCGGCATTCGCGAAACTCAGGAGATGCTGGATTTCTGCGCGGCTAACAACATCACCGCTGACGTCGAAGTGATCGGAATTCAGGACATCAACAAAGCCTACGATCGGCTGTTGAAGAGCGATGTGAAGTATCGCTTCTCGATTGATATGGCTTCGCTAAAGCAGGCCTAGCTCTCACGGAAAGCAAAGCCCGGACGACTCACATGCCGTCCGGGGCGTTTTTGTTTTCGAATCGTTAGAAGCGATGGCTTTCCTGATTGCGGCGATGTTCTTCTGGAGCGGCGGAGATGCCGTTCTTGCGAAGCTCTTCAGTATAAAACTTGCGGTAAAGCACTCCCCACTCTTCGCTGTCTTCGAGAACTTCTTTCTTCATGGAGGAGATCTTCTTGCGAGCCTCGGCGTCCCACTTTTCTTCTTCACGAAGCTGATTTGTCAAAAGGGTGACGATTTGCTGGCGGATAGTGTCTCGGTCTTCTACGAATTCAACCTCATTGCTTGCCACAAGCACATCCATCATTTTGTGAGACAAGCGGACGATTTTTTCTCGAGTCAGTCTCATCTTCTCTTTTCTTAACGGCGGGCCTTCTTTACCTCAAGACCAACTTTCGGTCGCGAGCTAACTGCGCTTTGACCTTCTTGAACATGTCCTGGTATGTGATTCCGGAGTTGCGCATTTGGTCTTGATATTGGATCAGAATTTGGCGCGCTTCTTCGCTGATTCGGTCCTCGACAGTTAGCTCTTCAAGCATCGCGTGGCGTAGCTTTTGTACGACAGCTTCCGGCGTTTTTACCTCGATCATTTCCGCTTCGCCCAGTTTCTTAAGCGTTTCGGCGGCCATGTGGCCGACCAGGTCCCGATTCAGCAGCATTCCTATCGTGTCCTTTGAACTCTAGAGAAACATTGAGTTTACTGGCTGCATCACAAAACTGCAACCGCACTCGAAAATAGCCTCAGAATTGACGAAGAAAATCGCCTTCGCGCTATAATGCGCGCGGCAATGCAGTGTATTTGGCCTGGAAAGGGCAAACGGATGAAGACATCCTCTGGTTTTAAGTACTTTGTAGCAATTCTGTTCTGCGCCGGCATGATTGGCGCTGCAGGACAGGCAACGGCACAAGATCCAGCAAAGGAACCTCCCAAGGAAGACTACGTCAAGGCCCACTACACGAAGTACGAATACCGTATTCCGATGCGCGACGGGAAAAGGCTCTTCACCTCGGTATATGTGCCGAAGGACGATTCGCAAAAATATCCGATTCTGATGGACCGGACTCCCTACAACGTGGGGCCATATGGCGAGGATCAATACAAAAAGACTCTGGGACCATCAGACGATTTCGAAAAGGCAGGATATATTTTTGTTTACCAGGATGTTCGCGGCCGATACATGTCCGAAGGACAATTTCTTGAGATGCATCCGCACATTGACGACAAGAAATCGCCGTCGGATGTGGACGACAGTTCGGACACCTACGACACGATTGAGTTCCTGCTGAAAACCATTCCCAACAACAACGGCAAAGTTGGAATTTGGGGCATTTCTTATCCCGGGTTCTATACATCGGCTAGCATCATTGATTCGCATCCCGCGTTGAAAGCGGCATCACCGCAAGCTCCAATGACGGACTTGTTCATGGGCGACGATGCGTATCACGGCGGCGGGTTCATGCTCGCTGCGAATTTCGGTTTTTACGTTTTCTTTAGGCCAATCGCGCAACCTTCCCCGCCGCAAAACTCCGTGCCGTTTGATTTTGGAACACCAGATGGCTATGAGTTTTATTTGAATGCGGGGGCAACAAAGAATCTGGACAGTCTGTATTTAAAACGTTCGAATCCGCTTTTCAACGATCAGCTCTCGCACACCACGTACGACGACTATTGGCATGCGCGCGATCTTTCCCGGCACATGAAGAACATCAAGTGCGCCGTACTGGTGGTTGGCGGATGGTACGACGCGGAGGATCTCTCTGGCCCGTTCAAGACATTTTACGCGATTGATAAATTCAATCCTGGATTGCCCAACACGCTTGTCGAGGGGCCTTGGGTACACGGAGGCTGGGCGCGCAGCGACGGGGACCATCTGGGCGACGTACATTTCGGCGCGAAGACGAGTGAGTACTTCCGGAAAAATATTCAGTTTCCTTTTTTTGAGTACTACTTGAAGGGCAAAGGCACTGCGTTGCCCAAAGCGTATGTTTTTGAAACCGGAACCAATGTTTGGCGGAAATACGATTCCTGGCCACCCGCGAAAGCAAAAGCCAAGACACTATATTTGCATGCAGGCGGCAAGCTTTCGTTCGAGCCACCTAGTCAATCGGAAGGCTCCGACGAGTACATCAGCGATCCAGCTCATCCCGTTCCCTTCATCAACTACATGGCTACCGCAGTGCCGCAGCGATATATGGTTGACGACCAGAGATTTGCTTCGCGAAGGACGGACGTTCTGACTTACGCTAGCGATGTACTGACGGAAGACATCACGATCGCTGGGCCCATTTCGCCAAAACTAAAGGTCGCTTCCACGGGGACGGATTCGGATTTTGTGGTGAAGCTGATTGACGTTTACCCGAACAACTACCCCGACAACGAAACTGCCGATACAAGCAAGCGAATCACGGACGCTCCTTCCGTTCGAATGGGCGGCTATCAGCAGCTTTTGCGCGGTGAACCGATGCGTGCAAAATTCTGGAAGAGTTGGGAAAAACCAGAGGCGCTGACGCCAGGAAAGATGGTTGAGCTGAATTTTTCCATGCCGGATTTGGACCACACGTTCCGCCAAGGACACCGAATCATGGTGCAGATACAGAGCTCCTGGTTCCCTCTCGTGGATCGCAATCCGCAGACGTTTGTGGACATTCCCAGCGCGAAACCCGAGGATTTCAAGAAGGCGACCGAGCGTGTGTTTCACCAAAAGGACGCGGCATCCGGCGTGGAAGTGCTGGTTCTTTCTGAATAAGGAAGTGGGAAGAGTTCACGTGAACGCGTTGACGCGTTTTCGTTCTTCCCGTACAATTACAAAGTTGGGCTGCAGCGCGGTCGTACGGGCGGTTAGCTCAGTTGGTTAGAGCGCCTGCCTTACAAGCAGGAGGTCGCAGGTTCGAGCCCTGCACTGCCCACCATCCGTTTGCACCATCCCTCAGCGGGGACGTAGTTCAGTTGGTTAGAACGCTGCCCTGTCACGGCAGAGGTCGCGAGTTCGAGTCTCGTCGTCCCCGCCATTCATTCCAATAACATAGACAGCTCCTACTGCTTTGTCATTGAACAATCGCTGAACAACTTTTCAAGCTGATTCATGGCTTGGAGGGTGTTTTCTGGCACATCTTTGATGTAGTGGCGTTCCGTTGTGGTCACGCTCGAGTGACGCAGAAGTTTTTGCGCAAGGACAATTAACGAGCGTGAAGTACATATCGCCGTGCTTGTCTTTGTACAGGCGGTCTTTGTATTGCGTTGCTGGAACAGGTGTGGTGCACATCGGAACTTCTCCTTTTTGGTAGAGGGAAGTTCGTAGAGGAAAAGAAGGGAGCCGCAGTCTACTCCTTGGAGAGAGACTTGTCTCTCCCAATTATGCGAACGTTTTCAAGCCCATTTGAATCGAATCCGATTGCTTGCGTCTGGAGCCCATGAGAGCATTTTCGCGCCATGAGAGTGTTTGCATTTATAGTCGCGGCAACGATATTCGAAGCAGTCGGCGACGCCATTATGAGAATGGCTATCCACTATCACGTGATGCCAGCACGGATTTTCCTCTTCGCATCCGCAACTCTTCTTCTTGCCATGTACGGTGCATTTCTCAACCTAGCCCCTGTCGAATTTGCAGAAGCGACGGGAATTTATATTGCATCACTTTTCATTGCATTCCAAATCGTTAACTATCTCTTCTTCAAGACCGCACCATCACCGGGCGTCCTAGTCGGAGGAGCGTTCATAGTGGTCGGCGCTGCGATTATTTATTTCTGGAAATAGCATTCTATCGAGACAACATTTGGAGCGCAGTTATGCGTCCAGCGGAAGCGGGAAAGCCAGGATAACACAAGACGTTATTCCGAAGATGCGTGTTAGGATGCCGCCAGGATGGACGTCTTTAAGTATCCGCTGGAGAAGGCCTTCTATTTTGTGGCAGGAGTCGGTTTTTATTCGCTGCCCGACTTCCTCACGCATAACAAGGATTTCTTTGCCTTAGGAATTAGTTTGCTGGCACTGGGGACGTCTTTAATAACGCTGTGGCTCCGAAGACAAGAGCTTCAACGAACGATCCGCAATCAGTTTGTGGAAGTGATGAATAAAATAGGTTTGATAGATTACGACCTGAATAGTATAAAAACCGGCGCCGCGTATGCTTCTGGTGATTTTGAGGCTATGAAAGAATCGGATAAGCTCAGGTTGCAACTCGATGCCATGATCGATCAGGCTGAATACTTAGTCCAGCAGGTACCATCGCTTGCAACTTATGTGGATTATCGAGCATTGGCACAGGCCTTTGGTCGGGTTGAGGACCCCTTTAAGGAAAAATTTTACTGGGAGAAGGCTCTCGAATCTTTTCAAGCAAGATCGACGGGAACCTGGAGACGATGGTATGACAAGCTGTTGAAGCGCGACAGCAGTAAAGTCAACTGGTATCTCAGGTTGTTGGAGGGAGCACTACGATTGCGGTATGCGGATTTCTTGCATCAAAAGGGTGACTATGATGCATGCCGCAAACAGTACATGAGGGCAGATGAGTTGTTTGACAGTCACCAGGACCAGGCGTGCTGGCATGCTGGATGGGCGCAGATCCTGTTGGCGCGCATCGAAACGGGCCTTGGGCGAGAGGATGCGGCACAGGATTGTCTAAAAGCGGCAAGGAAGAGATACGCTCGAATTAAGGACGAGGGAATGAGAGCCACGGGAATCGGGTACGTGGACGCGTATGGTAGCAATGAGGCATTTATGACTGGGACGAAGCAATCGCCTCCGACGAAAAAATCGCCGTGAGTGCAAGGCCTAAGCCAGCCTCGTCCTTTCTCTCGCTGAGCCTCAAAAGCCACAAAATCATATGCATGGAGAATTTCTCGCGAAAGCAATTTCAAATCAAGCTGGCTACGTCTGAAACATCCAGCGTGGCTAAAGATGGGCGGCTCACCAAAGATCAGCGGCGGCAACTACTTCCCTTTTCGTATACATGGACGGTCGGCCTCAGTTTCAGGTCGTTCAATAGGCGTTCAACTCTGCCTATAAATTCTTTAGCACCAGAGACTTGCAGGTGAACGTGGGTTAGCGGACTTACCAGGAGTCAGCCTAAGCCGTCGGAGACGAGGAAATGGGGCGTGATAGGATTTTCCCCCGAGGTCGAGAGCGCAGGCACGCAAACGTCTCGCTGGGAACCATGCCTAAGAAAAAGCAGCCAGTCGCTCAATATCTTCTTCTCGGGCTTCTGTTTTTCGCCGCCTGCGCATACCAGGTAGGTGCCACCATCGCCGCTTTCCCTGGTTTCCTTCTGAGTGACGCGGCGAGATGGCCTTTCATCCCCATTTATTCTCACGGCAAACCAACAGCTCAATTTGTCACGCCGCAGGCACAGAACGCGGGAATCCACGAGCGTGACGTCATCACTGCGGTGAATGACCGGCCCTTCACCGGCTTGGCGGTATTCGGCGACGCAATGGTCAGCAAAAGGCCAGGCGATACGCTTGATTTCAGTGTAGAGACGCCGGGCTCAAATACCGAGCGAACCGCAAAGGTTACGCTCACTGCGTTCTCGAAAACAGTGAATTGGGCATTGGCTGCCGTCATCATGCTGAAGGTGGTTCTGCCCACGTTAAGCATTCTGTTGGGATTTTGGGTGGCCTTTGTGCGGCCCCGCGACATCTCAGCCTGGCTCTTGATTGGTGTTCTGCTCGGCCTTTCCAACCTCTTCGCGGCCGGCACCGAAGGCTGGGGATGGGGGGTGCGTGACATCGCCGAGTTTTATCGCGCAGCCTGCAACGCACTATGGCCGTTGTGCATGCTGTTTTTCGGGCTGTATTTCCCGCAGCCAATTCCGCAAAACCGCGCGCAATTCTGGGTGCGGTTAGCGAAGTACGTTCTTGCCCCACTGCTTGTCATAGATGTGATCGTTTCTGTTGTAATCAGGGTCGGCGAAATTGAGAGTTTCACTTCGATTTCCCGCCTGGCTGGCATTTGGGACAGACTTGGGTCCGTCCCTTTTTGGCTCGGCTTGATTGCCATCGGCAGCTTTTTTTCTTGTCTATCTTTCAAATCGGCCACCGCTTCTTCGCCCGACACAAAGCGCCGCCTGCGCCTTTTGTACACGGGCACGACCGTAGCGATGACGCCTACCTTTCTTCTGATCGTCATCGCGAGGATCAGAGGTGTGCCTGAGCTTGAGCAGGCTTTCCCGGAATGGCTGGTACTGGCATGCCTGACGCTGATCCTCCTTTTTCCTATTACGCTCGCCTACGTTATCGTGGTGCAGCGCGCGCTGGACGTTCGCGTTGTCATCCGTCAGGGTCTGCAGTATGCCCTAGCTACCGGAGGCGTTCGCGTATTACAGATTCTTCTATCCGTTGGCGTGATCTCCCTGGCGGTCAACATGACCGTCCTGCACGGCAACCGGCCGCAAAAACTGGCTATGATTGCCGCTTCGATCTTTTTGGTTGTCGTGATGCGGCGCGCCTCCGAGCGACTGCGCAAATCCATCGACCGGCGTTTTTTCCGCGACGCCTACAATACCGAACAGATTCTCGCGGGCCTCAGCGACGAGGTCCGCTCCATTGTCGAAACGAAGCCGATGCTCGAACGCGTGGCCACTAGAATCGCTGAGTCGCTCCACGTGGCGCGTATCGCGGTCCTGCTTCCGCAAAACGGTTTCTTTCGCCCGGCGTATGCTCTTGGCTTCGCAGGAGGGCCGCAAACGGAGTTGTCCGAATCCGGCGCGGCCATCGAATGCCTCCGCAAGGATCCCGAACCCGCCCGCGTGTTTTTCGACGACGAAGACTCCTGGGTCAACTCCTCCCTGCCGGAGGGCGAACGGCGCAGCCTCGCGCAATTGGAGCCGTGCGTTCTTCTGCCTCTGGCAGTAAATGACAAGCTGCTCGGCATCGTCAGTCTAGGCGAAAAGCGCTCCGAGGAGCCGTACTCAGGCACGGACTTGCGCCTTCTTAAGTCCGTCGCCACGCAGGCTGGTTTCGCACTGGCCAACGCCCAGCTCACCGCCGCTATCGCCGACGAAGTGGCGCAGCGTGAAAAAATGAATCGCGAGCTGGAAATCGCCCGCGAAGTGCAGGAGCGCCTTTTCCCACAAAGACTCCCGCCTGTAACTGGCCTCGACTATGGTGGGCGCTGCCGTACCGCATTGGGTGTCGGTGGTGATTACTACGACTTTCTGGTCTTGCCGGAAGGCATGCTGGGCATCGCCCTCGGAGACGTATCAGGCAAGGGCATCGCTGCCGCTTTGATGATGGCCAGCTTGCAAGCCTCCTTGCGTGCCGAGGCACCCCGAGCCGCAGGCGACATTTCCGGAATGATTGCCAGAGTCAATCAGATGGTCTACGAGGCGTCCGCCGAAGACCGTTACGCCACGCTCTTCTATGCGCAGTACGATCCCACCGCTCGCCGGCTTATGTACGTCAACGCTGGCCACAATCCGCCGATCGTTTACCGCACCTCCTCAAAAGACCGGCAGCTCGAGCGGCTGAATCGCGAAGGTGGGCCGGTCGTCGGCCTGATGCCCGACTGTTCCTACGGTCAAGCCGAGATTACGCTCGCCTCTTCGGACGTTGTTATTCTCTACACGGACGGAATCAGCGAAGCGATGAATCGTTCGCTGGAGGAATGGGGCGAAAAGCGTTTACTCGCCGCGGTGCGCGAAATCGAGGGCTTCTGCGCGGAAGAAATCATCACCTACCTTATTGGCGCCGCAACCGCGTTCGCCGCGGGCGCGCCTCAAAGTGACGATATGACCTTGGTCGTCCTGCGCGTGACCTGATCTAAATACGCAATGCGCGGCAGAGTAAGCAGCGGGCCGAGAGTCCGTGGTGCTTCTGCGCGCCAGGCCACATAAACGTTACCTTCGCTAGGTACCTGTACCAAACTTACCGATAAGCCGACTCCCATGACATGATAAGTCTTCGTCAAGAAGGCAAAAGCTCTCCTGACGCGCTTCGGAGGAGCGCGGGTACAAGTTCTTCGATTCCTCAGCTCGCCTGGTGGCCTTCGGCCGTGGTTCCTACTCGTTGTAGAACCAGACACCCATTTGCTGTCTCAGCTCGTTCGGAGCTTCCACAGAGGATTGAGTTGTTGTTCTCCTGCCAGTCTCGAAACAAATCAACGGGAGCCTCCGGAGATTGCGCTCCTTCGCCCAGTCGGCAAATAGCAAGACCTGGCAGGCGGCGTGCTGAATAAATCTGTTCCTTTTCGCCGCCGCTATGCGACAGCGCGCGCTTCGTTCTTAATCACCAGGAAATTCCTTTGGCCGCGGTCGACCGCCATCAGATAGGCCACCAACTTCCGAGCTACTGTCAGCGTCGCGCGATTGGCGTGGCCTTTTTGCCTTTCGAAGTCATAGAGCGCGGCCAGATCGGGGCTGTAGCGCGGCGCCATTTTCGCCGCCTCGATCAACGTGGTCTGCAAATGTTTGTTTCGCTGCTTCGAGATCGGTGTGCGTTGCGCGGTGTTTGCTGAACTCTTCTCGTCTCCGCAGAGCCCGCAGTAGCTGATGGCTTTTTTGATCGAAGTAAAACGCTGCACCTCCTCCACTTCCAGCGCCCAAGTCAAGGCGGTGATAGGGCCGACCGCAGGAATGGTCATCAGCCGCTCCACGCGTTCTGCTAGCAGCGGACCACGCTGCAGCGCTCGCACCAGCGCACTCTCGGTTTTCCCTAAGCGCGCTACCGTTTCACGGCACACTCGCAGCAGTGATCGTAATCCATCGTTGATGTCTGGATTATCGGCCAGCAGTTCGCGGAAGTAGCCAACCTTGTGGAGCTTCTCTTTGTTGTAGCTGACTCCTGCTTCCATCAGTAGAACGGCAATCTTGTTCTTCATCTGCACCATCTGCCGGACCAGCAGGTTGCGATAACGCAAGGTTCGCCGGCATTCGCGAAGCGCGGTCGGAGCCAGGTAGCACTCGGGCAGAAAATCACAGCGTAGGCAGTCACAAATCTTTTTGGCATCGATACGATCATTCTTCTTTTTCGCAGCCGCAATGGCCCGCAGCATCAACGGATGCGCCACTTTCAGCGCTGCGGCCTGTGGTTTTAAGTGATCGTAGATCCATCCCGTGAAGATCGTTGCTTCCATGGCGGCGCTCCACGGTTGAGGAAGTCTTTTCATCCACAGGTCCAACTCCAATCGCGTGGCGGGAACCGCACCTTCCGAGTGAACTGTGCCACTGCCGTCCTTAATGCAGTAGCTGATCTTCTTCTTGTGAACATCCAGTCCGATGTAATACATACTCTGCATGGAGGAGCCTCCTTTGGTGTCTCTGAATCAGCGGGGTCGCTGAGTTCAGCTTTTGTACACCAAGCGCTCCTCCTTCGACTTATGCATTCAAACAAATCAGGCGGAACTTCGAAGGGTTCCGCGAATAGAGAGCTGGTCAATTGTCGAGATGAAGTCGCCGCAGTAAGTCCTTGTAGCGCGCATCCGACCGCATATCGTCGAACATGGGTTCGACTTTGATCCCTTCTACAAAAGCGGAACGCTGTTCACAAGCCTTGTCGAGCCATTTGAAAGCGAGATCTGTTTCCTTTAGCCCAGCATAGGCTTTAGCCACCCCATACGGATCAGCTTCCCCTCCGGACAACCGCTGCTGAAGGCGTTTTCGACGAGCGCCGGTGATTCCTGACTGGGAGAAGGCGCGTCTAACGTCCGCTATCTCCGCTGGTGATTCTCCCCGAAGAGCTGCGGCTTTTTCATATTGCTCGATCGCCGCTTCATACAAGCCCTTGGCTTCATAAGCCACTTCCAAGTTGCCATGTGCACGAACAAAGTTCGGATCGAGCTCAAGGGCTTCCCGGCATTTCTGAATCGCCTGGTCATATCGGCGCGCAACATTTAGGTCAAGGCAGTATGCGGTCCGAATAAAGGGAGATACGGGATCGAGATCTTGCGAGCGCTGCGCTTCAGACAGGCCTTCCTCCACGCGGCCCTGAAAGGACAAAAACACCGCATACGCCAGATGAGCGAAGGCCGAATTTGGATTGAGTTCAGTCGCACGCCTATATTCTCTCTCTGCTTCAGGCCAGTCCCAATCAAAAAACTCTCGAACAGTGGCTATTTCCAAGTGCGCTTCCGCCAAATTGGGGTCAAGCTCAGCCGATCGCAGAGCGGCTTGCGTTGCATTCGCTCGAGAGTTCTCGGGACTGACGTGGTAGACGTAAAGCCCAATGTATGATTCCGCCAGACCCGCGTACGCAGGCGCATAGTTGCGATCTTTTGCGATGGCCTGCTGATAATACTCAATCGACCGGTTGAAATCCGGTACTGCTCGTTTGTTCGAGAAGTAAAGCCCCTTCAAGTAATCTTCATGAGCCTCCGGATCCACTTTGCGTGCCGAAGCGAGCTGTTGCTGCTGGGCTGGCGTGAGACTGGCCTGAATTTCGTGGACAATGTCCCCTGCAGCTTGGCTCTGCAGCAAAAGTGCGTCCTGCAAATCGCGGTCATAGCTGCGGGCCCAAAGATGCCGGTCGCCCTCCGCCTGAACGAGCTGCACGCGAATGCGCATGCGACTTCCGAAGCGTTCAACGGTCCCTTCTACCACAGCGTCTGCATTGAGTTCCCGCCCGATCTGCGGCAGAGTCTTCTTCGTGCCCTTGTAGGACATGGTCGACGTGCGCGATATCACACGCAAATTGCTGACTTGGGCCAACTCCGTAATCAATTCATCGGTCATGCCGTCTGCAAAATAGTCCTGCTGAGGATCATTCGACAGATTTTGCAGCGGAAGTACCGCCAACGAACGGATCGGCGGAGTTCGGGTTCGCAGCCACCCGCGCGCTCCGGCAACATCAAATCCAAACACAACAACCAGAAAAAGTGCTCCACCAAGAAGTCCGGCAAGCACACCGGAAGTCCAGCGATGTACCCAAAGCCATGTTGAGGAGTCTGTCTTAGGATTAACTTCCGACGAAGATTCACCGCCCGTTAGAGTCACGGGAGCAATGAATTTGTAGCCCCGGCGTGCGACCGTCTGGATGAAACGCGGATTCTCCGAGGCGTCGCCCAGCGCGTCCCGCAGCCGCGCCATCGCGTTGTACAGTCCTTGATCAAATTCAACGAACGTGTTTGCTGGCCAAATCCGCCCACGCAATTCCTCTCGTGTGACAATCTCTCCGTGTTTTTCGAGCAGTGTATGCAGAATCTTCAGCGGCTGTTCCTGCAGCTTGACCTTGACGCCCGATTTCCGCAGCTCAGCGTCCTGGACGTCGAGTTCAAAGACTCCGAACTTCACATGTTTCGGGCTGGTAATGGACGATGCCATCAGCTAAGTAAGGCGGAGGACCGTTGGCTGAGAGTCTAACATTGCCTTACAGAACGCGACAGATAATTTCGTAAATCGCTGCGAACGCAGGAGTTGACGGGTCTGAAACGCGTTAGTTGACTGCCAAGGTCTCCGCCGTTAGGTTCACTCAAATTGGAGTCGCAATATGCGGTCGAAGGTTGATCGATGCGGCATGGAGGAGAATTCCGATGAAAACTAAGCAGTTTATTGTGGTGTGTCTGGTGTCTATGATGACATTTGGAATCCCCGCAAGCGCCCAGAGAAAGGCGCATCAGCGGTTCACACTTATCCTGGACTTCAACACCTGCGTGGCCGACCCAAACAACTCCAGCAATATTATTTGCCAGGAGAAAGATGCTTCCGGAAAGCCTGTAGGTCAAATCATCGTAACGTACATAGGCCCGGTCGCCGACGACGGAACCTGCACTACGAACCCTTCTTGCAATGGAACCTGGCACGAGGGTTACCTCTATTCGTTTAACGGCGGGACAATTAGCGTGCCTACAGCGACTGCATATCAAGGGCAAGCGCCCTACAAGGACGAAAACGGATTCGCGCCGATCGTCGGATTTTCGGTAGGTGCGATTACGGGGGGCACGGGTCAGTTCCAAGGTGCCGGTGGTACTCTTTCGATGCGCTGGGATGCGAACGTCTGCATTTGCCTCTTCGACATCAGCGAGCCATAGTTTCATTAGAAAGTAAAAGGACGGCACTTCTTTTTCTTAGCCTTACGCGAGACTAAGCCAACCTCCTAGTAAGGCGGATTCTATAGCCCGTCAACGGGAAGCAATAAAGGCAAGCATTCGGACACTTGGAATTCAAAGCTTCCGCGACAAAGCCATGATTCGGTGGAGATCCGATAAATTCCTAGAACTATTGGGCGCTGGAACTCGTGAACAAGCACATTCACTCCGGCCTCAACGGCCGCGATCCCTTCTGTCTTTTTGCCGAGGTGAAACAACGCCGATCCAATGTATACCTTGGTTAGTGCCTCGTCCTTTACTTCAACCATCACACGCTCGTGAAAGTTGGATTGCTTCTGCGCGATCCCGAAATTAGCTTCCGCTTGCTTTAGCAACTCCAGCCCGCCTTCCCAATCTCCGACACGGAGCTTCGCTGTGCCCAGATCGAGTTGTGCGTCCGCACAACTCCCGGCCGCATCCGATCCTGGTTCGCTTTCTTTCTTTTTTGCTACGAGCAACTTAGAATAAATCGTTATTGCATCCTTCCACCGATTATCTTGCGCGTAGCCGTTTGCGAGTTTGCTGAGAACCTTGTCTTCTTGTTCTGCCAACAGCGGTTGTTTGTGAACCAACTCCAGCGCGGATTCATAGTGTTTTACAGCAGCGGCCGTATCTCCACCCTTTAGAGACTGATCTCCATTGGAAATGACCACATCTAAACGACCTTCCATTTCCAGTTGCTCTTTTGAGATTCCCGCGGACACGGCACAGTATCATTCCGTTTAATTGACTGATTGGATTGCGCATTTATGTGGACAGAAAATAACCCAACAACTGCGAGCGATAGAAAAGTTTTCATGGCTCCTCGTTCTGAGTGGGCGCTTACCATTTACATTCTGAATTGGCCACGGGGTGGGCCCAGCCCATTCCAAAATCACGACCGCATCGTATGCGATTTCCTGAATCAATCCAAGATGAAGGAACGCGCCGAATTCGAGATTGCCGGTTAACCCGATATGTAGAGCGCATCAAGTTGCCGGTTCGCTTGTTAATCTGCCTTTGTCGAAGAAGCGATACAATAAAACTGAAACCTATTTTTCGCACCGCAAGTTCACGAAATCCAATGACAGATTCCCAAATGCGAACAAAGCGGCCGCTCCGAGGACCGGTGCGCGAGGAACCAGGGCCAGCGCTCAAAAACTACATCACACCCGCGGGATTGCAGCGGCTGAAAGACGAGCATCGGTTTCTACTGACTCGCGAGCGGCCCGCGGTCGTGGAGGTCGTCGCGTGGGCTGCCAGTAACGGCGACCGCAGTGAAAATGCCGACTACCTTTACGGCAAACGAAAGCTAAACCAGATCGATTCGCGGATTCGCTTTCTCACGAAGCGCATTGACGCGGCCGTGGTGGTCGATCCCGCCGCTCCGCGACAGGGGTCAGCCGCGACGCGCGTTTTCTTCGGCGCAACTGTCACCTACAAGGACGCAGTCGGCCAGCATGTCGTCTCGATCGTCGGCATTGACGAAGTGAACCTCGACCGCGGCCACATCAGCTGGCGCTCGCCTCTCGCCAATGCGCTGATGAAGGCGAGCCCCGGCGACCACGTGCACCTGCGCGCGCCAGCGAAGACGGAGCATCTCGAAATCATCGACGTCGAATACGCGCCGATCCCGATGGATCCTTTCCGCATACCGCCAGGAGCACAGTCAGCGAACGCAGTCGAAGGTTCCTAAATCAGGCCCGCCCGACGGGGGTGTGGGGGTAAGTTTGGATTCAAAGGAGTCGTGAAACTCGTTCTCTTTGCCAGCAAGGCCAATCTTTCCTCGTAATTCAGGGGTTCTCACGGGACAAGTATCTGACTGCTATGGGACTCTTCATTGGCCAGTCACGCATCTGACGGATTTGGCCACGGCTGGGGACGCCGCAATGCTCGGAGTCTAGCAGTAGGGAAAAAGTGGTAAGCCCTCCCTGAATGGATCTAAAGTCAGAAACACACCGACGATTGAGGGACGCAGCTTCCAGGTTCAGACCAGATCATCCAGCTTTAATTGCACGCTTCCGCCTTTCCACGAGGCTTGGAGCTGCTTGCGCACAAAGTCGGCATCATATTCCTTGCCTTGGGCCTTTAGCGCCTGATGCAGCCCGAAAAGCGAACGAGGGTTGCGCGGGTGGTAGTCTAAGTCTTGGCGGAAGACGTTCTCCGCGCTCACTTTGTCTCCGTTCATCAGAAGCGCCGCACCGAGCGACTCGCGCACTGGGAAAAACCAATCCTCCGGCTCGGAATATTTGAGCGTGTCCTGCACGGCCACAGCGTTCTTCAGTAGGGCGATGGCGCTCGCGTTGTCTTTCTTTGCCAAAGCAATTTTTGCGCCCAACACGTCTCTGGCGATCTTGAGAACATCTTTTGCCTTGTTGTTCACAGGCATGGCGAAGATCACGTCCTCCGGCGTGTTCGCTTCTGTTTCGGAGACGCTCTTGTGCTCAGCTTCGGCTTCCGCGATCTTCCCCTTGGCTGCCAGGGCCATGCCGCGCGCGAAATGCCAGAACGCGGTCGTGGTTTTCATTTCCGGATCGGGTTTGGCCATCTTCAGAATTTCGTCCCACTGGTGGAAGCGCACATCCACCGCGATGGGAATGGTCATGAAACCTTCCAGCGGCGGCATTTCTTTGACATGGGGCGCCACGTGGGCGGCCAGCATGTCAGCATTTTTGTTCGCTTCAGCGTAGTCGCCATTCATGGCCGAACACATGGCGATGAAATGCAGATTATGGCTGTAGTACATCATGGGGTAGATGCCCTGTGCGCCGCTGGCCTTGATGTAGGCCTGATCGACCGCCGCTGCTTCCTGGTTGGTTTTGACCGCTGCTGCGTAGTCGCCCGTGCGGATATAGACATGAGCCGGCATGTGAACGATGTGTCCCGCCGCCGGCGCCAGAGCGGCCAGCCGGTTGGCCGCAGCCAGGGCCCGTTCCGGAGACTTAGAGGCTTCTACCGAGTGAATGTAGTAGTGGATCGCGCCCAGATGGTTGGGATCTCGTTTGATCACCGATTCGAGAGCCGCGACGATTTCTTCGGTGCCCTCGCGCGGAGTTCCATCCACCATCCATAGACCCCAGGGATGCAGGTTCATGCCGGATTCGGCGAACAGCGTAGCCGCATCGAGGTCGTCAGGAAACTGCTTGACAACTTCGCGCATGGCGCCGTGATAGGCCTCGGCCGCCTGCCGACGATCTGCCTTCGGATCGGCCGGGAAGCGCAGAGCCATGGCCTTGATGTAAGCCTGCTCGGCGCGGGAAGCGTTTCCCGACAGGTCAACTGCCTTTTGGATGGCCATATGCGCTGCCGCAAAACGGTCGTCACTAGCGGGATCGTTGTAGTTCGGTCCTACGGCTTCCGCGACGCCCCAATAGGCCATGGCCAGTTCGGGGTCAACATTTTCCGCGCGCCGAAATGAACGCGCAGCCTCGTCGTGGTTGAATGCGTAAATTTGGCGCAATCCCTGATCGAAAAACTGCTGGGCTTCGCCGCTGCTGGTTGATACAGGGTGATGCAGGTCGCCATAGCCCTGCATCAGCGTTGCCGCCTTCGACTGAGCGTGTGCCGAATGCTCTTGTGCGGCGACCATGCCGCAGAGAAACAGACCGAGCACGACCGCGAGACAGTACTTCATTGCAGATACCTCCAGAGAATCGATGTAATTTCATTTTCCCAGGAAAAAACCAGGTCCGCTAAAAATTTTCGATTTGCCACACGTTTTGCGTGCCGCTGGATTCACATATGGCCAGCAAACGCCCATCTGGCGACTGGACTGCACTCCAGATGTCGGAATTGTTGGAGCGGAGCAGGACAGAAGCTCTGCCATCCAATGTGACATTCA
>Ga0126376_10000571_pt1 | contig 18279 bp, 14 predicted proteins | sample PanSoiMetPlot_15_FD_92760 | JGI IMG/M metagenome (GOLD analysis project Ga0126376, IMG submission 92760) | Tropical forest soil microbial communities from Panama - MetaG Plot_15 | ecosystem: Environmental > Terrestrial > Soil > Tropical forest > Bulk soil | place: Panama | collected 2016-02-17
CTCAGGTATGCGCCGCAAGTATCGGAAAACAGGCAGGGATTCGTATAGGGCCGAACCTCGCTATCGACATGAATCATTTAGAATCTAGCATCAAAGGGGCCAAATGGTATCATAGTAGGTTACGCGAATCGCAAAACTTTCGTCGTCAACCCATGCTCTTGCGATTTTTCGGGGATTTCGCACATTGCAAATGTGACGGCGTTGCTTGATCCGGCGGGGTCGAGTCTGCGCGAACAGCGATTTTCACGGGCGAGCAAGAACCGTTCGATCATCGGTTCGAGAAGGCCGCTCCTCGGCCCTTCTGATTCGGGCGATAGAGCGTCAACAACAGCAGAAAGGACGGGCATTCCGCTGTCGCCTAAAGGCGACAGTCCCCGGCCCGTGATCCAGATGGCTTGCGTGCTATGGACTCGTGTCGGCTCTGGTGGCATCAACGGTTTCGCGGTCGACTTCTTGCGATGCACCATGGAAAGGCAGGGCGCGTCTGAGTCATGACTGTGAAGGAATTCCTGATCCGTTTCTTTACTTGGTGGAACGGCGCGACTCTCAATACGCTCGTGTGGACCGCCCGTCACGGCGAGTTGGTGGGCGAAGACGAATATGGCAACCGCTACTACCGCACGAAGGGAGGCCGAATCGATCCAGCGCTCGGCTTCGAGCGGCGCTGGGTGATCTACAAAGGTCTGGCGGAGGCCTCGGTCATCGGGCCGGCTTGGCACGGCTGGATTCACCATACCGTAGACACGCCGCCGACCGCCGATAAGGTGACGCCGCGGTTGTGGTGGAAGCCGCATCGGCCCAATCTGACCGGTGCCCCTTCCGCTTACCGTCCGAGTGGCTCAACGCTTGCCCAGAATCGCCGTCCAAAGGCGACCGGTGATTACAGGCCCTGGAGGCCGGATCAGTGATAGGATGATAGCGCGATCATGAAGCTGTTCGCCCCGACCGCGATTGCTCTCGGCGTAGCGCTCATGGGCGCTGGTCCAACAGTCGCGCAGTTCGGCAATCCATTCGAGCCGCCGCGGCCGCCCGGTAATGTGCCGGTCCGGCCACAACCACTGCAGCCGCGGCCGCAACCGCAACCGCAGCCGCAGCCCAATCCTCTACCGGTGACGCCACCGTCACCCGGCGCTATTCAAAGTCAGGATTTGCCGCCGCCGGCCGGTACTCAGCCCGCGGCGTTGCCGCAGTCCGACGGCGCGACGCCATCGAGCCAGATCCCGCCGCCGAGCCAGCGTCAGCCGCGCGCGGGCCTGCCGCCTCTGAACGGCCCCGCTGCCACGGCTCCGGCACCGCCGCCAGTCGAAGAGGTCAACGCCCCGCCGCGTCAGCGGATCTCCAATCCGACCGTGGTGTTCTCCGGCCTCGACAAAATCACAGGCCGCATCACCTCCTTCGACGCAGCGATTGGCGAGACGGTGCAGTTCGGCGCGCTGCAGGTGACAGCCCGCGCCTGCTATTCCCGACCGCCTACCGAGACCCCGTTGACCGACGGCTTTGTCGAGGTCGACGAGGTCACGTTACAGGGCGAGGCGCGGCGCATCTTCACCGGCTGGATGTTCGCCGCGAGCCCCGGGCTGCATGCGGTCGAGCATGCGATCTATGATGTGTGGCTGGTCGACTGCAAAGGGGGCCAGGCAGTTGCGGACACCCAACCGGCCACGCCGCCCCCCGCACCACCGCGCCAAGGAGCCCCGCCGCAACGTCAGGCTCCGCAGCAACAGCGCCAGCCTGCTGGGCGCCAGGGTCGCTAAACGGAGACGGCGTAGGGTTGGGCCGGCCGCAGCTGATGACAATTCGCACTTGTCACTCGCGACTTTGCCGATGCCGCCGAACGGCGGGTCGGGCGTGGGCAAAGGCGCCGGAAGAGCCCAACAAGGGGCACCGTGCGTCAAATGCGCCTGTGCCCGCCCTTGTGCTCTTAACTTCCGATTGATGCCAGCCGCTGTTGTCTGAATTAAAGTGAACGGGCTGCGCGTGTTAAGGGCCGCAGATCGATCTGCGGCGGCGGAGGATAAGCAACAGCAAAACCGCTGCGCCGATCGGGGAACGGCAAATTGCGCGGATTGCTGAAATTCAGCGCTACGGCATCAACGGCCTACTTGCGCTTGCGGCGGACGTCCCCTTGTTCCACGGGACTTGCATCAGGCATCAGCTGGTATGGCAACAACGCCAATGCCCTCCTGGAGTTGTAGTGGTACATTTTCACCGGCACGGTGCTGCTGGGCGATCCTACACGCTCAAGATGAATGAGCATGTCCGGGTCGACCTTTCTACGGCATGGCGTCGGACCGCACCCGTATCTGGATCGACATCTGCCGATTTGTATCATCCTCATCTATTTCACGTGGCCGAGGTTCGTTCGAGTCATACCAACGCGGCGGGCAGTCGAATAACGCGGATTGCTGCGCTGGCCGGTCGAGCTGATCCTGCCGATCGATTTTGCCCTGATGGCCTTCCAGGGCCGGGGGCGAAGGGGGAACCCGGGCCAATTGCGGAATTCAGGCCCCCTCGCGCAAAGTTTCCATTGACGCCTCGCGCAAAATTCAGATTAAGCTGGGTCGCAAATAAAACCCATCAAAGATCGCTCCACAAGGAACGCGGTCGGGCCGCGTCTCCACGCATCGGAGCGCGTGGGGAGGTCGGGACTTGAATTTTCTTCTAGCTCTGAGCCGCGTCATCGACAGGGTCAATCGCTCGGTCGGAGTTACGCTGAGCTGGCTGGTGCTCGTGGCGGTCCTCATCTCGGCCATCAACGCCGTCATACGCAAGCTGTTCGGCGTCTCATCCAATTCGTGGCTCGAACTCCAGTGGGTCTTGTTCAGCGTCATCTTTCTGGTCGGCGCATCGTGGACGCTGCTCGACAATGAGCATATCCGCATCGATATCGTGAACAATCTGCTTCCGAAGCGAGTCCGCGACGCCATTGACGTGATCGGACATGCATTTTTTCTGCTGCCGTTCACGATCGTCATGCTCGTCACCTCGCTGCCGTTCTTTCTCGCTTCCTACCGGATTAAAGAACAGTCGGGAAACGCCGGGGGGCTGCCCCAATGGCCGGCAAAATCGTTGATCTTCATCGGCTTCGCGTGTCTGCTCGCGCAAGCCCTGTCCGAACTGATCAAACGGATTGCGATCATGCGCGGGCTGATCGCCGATCCGCATGCCGCAGCGGCACACTCGGCGGCCGAGGCGGAGGCCGAGCGCGTGCTGTCCGTGCTTAAATCTGAAAGCTGACAACGCGTGCGGGGATAGGCCCATGACGGAGCTTTTTATCCAATACATGGCGCCGATCATGTTCGCGTCGCTCGTGGTCTTTCTCCTGGTTGGGTACCCGGCGGCTTTTTCGCTGGCGGCGAACGGTTTGATTTTCGCGCTCATCGGCATCGAACTCGGATTGTTTCGTCCCGATTTCCTGGGGGCGCTGCCCGAGCGTGTCTACGGCGTGATGAACAACGAAACGCTGCTGGCGATCCCGTTCTTCACCTTCATGGGGCTCATTCTCGAGCGTTCCGGAATGGCGGAGGATCTGCTCGACACCATTGGGCAGGTATTTGGCGCGGTGCGCGGCGGGCTGGCTTACGCTGTGATCTTCGTCGGCGCGCTGCTCGCCGCAACGACCGGCGTTGTAGCGGCGTCGGTGATCTCGATGGGGCTGATCTCGCTGCCGATCATGCTGCGCTATGGCTATGATCGCCGCGTGGCGTCCGGCGTGATCGCCGCGTCCGGCACGTTGGCGCAAATCATACCGCCTTCTCTTGTTCTCATTGTCATGGCGGACCAACTCGGCCGGTCGGTCGGCGACATGTATGAGGGCGCGTTCGTTCCCGGTCTCGTTCTTGCGGGCTTCTATGCCTTCTACATTTTTCTGATTACTCTCGTATTTCCCAAGTCGGTGCCGGGGCTGCCGGTCGAGGCACAAAGGATCAACGAGGTCCCGGAGCGGTTCTTCCAGCAAAGTCTGGTTGCCGCCGTCGGTCTCTTCGCCGCATACGCACTCATTCCTTTCGTTGGAGAGATCGCCTTCACCCTCTACAACGCGATTGCGTCACAGACGTCTCTGCCGCCCCTTGAGTCCGCCCCGCAGGAAACCCTTCTGCGGATATTGCAAGTACTAGCCTTCGTCGCCTTCCTCTACAGGCTCATCAAAACCGGCCCGAGGGCACTCGGCGGTAACGCCCGGTTGAACTTGCTTGGCTTAGCTGCGATCGCCGGCGTCGTGGCCGTGTTCATCATGATGCGCACCGACGTGAAAGCCGGGGCCGATTTCGTCGTGCTGACGATGTTCTTCGGCATCATGTTCGCGTTTGCGGTCGCGGTATTGAACTGGGTTTTTGACAGAACGCTCGGCTTTCGTTTCCTTTCCCGCATGGCGGAGCAAGTGACCTTCGTGATGGTGCCGCCGCTGTTTCTGATTTTTCTTGTCCTCGGCACCATCTTCATCGGCGTCGCAACACCGACCGAAGGTGGCGCGATGGGGGCGACGGGCGCTCTCGTCCTGGCAACGATCAAAGGGCGCCTCAAGTGGGACCTCGTCCGGCAGGCAGCCCAAGCAACTGCCAAGCTGTCGGCTTTCGTGGTCTTCATCCTGATCGGAGCGCGCGTTTTTTCGCTGACCTTCTACGGTGTCGATGGCCATCTTTGGGTCGAAAACCTGCTCGTTTCGCTCCCCGGCGGCCAGATCGGCTTCCTCGTCTTCGTCAACGCCTTCGTGTTCGTTCTCGCGTTCTTTTTAGATTTCTTCGAGCTGGCCTTCATTGTCATTCCATTGCTTGGCCCGGCCGCGGAGAAGCTCGGGATCGACCTCATCTGGTTCGGAGTGATGCTCGGCGTGAACATGCAGACCTCGTTCATGCATCCGCCGTTCGGATTCGCGTTGTTCTATCTGCGCTCGGTGGCGCCCAAGGAGCCTTATGCCGACCGCCTCACCGGCAAGCAGATGCCCGGGGTGACGACGGGGCAAATCTATTGGGGAGCGGTTCCGTTTGTGATCATCCAGGTGATAGCCGTCGGCATGGTGATCGCATTTCCCGCCATGGTGATGCATTACAAAGGCAGTGGCCCTCAGGTCGATCCCAGCAAGGTTAACATCGATATTCAGCTGCCCGACATGCCGCCACTGGATTTGAAGTAGGAACTTCGGTGATTGTGGCAGGCCGGTAGCCGTGGCCGTCAAAGCAGACTTTGACAAAGCATGCAGGCGAGCAGCCCACTTCTTCTCGACGGCGCCAGTCTATCGTGGCCGTGGTCATTGCCGTTCATTGGCTTGATCCTCACGATTGCTACCGGGCCGTTGTTTTTCCCGCGTGGCTGGAGCCGCCACTACGGCAAGATCGCCGCTGGCTGGTCGGCGCTGACCATCGCGGTAATCGCCTTCGCATTCGGTGCCACAACAGCGCTCGACACTTTTCTACGTGCGATGCTGCTCGACTACATGAGCTTCATCGCGCTTTTGTTCTCGCTCTACGTGGTGGCCGGCGGCATCCTGGTGAGCGGCAATCTGCACGGGACGCCTGCCGGCAACACCGGCATGCTTCTTCTAGGTACAGTGTTGGCGAGCTTCGTCGGCACCACTGGCGCCGCCATGATCGCAGTACGCCCCTTGATTCGGGCGAACCTGCATCGCAAACACAGCGCGCACGTCCTGATGTTTGCAATTTTCCTCATAGCCAATGTCGGGGGCACGCTGACCCCGCTTGGCAATCCGCCGCTGTTCGTTGGATTCCTGCATGGTGTCGATTTCTTTTGGCCGGCGGAGCATCTATTTTCGGCAGCAAGTCTCGTCATCGCGCTTGTTTTGGCGATCTTCGTAGCAATTGATTGGTGGTATTACCGCCGGGAACACAAGGATGTGGTGTCACGCCATAAGACGGAAGCGACGGTCATACGCATCCGCGGGGTGGCCAATATCTATCTGCTCGGCTGCATTATCGCGGCGATCCTGCTGTCGGCAACCTGGAAGCCGGACTTTGTCATCACCATTCGGAGTATCACTCTGGAATCGCAGAACGTTGTGCGCGACGCCATCATCGTGGCCGTCGCCCTCCTTTCGCTGAAGCTCACGCCTGCAGAGCATCGCGAGGAGAACGGCTTTTCCTGGGAGCCGATCAGGGAAGTGGCAAAGCTCTTCGCCGCGATCTTCGTCTGCATCATTCCGATGCTGGCCATGCTGAACGCTGGCCCGCGCGGCGCATTCGCGTGGATGCTGGCGCTCACATCGACCGGCGACACCATACATAACCTCGCCTATTTCTGGTCCAGCGGAATACTCTCGAGCTTTCTCGACAACGCCCCGACCTATATGATGTTCTTCGAACTTGCCGGCGGCAACGCCCACGAATTGATGGGTCCGCTCGGCGGCACACTTGCGGCGATCTCGCTTGGTGCAAGCAGCATGGGGGCGATCACCTATATCGGCAATGCGCCTAACCTCATGATCTATGCCATCGCAGTCGAGCGGGGTATTGCGATGCCGAGCTTCTTCGCCTTCATGGCATGGTCGTGCGCAATACTTCTTCCGGTCTTCGCAATCGTTGGATGGGTGTATTTCGGCTGAAGTCGAAATTCAGCGCCCCGGCTGTCCGTCGTGCCCTCCACCGCCAACTTCTTCCAGGTCATGAACAAGCAAGGTCAACACCGAGATTCAGCGCCGAGACATGGCGCCGCCGTTGGATTTTGAAGTCGTGCTTCAGTAGGTGGCTCGGTCGAGTTCGGAGTAGTCAGATCGCGTCTTTGCAACAGGCCGAATTCACCCCCGCTTGAGCCATGCCGTCAGCCGTTCCACCGCTTCGCTGACCTCCGCCGTCGCGCCCGCATAGCAGAAGCGGATGAAACGCCGCCCGTGCACCGGATCGAAATCCGCGCCGGGGGTCGCGGCGACGCCGGCCTCCTCCAGCATACGGCGAGCGAACTCGAGGCTGTCGCTGCAAAATCGCGACACGTCGGCATAGAGATAGAAGGCGCCGTCGACCGGCAGGAATTGGTCAAACCCGGCACGCGGCAGGCCTTCCATGAGGATGCGGCGGTTGACCGCATAGCCATGCTTGACCGTCTCCATCTCGTCGCGTCCGTCAAAGGCGGCCTCGGCCGCCACCTGCGAGAGCGCCGGCACCGAGATGGCAAGGTTCTGCTGCAAGCGCTCGATCGGACGAATCAATGGCTCCGGCACCACCATCCACCCGATCCGCCAGCCGGTCATGCAGAAATATTTGGAGAAAGAGTTGATGACGACGGCATCGGCCGAAATGTTGAGTGCCGTCTGGGCCGGGAACGCGTAATCGAGGCCATGGTAGATTTCGTCCGATATGAAGGGGATTCCTTCGCCTTCCGCGGCCCGGATAAGTGCTGCGAGCGCCTCAGGGGTCATCATGGTGCCGGTCGGATTGGCGGGGCTCGCCACCAGCACCCCCTTCAGCGGTCGTTCGCCATGGGCGGCAAGCAGCGCTGCCGGTGCCAGCGCGAATCGCGTCGCCGCCGTCACTTCGATCGGCACGGCTTCACAGCTAAGCGCCGCCAGGGCGTTGCGATAAGGGGGGTAGCCGGGACTTGCAATCGCGATCCGGTCACCAGGCTCGAACATGCTCAGAAACGCCAGCATGAAGGCGGCAGAGGAGCCGGTGGTGAGCACGATGCGCTCCGGGTCGATCTCGGCGCCATGTCGCTCGGCGTAGTGGCGCGCAATACGCCGGCGCAGCGATGCGTTCCCGAGCGCCGGCGTGTAACCGATCCGGCCAGTGGCGAGTGTGGCCTGCGCCGCCGCGATTGCGCAGGCCGGCGCGGCGGCCGCGGGCTGACCAATTTCCATGTGAAGGATCCGCCGGCCGGCTGCTTCAAGGCGCGCCGCCGCCGCAACCACGTCCATGACCATGAATGCCGGCACATCGCTGCGCGCTGAGGCCCGCGCCCCCACCCCGGCCTGCAGGCGCGGGAGAGGGGTAGCGAGGGGGACCGCGGGGCCTTTCGGGCTCCGTGCAATCATGTCGAGCACTTAGTCCCGAATCGCGGCCCGGGCGGTCCCGGTGGAGGGGGGGCGAACTTGGGCACACCCGGGCAGGTTGCCGCCCCGCTCTCGCCGCATTTGCCGGATTGGTACGCCATGTTCGGCATCCCTGTGTTGACCGCGCACAAGCGTCTCGTAGCTTGGCAAGTCCCGTAGCTTGATAAGACCGAAGCGAGCAAGGCCGATTTTCGATGACGGGGAACATCATTTCCAATAGCACCCCCACTCCGCCCTGCCCAAGCAGGGGAGGCAAAGCGAGGGGGCTCCGGGCGCGTCGAGCCATTGCGGTGGCCACAGCTGTTGCGATGGCGGCGACGCACTTGCCGGCCATGCCGGCACGCGCGCAGGAGAAGGATGCAGCCCAAGCGCTGCCGCTCATTCGTGATGCCGAGATCGAGCAGCTGCTCCGGGACTACACCCGCCCGGTGCTGCGGGTGGCCGGCCTCGGCCAGCGCAATATCCGCGTCGTCATCATCAACGACCGTACCTTCAATGCGTTCGTGGTCGACGCCAAGCGCATTTTCATCAATGCGGGCGCACTGATGGATGCAGAAACGCCCAACCAGATCATTGGCGTGCTCGCCCACGAGACCGGCCATATCGCCGGCGGTCACCTCAGCAAGCTGCGCAGTGAGCTTGCGAACGCGCAGACTGCCGCGATTTTGGCCATGCTCCTCGGAGTTGGCGCCGTCGCCGGATCGGCAGCCAGCCGGGGCAATGTCGGCGGCAATCCGATGGCTGCGATCGTGGGTCCGCAAATGATGATCCAGCGGTCATTGCTTGCCTATCAGCGCCAGCAGGAGGAGCAGGCGGACCGCGCCGGCGTCAACTTCCTGACCCAATCCGGCCAGTCCGCCAAGGGCATGTATGACACCTTCAAGCGGTTTGCGGACCAGCAGCTGTTCGCGGCGCACAACGCCGACCCGTATTTGCAGTCGCACCCCATGGCGGCAGAGCGCATAGCAGCGCTCGCCGAGGTGGCGCGCGCAAATCCCTATTGGGACAAGAAGGATCCGCCAGAACTCCAGCTTCGCCATGACATGGTCCGCGCCAAGCTGTTCGGCTTCCTCGACCAGGCCGATGCCACGCTGCGTCGCTATCCCCCCAGCAACACGAGCCTGCCGGCGCGTTATGCCCGCGCCATATCCAGCTATCGTCATTCCGATTTGCACGCCGCCCTCGGGCAGATCGATTCGCTGATCCAGGCGCAGCCGAACAACGCCTATTTCTACGAACTTAAGGGTCAGGCCCTGGTGGATGCGGGCCGCAGTCGCGAAGCGATCGCACCGCTTCGCCACGCGATCTCGCTAGCCCCGGACCCCACCCTTATTCAGGTACTGCTCGGCCAGGCGCTCATCAGCGCCAACGATCCGGCGCTGGTCGAGGAGTCGATATCGAGCCTGCGCAAGGCGCTGGCAACCGATTCGGAGATCCCAGACGCTTACGAACACCTGGCCATCGCCTATGGACGCAAAGGCGACCTCGCCGATGCGGACCTTGCCTCGGCTCAGGCAGCGTTCAATCGAGGAAATTTGCCCACGGCCCGCCAATTGGCGAGTCGCGCCAAGGGACGTTTTCCGATAGGATCACCCGGATGGGTTAAGGCGGACGACATCGCAAGCTTCAAGCCGCCGCAACCGCGCCGCCTAGTACAATGATTATGATGGCGGTCAACGAGGAATCAAGTTTATGACGCCGATGATCAAGACACTGACCGCAGCCGGCGCGGCGACGCTGCTGATGCTGGCCCAGCCGGTCGCCGCGCAGGAATTTTCCCCCTCGCAGAAGAGCGAGGCGGCGCCGGAATTCTCGGTCCGGCAGAAAAGCGAGATCGAACGTATCATCAGGGACTACCTCGTAAGCCACCCCGAGGTGCTCCAGGAAGCAATCGCGGAACTCGACAAGCGTCAAGCCGCGGAGGACCTTGAAAAGGCCAAGACCGCCGTCGCCAACAACGCCGAGACGCTGTTCAATTCCAGCCGGCAGGTCGTGCTGGGCAACCCGAGCGGCGACGTCACCTTGGTCGAGTTCTTCGATTACAATTGCGGCTTCTGCAAGCGCGCCATGGCCGACATGCTGGATCTTCTGAGAGACGACCCGAAGCTCAAAATCATTCTCAAGGAATTTCCAGTGCTCGGCCCGGGATCGGTCGAAGCCGCAAAAGTCGCGGTCGCGGTGCGCATGCAGGACAAAGGCGGCAAGAAATATCTCGAATTTCACCAGAAGCTCCTGGGCGGACGCGGCCAAGCCGACAAGGCGCGCGCGCTCGCGGTCGCCAAGGAAGTCGGCATGGACATGAAGCGTATCGACACTGACATGGCGACCGACGAGGCCAAGCTCGCGCTAGAGGAGAGCCTCAAGCTCGGGGAGACGCTCGGGCTCAATGGCACGCCGAGTTACGTCGTCGGCACCGACGTCGTGGTCGGCGCGGTCGGCCTCGCGGCGCTGCGCACCAAGGTCAGCACGGCACGTTGCGGCAAGGCCCAGTGTTAAGAGCTTCGCTCGGAGAATAACGGCGTCATTTCGCTTGCTCGGCCTGCGGCTACGGCATGCCCGTAGCCCGGATCGGGCGGAGCGAATCCGAAACCACCCTATTCAAGATGGCAACGCCGCCCCCGGGTGTCACTGGCGCTCAACCCGCTACGGCTGGCCAGGGAGGACACGCTTGCGCGAGGTCATCTCGTGGGGCGGGTAGCCTCTTTACCCTGCCCTTCCGGGGAAGGGGATTAAGAATGTGCACAACAAGAAATTTGAACGCCATCTGAATTGGCGTAGAAGCGGTTCCAGGATAACACCTGCGGCGCCCGCATCGACGGCTGTGAATTTGCGACGCAGCCCGACAGCGCTGTCCAAAGCGAGACGGAGTTGAGCTGGTGACGGCCAACGACAAGAAGAAATCCAATTCGATGGTCGACGAGGACGTGGTGCGCACCCTTGCGCGTCTGCTCGACGAAACCCGGCTTACCGAGATCGAAATCGAGCAACGCGGATTGAGAGTCCGGATTTCACGTCAGGGCGCCGTGACCTACACCCCTTCCATCCCCGAAACAACCACGCGCACGATTGCGGCCGCGATTCCAGCCACCGCGCTTGATCCCTCCCAGCATCCAGGTGTCGTGGCATCCCCGATGGTCGGAACGGCCTATCGGGCGCCGGAGCCAGGCACCAAACCGTTCTGCGACGTAGGCTCCGTGGTCAAGGCCGGCGACACGCTGCTGATCGTCGAGGCGATGAAGACGCTCAACCAGATTCCGGCGCCCAGGTCCGGTACGGTTGTCCAGATCCTGTTCGAAGACGCGCAGCCCGTGGAGTTTGGCGAGCCGCTGATGATCATAGAATGACGCCGAATACAACGAACGATTGTAGCCACGTCGATCGCGCGGGACACACGAAGATGGCGAAGTTCTCGGACTACCGTCATCACCGTGACCCGGTGTACCAGCGCTGGCGTCGCAAATATCCGCGCTTTCCAGGAATTGACGAATGTGCTCGCCTCATCGATGCGGGAAAAGCTCAGCGAGCGTGGGCTGACATCATCGTCTATGAACTGGCAGAGAATGCCAACAACTGCCTGCTGCTGTTGATTGACGCATTTCGTAACGACTCCAGTGACGATGTCCATTTGTACGTGATGATGGCACTGGAGATTGCCGGGTTGGAAGAATCCGTACCTTTCCTTGTTGAAGTATTGCGCGGCGGTGATCCACGTTTCATTCCCTATGCCGAGCGTACACTCCGCAGCATAAACACACAGGTAGCGCGCACCGCGCTATGGCAGGCCGGCCATTCCGAGCCTGACACATCGCCAGATAACCATGTTTGAGAAAATCCTGATCGCCAATCGAGGCGAGATCGCATTGCGGGTGCTACGCGCCTGCAAGGATCTCGGCATTCTGACGGTGGCAGTGCATTCGACGGCGGATGCCGATGCCATGCATGTCCGGCTTGCCGACGAAAGCGTCTGCATCGGGCCACCGCCCGCGCGCGACAGCTATCTTAACGTCCCGGCGCTGATCACCGCATGCGAGATTACCGGCGCCGACGCCGTTCATCCGGGCTACGGCTTCCTCTCCGAGAATGCGCGCTTTGCCGAAATCCTGATCGAGCACGGCGTGCAGTTCATCGGCCCCAAGCCCGAGCATATTCGCCTGATGGGCGACAAGGTCGCCGCCAAACGCACCGCGCAACGCCTTGGCATTCCGATCGTGCCGGGATCGCCGCGCAGCATCACCTCCGACGCCGAAGCCCTTTCCGCTGCCCACGACATCGGCTTCCCGGTGCTCGTGAAGGCAGCCGCCGGCGGCGGCGGCCGAGGCATGAAGGTCGCTCGCAGCGAGGCCGAACTTGCGACTTCGCTGGCGATGGCGCGCGCCGAAGCCAAGGCGGCATTCGGCGACGACGAGGTCTATCTTGAGAAGTACCTTGAAACGCCCCGCCACATTGAAATCCAGGTCCTCGGCGACGGCCGTGGCGGCGCCATCCATCTCGGCGAGCGCGACTGTTCGTTGCAGCGTCGCCACCAGAAAGTTCTGGAAGAGAGCCCCTCCCCGGCCCTTAACACCGAAGAGCGCGATACGATCGGTGAGACCGTCGCAAAGGCGATGCGGCAGTTAAACTATCTCGGCGCCGGCACCGTCGAATTCCTCTACAAAGATGGCCGCTTCTACTTCATCGAGATGAACACCCGCATCCAGGTCGAGCATCCCGTGACCGAGATGATCACCGACATCGATCTTGTGCTGGAGCAGATCCGCATCGCGAGCGGCGATGAACTGGCAATTGCCCAGGGCGACGTGAAGTTCCACGGTCACGCCATCGAGTGCCGCATCAACGCGGAGAATCCGGTGTCCTTCCGCCCCTCTCCAGGCAAGATCGTGCACTACCACCCGCCGGGCGGCATGGGCGTACGGATCGATTCAGCGGCCTACCAGGGCTATGCGATCCCGCCGTACTATGATTCGCTCCTCGGCAAGCTCATTGTGCACGGCAAAACGCGCGCTGAATGCCTGATGCGGCTGCGCCGGTCTCTCGACGAATTCGTGGTCGACGGCATCGAGACCACACTACCGCTGTTTCGCGCGCTTGTCCGCGACTCCGATTTCGTTGACGGCAATTACCACATCCACTGGCTAGAGCAGTTTCTGGCCAAGGGCGCGGTCGCGACGTAGGGCGTCGGTGCTGGGTGCGGAAAAATCGCCACGGCGGATTGGCATCTCTACACATACATCGTGATCGAGTCAGCGGTAACCAACGTGGCTTCGATTGGAGTACAGCCTTTGACGGGGTGTCTGCTTCGCAGAGCAATGACACCGGGGTGATTTACTTATTTCTAGGCGGCCCCCCAATTGGATGAATTTCAGGGTCATAATACGCGGATCGCAACTCCGATCATCAATCGAACTCGACTTATTGATCCCGCAGTTTGATGAATGCTGGATGAACCGCCTGCGACAAGCTGTTTATCCCCTACATTGAAAGATACGGAACAACAAACACTACGCCGTTATTTCCAATTCATCGGTGTTTCATTCACCGATATCATGCGAGATTGCCTTTTTGGCGGCATCGCGCCGCGGGGCCTTCCGCGCAAGTCTGGCAGGGTATGGCGCAGATGCACGGCCCAACGTTGGACGGCCGGGCCAGGGATACGGGGTAAAGCCCTGAGCACACTCGTGTTGAGGCGTGAGATACAATGGCGCCCGACCTGCCGTGATGCACTTCCAACAGAAGGAGAAGAGAAGATGCAAGCGAGCAAGTTGATCACCATTTCAACGCTTGCTGTGCTTATGGGTGGCACGAGCTTGGCGATTGGGCAGGCAGGAAGCACCTCCGTGCAGGGCAGCGGTTCTATCCAGGGAGGAGGCACCATCAACCAGGGCAGCGCGCACGGCTCTGCGACGAAGAGCTCCACGCCGCGAGCCGCTGAAAGCCCGATGCGCGGCAGCGACATATCCGGTGAGCGTGGTTCGAACGTCCAGGGCTCGCGAGGCCTGGAACGCGGTCGGGCAACGACTGCGGAGCGGGGCCGCGCCACGACTGGCGAGCGCGGTCTGGCACCGGCGGCCGAGCGCGGTCGGGCGATCACAGGCGAACGCGGTCCGGCGATGGCCGCCGAGCGTAGTCGGGCAGCAATCGGCCAAGGACCCAAAGCCGAGCAGCAAGTAAAGGGCCACCTAGCATTGCACCCGCGCCAGTCCTTCGGGCAGCCGCAGACTGTACCGGTCTACGCCCGTGCCAACGCGAGGGAAATCGGCGCCGCCTTGACGCCGGAGCAACGGGCGCGCCTTCGCGAAATCGTGACGGACCGCAGTGATATCCCGCGGCTTTCCAACCTCACCAATGTTCGCGTTAATGCCGTCATCCCGAGAAATGTGCAATTAGCTGCCATTCCCCAAGAGGTCGTGCGCATTTACCCGCGGTTCCGCCGGCACCAGGCCTTCATCTATCGCAATGAGATCGTGGTCGTCGACCCGATGACGTCAAGGATCGTTGCGGTACTTCCGGCATAGCCGGAAGCAAAGAGGACCGCTTCGCAACGACGTCATCGCCGCAACGGGAGCAGTCGAGCTACTGGTCCCGTTGTCCCCACCCTGGGCCTTCCACATGAAGGGCAGGGTGGGGCTTGTGCGTCTAAAGGAGACGCCGGAGGCCGCTTCGCGCTCACTGCACCGGAGCAAGGTCTGATGTGCGGAGCGCCCGGTGAGACTCTTCGCCGATTGCCTCCGACTATCGACATTCCGATCGGCTTGCGGCAAGCGGCGTCGCGTCATTCACGGATCGCCGGCATCTCGGCGATGGCCTGCCCGTCCTTCCGCGGATCAGAGGCGCCGTAGTTTACGCCGGCCTTGTAGTCCCGCATCACGGCCTGGCCGCCGCCCACTGCGTCTGAAAAGTCGCCGAGCACCTGCAGCCGATGGCCGAGCTTGACGAGACCTTCGAGAACCGCGTCGGGCACGCGGGCCTCGATATAAAGATCGCACCCCGCAAAGCTCGCTTTGGAAAAGCGCGCGGCTTCCATGGCGGCCTGGATGTTCATGCCATGGTCGACCACGTTAGACACGAATTGGGCGTGCGCCTGGGCCTGATTGAAGCCGCCCATGATACCGAAGGCGATGCGCACGTCACCCTTTGCCATCAGTGCCGGAATGATAGTATGAAGCGGCCGTTTGCGCGGCGCCAGCACGTTGGGATGCTCGGGGTCGAGCGTGAACAGCGCACCGCGATTCTGCAGCATGAAACCGCCGCCTTCGACGGCGATACCGGAGCCCCAGAGCGAAAAATTGCTCTGGATGAGCGATACCATGTTGCCCTCCCGGTCGACGGTCGACAGATAGGTCGTGTCCGAGCCCGCGTAGGGCGGCATGCCGGGCCCAACATTGCAATTCGCCTTGGCAGCATCGATCTGGGCGGCGCGGCTGCGTCCATAGGCCGGCGAAATCATCCCCTTCGTCGGCACCTCGGCAAAGCGCGGATCGCCCACATAACTGATCATGTCCGCGTAGGCGAGTTTTTTCGCCTCGATCATCGCGTGCAGCGTGGCGACCGTGTTATGGCCCCACTCGCCGAGCGGAAAGCCGCTCACGATGTTGAGCATCATCAACGCCGCGATGCCCTGTCCGTTGGGCGGCATCTCGTAGACGGTCCAGCCGCGATAGTCGGTCGAAATCGGATCGACCCACTCGGCCGTGAAGTCCGCCAGGTCGTCGGCCGCCATGGTGCCGCCGAACCTGCTCGACGTGTCGAGAATGCGCTTTGCCAGTATCCCCTTGTAGAAGGCGTCCCGTCCGCCCTTGGCGATGTCCTCGAACGCACCGGCAAGGTCGGGATTGCGGAATATCTCGCCGACCGCGGGAGCGCGGCCTTCCGGCAAATAGACCCTGGCGGCCTCGCGGTTGCGCGACAGATAGTCTGCAGTCGCTGCCCAGTCGTCGCTGAAGATCTCGGTGACCGGAAAACCCGCTTTTGCATAGGCGATAGTCGGCGCCAGTACGTCGGCGAACGACTTTTTCCCGAACCGCGAGAGCAGCGCATCCCAGCCTGCGACCGCCCCAGGGACCGTCACCGAGTGGATTCCGCTCGACGGCATCCAGTGCTGGCCACTGCCGTGCAGAAATTCAGGTGTCAGCCCCTTGGGGGCCCATCCGGAGGCATTGAGGCCGTAGACCCTGTTGGTCTTGGCCTCATACACGATAGCGAACAGATCGCCGCCGATGCCGTCCATCATCGGCGCGACGAGACCCATTGCGGCGTTCGCCGCAACTGCCGCGTCGATGGCGTTGCCGCCCCTCTCCAGAATCGCAGTCCCCGCACGAACCGCGACCGGCTGTTCCGCCGCCACGATCCCATATTGCGAGATCACCATGGACCGCGCCTGCGTCCGGTCCTCGGCCGCGAGCGGCGCGACCATGAGGGTGGACGCGGGCGCCGCGAGAACCCCCGCGAGCAACGGAATAATCAGCCATGGGCGCATCGGACGTTTCCTCGATTGGCGGCTTTTTTGACGACGTCGCTTTGGCAGAATTCTAGCTGATGGCAAACGGTTGATCCACGACCACGCAGCAAAAAGCCCGCAGCGCACGCCAAATCATCGTGGCCTCGCTCAAAGGCACGATGATACGGGCGAGTTCGCCGCCGTCACGCGCGACTCGCCGAAAAATCGCCCGCCGGGGGCGAGCGATTTCCCGCGGATCGAGCTTCGTGAATTGCGCGCGACGGTACTGGCGCCGCAGGCGTCACCGCCCGTAATTGGTCTTCAGGTAATCGCTAATGATCCTCTGGTCATCGGGACTGATCGGAGCCCCGAAGACGCTGACCATCTTCGCCACCTCGGCATCCCATCCCGCGGCGTTGAGAAACGGCGAATTCATCGGAATGTAATCGAGGGTGTGGCAGACGGCGCAATTGGTCTCAACCGTGTCGGCACCGGGAGCCTTTTTGAGGTACACCGGCTTTTCGCTGGCTACAGCCGCTGCCGCAACCGCGCCAAGGAAGGTGGCGGACAGCGCCGCCCCAATAGTGATCGATCGCATGGGCAGGGTGCTCCTCATGCCGCAACGAGGTTGAGGGTTTGAACGACGTTATGATGGTAGCCGGCCGGATTCGCGATTAGCGCGGACGCTTGACTCTGACCGATCTTGTTGGTGGCCCGCGCCATGATCTGGTAGTTACCCTTCGCCGGCAGGGTGATGTCGTAACTGAAGGTCCGGAAGGCGAACCGGCCGAGGTCCGCACCGAGCGCCGCCGCCGTCCAGTTGCGGCCGCCGTCAGTCGATATTTCCACCGCATGGATGTTGTAGCCCGCATCCCACGCCACGCCGCCGATCGTGACTATGCTACCGGCTTTCACGGCGGCGCCGTCGGCGTGGCTGGTGATGAGCGAGTTGACCACCATTTCCGTTATCGGCGTGTTGACCGCGGTTTCCTGGGAGGCAAAGCGCGCGACAATGGGAAACTTGCCGAGCGGGATCCGATAGGCGGACTTCATCCAGAAGCCGTCGAACGGTTTGGTAGCCACGTTGATCTTGGAAATGTGCTTCATCCAGTAAGTCGCGGTCCATCCCGGCACGATGATACGCGCCGGAAAGCCGTTCCAATGCGGCAGCGGTCCGCCGTTCATTTCATAGGCGACGAGCGTCGTGTCCTCCATCGCCTTCCACATCGGAATGCTTTTGATGAATTGCGGCGTCTTGTCGACGGCGCCCTTGTCGGTACCGGCCACCACGATCTCGAGCGCCTCGCTCTTGAGGCCGGCGCGATCGAGCACATCTTTGAGCCGCGCGCCCTTCCAGCGCGCACAGCCCATCGCACCATAGCCCCACTCGACGCCAGGCACATGGGGTTCGAACAGCCCGCGCCGGTTGCCCGAGCATTGGCACACCGCGGCAACCTCGACCGCGGGCAGTCTCTTGAGTTCGTCGAAGGTGAGGTTCGTCTCGCGACCGGCGCCCTCGCCGCCGATCGATAGCCGCCAAGTCTCCGCCTTCACCTCGGGAATGTCGGAAAGATGGTAGCGCACGAAGAAGGCGTCGTTGGGGGTGATCGCGTCGCGCAGTAGCTCAACCGGCGTCTCATAATTCGGCGGCCGATAGGAGAGCTTGATGAGCGGCATCTTGCCCGGCAACGCGTCGAGCACTGCTTCCTGCCGCGTGCCCTCCGGCAATTGCGCCGGCAGGCCCAAGGTGGCCGCCTGTGCGTCTGCCCCGTTTACGAAAGTGCGCGACAGTTCGTAGCCCGCGCACCCGAGTATTGCGCCTTTGCCTGCTGCTTCGAACAGGCCGCGA